>CETH01184577.1_pt1 | contig 51085 bp, 46 predicted proteins | sample 361461 | NCBI WGS metagenome assembly CETH01 (sample SAMEA2622695, study PRJEB7988) | marine metagenome | isolation source: saline water (ENVO:00002010), including | reverse complement strand
CCCCCCCTGAGTGAAAGTAGATATACTTTATTAGATAATTATGTGAAAGAATCTATCACTAAATTATTCTTAAAACTTAACTATATCCAAGTTATAGATCTCACTTTATGTAATAGAAATATAAGAATCTTGTCTAATACTATATTTTCTATACTCTTTAAAATAATTACTCATTGAATGGGGTCAGATTACCATGAAGGCTGTAATAATTAATGAATACGGAGATATTGATAAATTAGATATTTGTCAGGTACCCGATCCTATTCCAGGGCCTGGGGAAGCGATAGTTCGCCTTAAAACTGCTGGGATTAATCACCTTGACCACGACGTGCGCGAAGGAATATCGGGATTCCCTATAAACTTACCCCATGTTCCTGGCATTGAGGGAGCAGGAGAAGTGGTAGGTTTAGGAAAAGGCGTCACTTCAGCCTCTGAAGGCGATCGTGTGGCAATAGCATTACTAGCTCCATGTGGCAGATGCAAGATGTGCCGAAGTGGCCAAGATAATCTTTGTTTCAATGGTCACTTCTTGGGAGCATCAATGTGGGGTACATACGCACAATACGTGAAATGTTATGAAAGCCAATTAGTCCCCCTTCCTTATAATTTAGATTATGATAACGCAGCCGCTTCACATCTCTGCTTTGGCACCGCATGGCATATGGCTGTTCACTATGGGCAAGTAAAAGCTGGAATGTTCGTTCTAGTTAATGCGGCTGGTAGTGGTGTCGGTACGTCAGCTATTCAAATAGCAAAACTTCATAATGCTAATGTTATTGCTTCCGCTGGTTCAGATGAAAAATTAAAAAAAGCTAAAGAGTTAGGCGCAGATTATATTGTTAATTATGAAAAAGAGGATCTTGCAAAGTATGTCTTGGAAATTACAAAAGGACTTGGTGCTGATTTAATAATTGAGTCTGTTGGAGGAAAAGTATTAACAAAGAGCATAGAATCTGCAGCTAAGGGTGGGACTCTAGTTACTTGTGGGGCTCATGCAGGAGAACAAATAGAATTAGATGTGATACAGTTATTCAGAAAAAATTTACGTTTTCAGGGTAGTGTTTTATCCACAAGAGCAGAGATGGAACATGTATTTGAACTAGTGGCGAATAAAAAACTCAAACCTGTAATACACACAAAAATGAAGCTAGAAAATGTTAGAAAAGCAGCAATGCTTACTAGAGATCGAAATTTTTTTGGAAAACTCTTATTAGATGCTTCTTAAAGTATGGGATAAATTATAGAAAGGCGATCAAGCTAAGCCAATAATTTTAGGTAATGGAGTTAAATCATCAGTTTCGTAATCAAAGCCCTTACCTAATCTCTCTTTTACAAGCCCAAAGCGATTGCACCACACCACCTTAAAACCAAAACTCTTCGCCCCTAATGCATCCCAAGAGTTCGAACTTTGAAAACAAATTTGCTCCACAGGAATATTTAACTGATCCACTGCTAGCTGATAAACACTTGGATGTGGTTTATATAAACTAATCTCATCTACTGATATTATGTGATCAACAAATTCTCCGATATTTGCGCTCTTAACAGCATTCTCAAGCATTATTGGCTCACCATTAGAGAGAATTGCTACCTTTATTCCCCCTGCCTTTAAGATTCTTAGAACATCAGTAATTTCTGGATAAGCATCTAATCTTAGATAAGCCTGCATTAGTCCTTCTCTAAGTTCTTTGTCCTCTATACCAACAGAATCCATAGCAAAATCAAGAGCACAACCAGTGAGCTCCCAAAAATTTGAATATTTTTTCATCAAAGTGGACAGCCATGTATATTCAATCTGTTTTGCTCTCCAAATACTATTAAGCTCTTCTGCCGAACCTCCGAGCTGATAATCGAACTTCTTTGTTGCAGCATTAAAATTAAAAAGAGTTCCATATGCATCAAAAACACAAGCGGTGACTTTTGTTGATGTATTTTTTTCTATCATCTCTTTCTCGGGATATAAAATTCTAGATATGCAAAACTATAATATAATAAATCAGGTAATTAAATTATCAGTCTACTTATGCCTAAAAGTAATACGGCCTTTAGTAAGATCATAAGGTGTCATTTCGACGTCCACACGATCTCCCACTAGAACACGGATTCGAAATTTACGCATTTTTCCAGCCGGTCTAGCGATAATTTCATGCCCGTTTTCTAGCTTTACTTTAAACATAGTATCGGGGAGTTTGTCTGTTACAACTCCCGAGAACTCCAAAAGATCTTCTTTTACCATTTAATCCTTGCTTTCCGTGAAAACTACATGAATAGGATATGGTGATAAAACACCAAAAATTTAACTTCAGTTATGTCCATACATACTACAGTTTTGCCATACAAACTGTCTAGTTTAAGAGCCTTCTAACTATAAAAATAAATAATGAATAGTATCACTTTATTGTTTTATCCGAATAACTACCTTTCCAGTAACTGATCTTTTTTGTAGATGATTAAGAGCATTAATAGCTTCTTCCAACTTATATGTCTGTGAAATCTCTATTTTTAAGAGGCCCTTTCCCCACCAATCTAAAAGTGATGTGACACTTTTTTCAAGTAGATCGGGTCTATTATTTCTATAAAATCTCAGTGCAGACCCCATGGCTGATCTATGTTTTACAAGAAGTCTGTTTGCTGGAATCTCTGGTATACCCCCTACAAAACCTATATGGAGGTAGCGACCCCCCCAACCTACAGAGGAAAGTGCAGAGCTAAAATATTTTCCTCCAATGGGATCAAAACAAACGTCGACACCTTTTTGTTCAGTTAAATCCATAACTACATTCTTCAGGTCTACTTCTGAATAATTTATAGTTTCATCTGCCCCACGACTCTTAGCCAAGGCAAGTTTTTCACTAGTGCTCGCCGCTGCAAGAACACGAGCACCCATTATTTTACCTATTTCAACTGCTGTTAAACCAACACCACCAGCACTGCCCAGAACTAAAAGATTTTCGCCTGGATCTAAGTTTGCTTGCCAACAAAGCGCAACGTGTGAAGATGCATAAGCAATTAGAAAAGCCGCAGCGGTTTCATTATCCATACCTGTGGGTATGGCATAACAAATATCTTCATAAGCTACTGCAAGCTCAGCAAAACCCCCATGATCCAGCAATGCCATCACCCTATCACCAGGTTTAAACTTTTTGACATCCACGCCGCATTTGACTATTACCCCAGCGGCTTCCAGACCAGGAGCAAAAGGAAAAGATGGTCGAGTTTGATATCTACCTTCAATCATAACTAAATCTGCATAATTCACAGAAGCAGCGAACACATCTATCAAAACACTTGTTGGGCCAATTTCTGGTTCAGGTAGTTCAGAAACCAGTAAGTCTTTAGGACTACCCCACTTCTTACAAACTAGGGCACGCATAATTATAAATACTCCATATTTTTTCTTTATTATAAATTCTCAATCAAACCTTCTTTTAGATTCATTATTTAGCATAAGGAACATTTGGGATCACTATTTCAAGTTCCGATGCAGCTCTTTCAATTGCTGATATTATAGCTGACCTCCATTCTGCATCAGCTGGAGTATCAGCTGCAAGCTCCATCCAACTATCTAAAGCTTTTTTTGTATTGCCCTTCTGTGCTTGTGCTAGAGCAATATAATAACGGGCCGTTATATGACTTGGATTTTTTTGTAAAATATCAAGAAATATTTCCTCTGCTACAATTCCTACCTCTCCATTATTGTCTAATATAATAGCCTCTCCAACCATGCTCATGACTGAACTATCAAAATTAGATATGATTGCAGCCTCTCGCAGAGCGCCAATTGCCATAGAATACTCTTCTATTCTCATATAAGCCTTACCAAGAACTAACCATCTATCTAAATCATGAGGGTTGTCATTTAGGTTATTTTTTAAGGATATAATGACCTTATTAATAAATTCATTGGATTTTTTATTACCTTCCTCTGTCTGCACTCTTTCTGAAAAAATGTCAGATCCTATATTTGGACTTCCTGTATATGTATAGAAAAATAAACCAGTTCCTATGATCAAAAATATCACAAAACCTGCAACTATATTTTTTATTCTAGCCTCTTTGAAATTGTGTTTTTTTTGTTCTATTTCGTAGTAAAGGGCCTCTTCTTTTAATGAGGATATTATATTTCTTTGAAGTTCGTTTTCAGCATCACTAAAATAATCTTCATTAATCAGCCCTATTCTAAGGTCTTCCTCTAAGTCTTTTAGCTGTTTTTTATAAACTTCTACATATCGTTTCTGTTTTTTCTTAAGTCTATAAGACTCATAATAGAGGGCGTAAAATAATACCCCTATTGCTAATATCACCATAAGTCCGAATGACAACCAAATGATCATTTTATTTTAATACCAAGCTACTTAGGTCTGTTTTCAAGAAGGGCTTTTAGTTTACGTTTGTCATTCTCGCTTAAAGTTACTCTATCAGGAGTATTCGATGAACTTTTAACACCACGAGAGCCACGCAAAACTCTATAGACAATAAATAAACCAATAACTAATGCCAACAATGGACCGAACCATAAGGCGTATGTTGTTACTTTGATTGGAGGATCCATAAGTATAAAATCACCATATCTGTCAGTAAGATAATTAGTTATTTCGCTTTCTGAATAACCTTTAAAAAGTTGCTCCCTTACTATCATTCTAAGATCTCGAGCCAATTCCGCATTTGATTCTGCAATTGACTGCCCCTGACATACTAAACATCTTAGCTTTTCATGAAGATCTTGGGCCCTTTCCTCTAGAATACTATCTGATAGGAGTTTATCAGGTGTAAAAGCTTCCAAAGCTTTTGGGGCAGTAAAAATAAATGAAGAACAAATACCTACAGAGAGAAAAAGTATATATAAGTTATATAAGAAATGTCTCATTGGTTAAGCTCAATAATCGTAGGTATGAATTTTTCTAATAAATCTGACTCAGTTATTGGACCAATATGTTTGAGCCTTATCATACCTGAACCGTCTATTATAAAACTTTCAGGAATTCCATATACACCCCAATCAATACTCACTCTACCATTGTTATCTGCACCAATTGCAGTATATGGATTTCCATTTTTTTCTAACCATTGAATAGTATTCTGGGGATCGTCTTTATAATTTATACCATAAATATTTATTTTATAATCTCTTGAGAGACGCATCAAAAAAGGATGTTCGATAAGGCAAGGTGCACACCATGATGCAAAAATATTTACGATGCTTACCTTACCACTTCTCAAATCCAAAGATCCAAATCCAATATTTTCTCCTGGCAGGGGCTTAAGGCTAAATTCTGGCACTTGCTTATCTATCAATGCTGAGGGAATTAGCTCTTTATCTTTAGAAAATAAGTTAAAAGCTAGTACTATAATTAAAAACGCAAAACCTAGAGCAATAAATATAAAGAGTAGTCTTCTTAGTCGTTGCGATGAAAAGAATACATTACCCTCATATTTTTTATCTCCAAGCATATCCCACCACATTAATTAATTTTTTTGTAAATATTTTTTCCTGAAATTAGAATCTTTTAACCTATAACGTCGATCTGTTAGAGACAAAATTCCACCAGCTACTAATAGTACAAGACCTCCCCATATCCAAAAAACTAAGGGGTTGTGGTAAATGCGAATCGCATCCCCCTTACCAGACCGGTCACCTAAAACAACGTAAAGGTCAGCTAGCCAATTACCCAATATTGCAGCCTCAGTTGTAGACACATCTGTCACATAATAATTTCGCCTCTCAGGATACAAAAGACCAATCAATTTACCATCTCTATCTATTCGAATTTCAGCTTGTCTAGCATTATAATTAGGTCCATTAACATGACCTATACTAATCATTTTGAAATCATACCCAGATAAAGACACCACATCTCCAGGATACATAATCCTTTCAATCTTAGTATCCATATTAGATGCAACGACTAATCCTGCAATCATAATAGCTAACCCATAATGGGCTAAAGTCATTGCCCAAGCCGATAGGGGTAATGCTATTATTTGCTTAAACGAGTGGCTAAATGGAATAAGAAAAAGTTTCAGTCTAATTGCTTTTTCGATAGTTGTATTAATAAATAGCCATGTAGCCAAACTTAACCCAAGAATAACCTCCCAAGAAACACCATTAACTAGCAACAAAACAATCGCTATTACTGCAGTAAAAATAAAACCTATAGTAATGCGGCGACCTAATATTAGTGGATCCGTTATACTCCAGGACATTAAAGGTCCAATCCCGGCCATAATTATTAATGGAATCATTAGCCATACAAATGTTGATACAAAATAATCTGGGCCAACCGATACTTTTTCGCTAACTAATATATCTATAAAAAGTGGATAAAGAGTGCCAATTAAAACTGTTATACATCCCACAACAAGTAGTAAGTTGTTAATTATTATTGCACCCTCTCTGCTTAGAGCACTAAATTTGACTCTCGGCTTAAGAATCGGGAATCTCCAAATATAAAGAGTAATAGCTACACCTACTGCTAAAGCAAGAAATCCAAGTATAAAAACTCCCCGATCTGGATCAGAGGCAAAACTATGAACAGAGGTTAATAGACCTGATCGCACAAGAAATGTTCCTAGAAGACTTAGAGCAAAACCTAGAATTGCTAAAAGTAAAGTCCAACTCTTCAGAGAATTCCGCTTCTCTGCAACTAGAGTAGAATGAAGAAGTGCAGTAGCTAAAAGCCAAGGCATAAAAGATACATTTTCTACAGGATCCCAAAACCAAAAACCTCCCCAACCAAGCTCGTAATAGGCCCACCAAGAGCCCAGACCAATACCAGCTGTTAATCCAGACCAGGCAATCAAAGTCCAAGGCCTGACCCAACGAGCCCATATAGCGTTAACTTGACCTTCCAAAAGAGCAGCAACTGCAAAAGAGAACGTCATAGATAAACCCACATAACCAAAATAAAGAAGTGGTGGGTGAAATGCCAACCCTGGGTCCTGAAGTATAGGATTCAAGCCGTTCCCATCAATCGGAGCCGGATCTAACCTTAAAAAAGGATTTGAAGTAGCCAAAGAGAATGCAATAAACCCACTTCCAATTAGACCCTGCACTGATAGAACTCTTATTCTCAGACCTTCTGGTAGATTACGCCCTAAAAGAGCTACGCCTAATCCATATAGCGCCAGAATCCAGTTCCAAAGGATCATAGATCCTTCATGATTTCCCCAAACTCCGGTAAATTTGTACAATAGTGGTTTTTCTGAGTGTGAATTCTGAGCAACATTCACTATGGAAAAATCTGAGACAACGTACGCATACATAAGGCAAGCGAATGCCATAGAAATGAAAAAGAATTGGAGTAAAGCAGCTGGTCGAGCAATAGATATCCATCTTGGTGCTGACAATTTAAAACCCAGCAATGGCATCGTACCCTGCAAAAATGCAATTGCAAGACTAAGTATTAATGAAAAATGTCCTAGCTCTGCTATCACGGTAAAATTTCTCCATTACCGCCTTTCCAATTACCACTTTCACGCAATTTTTCTGCCACTTCGCGTGGCATATAATTTTCATCATGTTTAGCTAAGATTTCATCAGCTAAAAATATACCATCAATAAAATATCCTTCTGCTACCACTCCCTGATTCTCTCGAAAAAGATCTGGTAATATTCCAATAAATTTAACCGGTAAACTAGTTTTGTTATCTGTAACCAAGAACTCTATTGTTAATCCATCATTTTGTTTTTTTACAGTCCCAGATTCTACGAGACCCCCTAATCTTAAACGCTGATCTTTTGAAAAAGTTTTTTCTTTAAAATCAGAAGGTGAGAAAAAAAACACTAAGTTTTCATCTACAGCTAAAAATATAAGAGCAAAAACCAGACCAAGTAAGCCCATTATAGAACACAAAAACATTAAGCGTTTATGTTTTCTTTTCAGCCGACCTTGATGAAAATTTCTTAAATTTGAGGTCATTCTCTATTTCTAGATATAGATTGAATATTAGGATCTGACTCCTTGGACAGCTTAAGAGATTGTAGCTCTAATTTACGCATTCGTAACTTACGCAAACTTAACCATAGCAATATAAGCATAATAAATAGAGTCGAGCCAAAAGCCGGCCAAACGTATTCGGCATACCCGCCCATTGAAAAAAATTCCATTTAAACCCCTTGATGGAAAATAACAAAATACTACTAATCGATGCCACCAAAATTAATGGCGATAAATCCTAAATTATTTAGGATATAATTACACATATATTCATTGTCTAGTAGGGTAGTCTGCCTAGAAACTGTCAATTCTGCTATAAATCTCTATCTTGGGAATAAATATTCTGAATTCGGCGACCAATTACCTCTAGACGAACTCTAATAATTAAAACAGTCAAGTAATACGCAATGAAACCAACAAGCATAAGAATAAGAGGAGCCAGCATTGAAGAATCAATCGACGGAGTATCAATTTTTGATATACTCGCCGGCTGATGTAATGTGTTCCACCAATCGACAGAAAATTTTATAATAGGTAAGTTTAACACCCCTACTAATGCTAAAATTGCGGAAACTCGAGCCCCTTTATTTGAGTCCTGAAAGGCGCTATTTAGTGCAATGTATCCGATATAAAGAAATAGGAGCACTAACATCGAAGTCAATCGAGCATCCCACACCCACCAAGTACCCCACATTGGCTGACCCCAGAGAGAACCAGTAATTAGACATATTAAGGTAAAACAAAGCCCAATAGGTGCGCTCGCTCTTGCAATAATACTAGCCAAGGGATGGCGCCAAATTATCTCAGCGGCGCTCGATAAAGCTATTATTGCGTATATCAATAAACCCAACCAAGCTGATGGGACATGAACAAACATTATTCTATAAGCATCTCCTTGCTGATAATCTGCGGGGACGAATCCTAAACCCAGTATTAACGACAAAGTACAGCAGACCAGAGCGGTTAGTGATACCCAAGGGAAAACTACCTGTGCAAATCTTAAGAAACGACCTGGATTTGCAAAGTAATGAAAATTAAGCCACCATTTTTTTGTATTATTTTTTCCCATGCCTATTTTGAACCTAATTAAGTCAATTATTCTAAAGATATTTTTAAAGCTGCCGCTGCTGCAATAGGCGCCAAAACGAGTGCTGTTATTAAACCTCCGGAGAGCAATATCAGATGCGTGTTTGTATTTAGATTTAAAATACTTGCTTCTACAGCACTTGATGCAAAAATTAATACAGGTATAGAAATAGGTAGCACTAGTAGTGAGGTTAACAAGCCCCCCCTTCGAAGACTTACAGTTAATGATGCACCTACAGTTCCTATTAGGGTTAGAGTCGGAGTTGCCAAGAGAAGTGTGAATATTAGCGTTACTAAAGCTTTAATACTAATATTTAAAGTAAGCGCTAGTAGTGGAGAACAAATAATTAGAGGTAAACCTGCAGTTACCCAATGAGCTAATGCTTTGGCTAACACAACAAATTCAAGAGGTAAAAAACCTAGAGAAATTTGCTCTAGATTGCCATCGTCATAATCCTCGCGAAATAGACTATCGAGGGATAACATCATTGCTAGCAACGCACAGACTAAAACAATTGCAGGGGCAATACGACTAAGAGTTTCTTGTTCTGATCCCAATCCTAAAGGAAACAATACAACAGCAATTATAAAAAAAATGACTGGAACGAAATTACTAGCACCCCCCCTCAGCGCCAATGAAAGATCTCGTCTAAAAATACTATAAAATACTACTGTCCTATTATTCATTTGCGTATTTTCTTTTAATGCTACCATTGATCATAAACTTCTTCTTCAAATTCACTGTCAAAAGATGAGGTTCCGACGGGACTATACTCACTAGATGACATATCGATAACTTGGGATTTTTCTAAATTAAACTCTGTATGTGTAGAGATTACAACGATACCTCCAGACAAAAGTTGCTGGGAGATTTGAGTCTGTAATTGCTGAATAGAATTAGAATCAAGTGTAACTAACGGCTCATCAAGTAACCATAAAGGTGCATAAATAGATGATAGACGAGCTAAAGAAAGTCTTTTTTTCTGTCCAGCAGATAAAAATCTCCCAGGAACATCTGCCAGTTTTAAAAGGTCTGAATCCCACAAAAAATCTCTCTTAAAATTTGGGTTTCCTCTCATCATCGACCAAAATCTTAAATGCTCAATAACAGTCATACTAGGCTTTATACAGTCAAGATGGCCTACATAATGTAAATGGGATAAATATAAATTTCTTAGATCCTGTATTGGTGAACCTAACCATTTGACATGGCCACCTTCAGGCTTTAACAGATGAGCAAGAATTCTAATTAGGCTTGATTTTCCAGTGCCATTAGCGCCCTTTATTAAAAGCGCATCTCCAGATTCAAGGCTAAAACCCACATTGGCAAAAATTTCACGACCACCTCTTACACACCTCAGATTACAGGCCTCTAACTTCCACTCGTTATTATTGGCTATCTCCATTAAAGCCTCATGCGGACATAAATGTTAAAGAATGATTTTTAATTTATTTAATATCCTTATAGACTAGTGTTGGCTCAGCTGAGCTAAAATTTTAGCCGAAACCTTGTTTTTTGTATAACGTCAGAAACTTTATTATAATCAGAGACATTACTCTACTTATAAGAGAAGGTTTGGAGGTGTGAGTGATTAAAATAAAAAGGCAAACAAACTTTTCTTTTAAGGATTATAATTAGATTCTAAGGCCTGAAAAACTGTATTTTATACAATAAAAACAAGGACTTGTATTATTTTCGTAGCTATTACTTTTATAGATACTTAACCAATGTTTTATAAGGTGTTTCATTTAGGGGATCTTTATACACATGAGTTTTTACACAGAATATTTGGACGAAATCAAAGAACGAAAATCTAAAGGTTTGAACCCTAAGCCAATAGAGGATGGCTTACTCCTTCATGAAATCATCGCTCAAATAAAAGACCTTAATAATAAGCATCGGAATCAGTCCTTAAAATTCTTCATATACAATACGCTTCCGGGCACAACTAGTGCGGCGATTGAAAAAGCAAAATATCTAGAGGACATTATTCTTGGTAAAGAGATTGTAGAAGAAATTCCACCACCCTTCGCTTTTGAGCTTTTATCTCATATGAAAGGTGGGCCATCAGTTAAGGTGCTACTTGATTTAGCTTTAGGAAATGACGAATCTATCGCACAGCAATCAGCGGAAGTTCTAAAAACACAAGTGTTTCTTTATAATACTGATACAAGTCGCTTAAAAAAGGCTTATCATTCAGGGAATAAAATCGCCGAAGATATTCTTGATAGTTATGCAAAGGCTGAATTTTTTACAAAACTACCAGATATAAATGAAGAAATTAAGGTTGTTACCTTCGTTGCTGCAGAAGGTGACATATCCACCGACCTTTTGTCTCCAGGCAACCAAGCACATTCCAGGGCAGACCGAGAGCTCCACGGAAAATGTTTTATATCTGAGAAAGCGCAGTCGGAGATAAAACAATTACAAGATCAACATCCAGATAAACAGGTCATGTTGATTGCTGAAAAAGGAACGATGGGAGTTGGTTCCTCAAGAATGTCAGGAGTAAATAATGTTGCTTTGTGGACCGGTAAGAAAGCAAGTCCTTTTGTTCCTTTTGTTAACTATGCGCCAATTGTAGCAGGCACTAACGGTATTTCTCCTATTTTCATGACTACCGTAGGGGTGACAGGAGGGATTGGTATAGATCTAAAAAACTGGGTTAAAAAACTAGATTCAAATGGTAATCCTATATTGAATAACAATGGAGATGCGATTCTTGAAGAGAAATATTCTGTTGCCACAGGGACAGTTCTTACTATCAGCACAAAAGCTAAAAAGTTACTTGATGCAGATGGCGGCAAAGAACTGGCAGATGTTTCAGCAACTTTCACACCTCAAAAAATTGAGTTTATAAAAGCTGGTGGATCATATGCTATTGAATTTGGAAAACGACTTCAGGCCTTTGCGGCCTCAACACTTGGTATAAAATTGCAATCTGCATATGCTTCTTCTCGGGAAATCACTCTCGATGATCAAGGTCTTACAGCAGTCGAGAAAATCTTCAATAATAATTCTGTGGGCATAAGCGAAGGAACTATACTTAATGCTGGATCAGATGTCAGAGTAAAGGTGAATATTGTCGGATCACAGGACACAACTGGACCTATGACGGTCCAGGAATTGGAGGCTATGGCAGCAACAGTAATATCTCCTTCTGTTGATGGAGCTTACCAATCCGGCTGTCATACTGCATCAGTTTGGGACACGAAGGCCCAAGAAAATACTCCTAAACTAATGAAATTCATGAATAAATTTGGGCTTATCACCGGAAGAGACCCTAAGGGTGTTTATCATTCTATGACAGACGTTATTCATAAAGTGCTAAATGATATCACTGTAGATGACTGGTCCATCATTATTGGTGGGGATTCTCACACGAGAATGTCCAAAGGAGTTGCTTTTGGTGCTGACTCTGGAACAGTTGCTCTTGCTTTAGCAACTGGTGAAGCAACAATGCCAATACCAGAGACTGTCAAGGTTACCTTTGTCGGCCAGATGGAAGATCATATGGATTTTCGTGACGTAGTTCACGCTACACAGGCGCAAATGTTAGATCAATTTGGAGAAAATGTTTTCCAGGGAAGGGTAATAGAAGTTCATATAGGGACACTGCTTTCAGACCAAGCTTTTACTTTTACTGATTGGACTGCCGAAATGAAAGCAAAAGCATCAATTTGCATATCTGACGATCAAACCCTTATTCAATCTCTTGAGATTTCTAAAAGCCGTATTCAGATCATGATAGATAAGGGTATGGATAATGATGTACAAATGTTAAAGGGGCTGATCAAGAAAGCAGAAAAAAGAATTTTGGAAATAAAATCTGGCGAAAGACCCGCTCTTTCTCCAGACATAAATGCAAAGTATTTTGCAGAAGTTGTTGTGGATCTTGCCGAAATCAATGAGCCTATGATTGCCGATCCTGATGTGGAAAACATTGATATATCTAAACGTTATACACATGACACTATAAGACAAATCTCATACTACAATGCCGAGAAAAAAGTTGATCTAGGCTTTGTAGGCTCCTGCATGGTTCATAAAGGAGACTTAAAAATTGTTGCTCAGATGTTTAGAAACCTTGAAAAATTAAACGGCAAAGTAGAATTTAAAGCACCTCTAGTTGTCGCTCCACCTACCTATAATATTGTTGATGAGCTTAAAGAAGAAGGTGATTGGAGTATTTTACAAAAATATGCAGGTTTTGAATTTAATGATAAGGATCCTAAAAAAACCCCACGTCAAAAATACGAAAATATTTTGTACCTTGAAAGACCAGGATGCAATCTCTGTATGGGAAATCAAGAGAAAGCAGAAAAGGGTGACACAGTAATGGCAACATCTACACGACTTTTTGCTGGAAGAGTCGTTGAAGATTCTGATGATAAGAAAGGGTCATCTCTTTTAGCCTCAACCCCTGTTGTCGTTCTATCTACAATTCTCGGGAGAACTCCAGGTATAGAAGAATATAAATCTGCCGTTCAAGGAATCAATCTAACCAAATTTTCTCCACCAGTATAATAGAGCTTGGTTGATAGTAAATTTTAATAAGAGCAATGGCTCAGCATCGGTAAATCTTATATATAAATAGGTTGATTTAAATTATACTGCCTGAGAAACTATAGGCTCATGACTATTAAGCGGAAACTCTAGCTTGTCGATCATTTCTTTAGGACAAATTTGCCAGAAATTTCCTACTTCAAGATCCCAGTTTACAATGAGATCTTCAGAAAAACGTGATCCGCATTCCAAAAAGTGTTCATGCACTAGATTCTTACAGATATTTTCCCAGTAATTACTATTCATTCTTTGCCAAGTTACTGTCTCTTTATTTACTTTAGATTCAAATTTTCCTTCTTTATCGTAAACAAATGCCATGCCACCAGTCATACCAGCAGCAAAGTTATCGCCTACAGATCCTAGAATTATTGATAAACCCCCAGTCATATACTCGCATCCATTTGACCCACAACCCTCTACCACAGCATCAGCACCCGAATTACGAACACAAAATCTTTCTCCAGCCTGGCCTGCGGCAAATAATTTTCCACTTGTAGCACCATAAAGAACTGTATTTCCAATAATTGTATTTTTGTTTGATACAAGTTTACTCGAGGTAGCTAAACTAACTACTATTGTACCACCCGATAATCCTTTTCCTACATAATCGTTAGCGTCACCGGTGATTATTATTTTAAGTCCTTGTACTGCAAATGCACCTAGGGATTGCCCGGCTGAACCGCGAAGACGAATTGTAAAATGATCAGAAGGTAAACCCCTCATGCCGAAACGTCTCGTAAGCTCAGAAGACAGCCTTGTACCAACAGATCTATGGGTGTTGCGAATAGTATAAGCTAGTTGCGTCTTTTCTCTTGTTTCAAGAGCCCCCTGTGCGTCATTGATCATTTGATCATCAAGAGTACCAGGCACCTCATGACGACCAATTCTACTGGAGAATCTTGGTTTGCCGTAAGAATCTGCCAATGAAAGTATAGGATTTAAATCTAGATCATCTAAATCTGAACTACCTCTGCTGATTTGATTCAATAAATCCGGTCTTCCTATAATTTCTTCAAGCTTTGTGTAACCTAATGAAGCAAGAATCTCCCGAACCTCCTCAGCTATAAAAGTATACAAATTAACTACTTTTTCGGGGGTTCCTTCAAACTTCGACCTTAATTTTTCATCCTGAGTACATATTCCAACAGGGCATGTATTTGAATGACACTGCCTGACCATTATGCAACCCATCGCGACTAAAGCAGCAGTACCAATACCAAACTCTTCGGCGCCTAGCATTGCGGCAATAACAACATCCCTACCTGTCTTTAGGCCACCATCTGCTCGAAGAGTTGTAATATGCCTAAGGCCATTTAAGGTAAGTACTTGATTAACTTCTGCAAGACCCAGTTCCCATGGTACACCAGCATACTTAAGACTTGATTGAGGGCTAGCACCAGTTCCACCATCATTACCAGACACTAAAATTATATCAGATTTAGCTTTTGCAACTCCAGCTGCAACTGTTCCTATTCCAGCTTCAGCCACTAGCTTTACAGAAACTCTAGCCTGAGGATTTATTTGCTTTAGGTCATAAATCAACTGGGCTAAGTCTTCTATTGAATAAATATCGTGATGAGGGGGAGGAGAAATCAGAGTAACTCCTGGAGTTGCATGCCTAAGTTTTGCAATTTCACTTGTGACCTTGAATCCCGGCAACTGACCACCTTCTCCGGGCTTTGCCCCTTGCGCCATTTTAATTTCAATTTCTTTACAAGAGTTCAAATATTCAGCCGTGACTCCAAATCTCCCTGAAGCTATTTGTTTTACTGCCGAATTAGCATTATCTCCATTTTCTCTTGGCTGAAATCTCTCTTTAGATTCACCACCCTCTCCACTACATGACGATGCGCCAATACGATTCATTGCTATTGCTAGATTTTCATGCGCCTCACGGGATAGAGCCCCCAAAGACATACTTCCAGACATAAAACGTTTTCGGATTTCAGTGATTGATTCTACTTCTTCTATTGCTATAGGGCTACGATCAGTCTTGAAATCTAATAAATCTCTTACATTTACTAACGGCATAGCATATACACCCTGAGAGTATTTTTTATATGTGGTGTAGGAGTCTTTTTCTACCGCTGACTGTAGTGTGTGAATTAAACGACCTTCAAATGCATGAACTTCCCCAGTGGCGCGGGATTTATAAAACCCTCCCATTGGCAAAATATTTCCCGTATTCTCAAAAGCCTTTTTATGTTGCAAAAGAACTCTTTTCTTTATACCAGATAATCCTATGCCAGATATACGTGAGTGCATCCCTGGAAAAAATTCTCTTACTAGTGCTCTTGATAACCCTAAAGCTTCGAAGTTATATGCACCTCGATAAGAACTAATTACTGAAATCCCCATCTTTGATAAAACTTTTAACAATCCAGCATCAACAGATTTTTTATATTTCCTGCATAACTCCTCATAACTAACATCTTCAAATAACCCCCTAGAATATCGATCAGCTATAGACTCTTGTGCTAAATATGCATTTATTGTTGTCGCACCAACACCTATCAATACTGCAAAATAATGAACATCCATACACTCCGCTGATCTTACATTTATAGACGTAAAAGTTCTTAAACGTTGGCTGACTAAATGGCTATGGACTGAACCCGCCGCTAAAATCATTGGGACTGCAGCTCTTTGTTTAGAAACATTTTCATCACTTAATATAAGGTGAATTGCACCTCCACGAACTGCGTCCTCAGCTTCTCTACGTATGTTTTCAATCGCCTGAGTGAGCTCTCCATGGCCAGATGTTGCCTCAAATGTACAGTCAATCCATTTTACATTTTCTCCCATATATTCCCGCATCTCAAAAAATTCAGCATTTGTTAATATTGGTGAGTCTAATTGTAGGAGATTTGTTTGTTCTTCACTCTCATCAAATATATTGCCTAAATTTCCAAGTCTAGTCTTCAAGCTCATCACACTATATTCACGTAAAGAATCAATTGGTGGGTTAGTTACTTGGGAAAAACTTTGCCTAAAAAAATGATGAAGTCCGCGGTATTTCTTAGATAGAACAGCCAGAGGAGTATCATCACCCATTGAGCCAACAGCCTCTTTACCTTCTTCTGCCATTGGATGAAGAATCATCTCAAGATCTTCCATAGACCATCCAGCTAATCTTTGGCGCTGTCGCAATTCTTCTAAACTAAAATTTATTGGCTCTTTATCACTTTTAATAAGGCTACCGAGTTTTACAATTTTCTTTTCCCACTCTCCATAGGGATTACGATTAGCCAACCATTCTTTTAGTGCTTTATTATAGTAAACCTTACCCTCAAAAAGATTTACGCCTATCATTTCTCCCGGCCCTAATCGTCCTTTAGCTATTATATCCTCTTCGTCTATATGGACCATTCCTGTTTCTGACCCTGCCACTAAAAGCCCATTAGAGGTAACCGAATATCGCATCGGTCTGAGGCCATTTCTATCCATAGCAGCAATAGCCCATATTCCATCTGCAGCTGCTATTGCCGCTGGGCCATCCCAAGGTTCCATTACGCAATTACAATAACTGTATAATTCCTGCAATTTTTTAGGAATATTAGGCTTTTTCGACCATGAGTCAGGGATCATTAAACATTGTGCTACTGGCAAAGGTCTGCCAGCACGTACAAGTGATTCTAACACCAAGTCTAGTGCCATAGAGTCAGAGGCACCGGGCTCAATTAATGGAAATATATCGGTATTATCCTTTTCAAAGACTTTACTAGAAGCCCGAGTTCCATGACTACGTATCCAGTTAGTATTACCCTTTATTGTATTAATTTCGCCATTGTGAGCTGCCATTCGAAATGGCTGTGCGGCACGCCAGGTAGGGAATGTATTTGTAGAATATCTTTGGTGTATGACTGCAAACGAAGATACAAACCTTTCATCCAAAAGATCAGGGTAAAATGCAGTTAGCTGCTCAGCAACAAACATGCCCTTATAAATTATTGAACGACAAGAAAGAGAACAAATATAAAAATCTGTTATATGTTTATCCAAAACTTGTTGTTCTATTCTTCTTCTAACTATGTAGAGGTCACTCTCGAATTGGTCTTCATCAACATCACTCTCATTACAAATCATAATCTGTTCAATCTCAGGTCGAGTATAATTTGCTTTCTCACCAATAACTGATGAATCTGTCGGCACTTGGCGCCAGCCATATATTCCGTGTCCAAATTTAAGGATTTCACTTTCAACTATAGATCGACAAGTCTCTTGTGCGCCAAAATCTGTCTTAGGCAAAAAAACCATGCCAACTGCTAAACGTGCTTCTTTTGGTGTAAGACCAGATTCAGAAACATGAGACTTAAAAAAGCTTTGGGAAATTTCAATATGAATCCCTGCTCCGTCACCTGTTTTGCCATCAGCATCAAGTGCCCCACGATGCCAAACAGACTTTAGTGCACTAATTCCGGCCTCTATAACATCACGACGAGGTTTACCATCAATAGAAGCAATTAACCCCACCCCACATGATTCATGCTCAGATTCAGGGGTATATAGACCTCTGTTTGCCGCTAGAATAAGATCATCAGCAGTAGGATGGTCAATTGATTTTGAGCAAGGAATCTTTTCATGTCTTTTCATAGAAAAACCTCTAACTTGCCTCAGCCTCTATGTAGTTTTTTGACATTACATAATCATGGATTGCCCTTGCAGCATCCCGTCCATCTTTAATTGCCCAAACAACTAAGGAAGCCCCTCTAACAATATCACCTGCTGCAAAAACCCCATCTATACTGGTCATCATTTTTGACCAATCTATCTTAATGGTCCCCCAATTTGATGCCTTTAGCTTTGGAGCATTAAAAATTTTAGGTAAATCTTCGGGATCAAAACCTAAAGCGCAGATAGCAAGATCAGCATTTAGTTCACTACTAGACTCAGGGATTTTCCTAGGCGCTTGCCTTCCAGAAGAGTCAGCAACTCCTAAATGGACTTTAGCAACCCTCACTGCTTTTAGATATTCCTCTCCCAAGAAAGCCTCGGGTGTCGCAAGCCACTCAAAATTGACACCTTCTTCTTCTGCATGACTAACTTCCTGCATAGAGCCAGGCATATTTGTTCGATCACGTCTGTATAAGCAATAAACACTCTTAGCATTTTGTCTGATTGCAGTTCGGACACAATCCATCGCTGTATCACCACCGCCAATAACTACAACTCTCTTATTTTCCGCGTTTAGTGCACCATTTTCAAACATAGATACAACATCGCCTAACCCTTTTCGATTGCTGGCAGTAAGATAATCTAAAGCGTTAATTACATTTGGTAATTCTCTACCTGGAAGCGCTAGATCACGACCGGCGTATGCTCCAGTAGCGATTAATACAGCATCATGCTTCAAGCGTAATTGTTCTAATGTTGCATCACGGCCAACTTCGAAATTCAGCTTAAAAGAAACACCACTGTCACTTATCAACTGAACTCTGCGATTGACAATCTCTTTCTCTAGTTTGAAATTGGGAATCCCATAAATAAGCAAGCCCCCTGCACGATCATATCTGTCATATATACAAACTTTATAGCCAAACGCTCGCAACGTCTCAGCAGCTGCAAGACCGGCTGGACCGGCTCCAATGATTCCTACAGAGTTAGATTTTTCTACTCCAGGCTTTATCGGTTTCACCCAACCATTTTTGAATGCTGTATCAGTAATATGTTTCTCGACAGCACCAATAGTTACTGACTCAAAACCCTTATCAATAACACAATTTCCCTCACAAAGGCGGTCTTGTGGGCAAATCCTGCCACAAATCTCTGGAAAGTTATTAGTTGAACTTGAAAGATCGTAGGCCTCTCTTAGTCTGCCAGACGCGGTTAACATAAGCCAATCAGGGATATTATTATGTAATGGGCAGTGAATTTGACAAAATGGAATTCCACACTGAGAGCAACGTGATGATTGCCCCTTTGCATCAGGCTTTAAAAATTCCTTATAAATCTCATCCCAATCCTGACGTCGATCACCAACCTTGCGCTTAGAAGGCTGTTTTTGACTTAGCGTCGTAAATTTGAGCATTTTATCTGACAATTTCCATACCTTTTAATTCATCGCATGATATAAATCAACGATAATTTCAATATTAATTGATAGAAAAATATCTTAAATATCTGTTTTTATTTATAAAGTTTATGTCAATATCATTGACCTAAACTATAGATAAATCTCTATACCATTATACTTATAGGATGATTTTATGTCAAATTTTAATATTTAGTATCGAAAAAGGACTAGTTTCTGGATGTATCGACCTAGCTCTATATTAGACCTCTGATATACTTTGCGTTATCAAATCAATCCTATTCAGATCATAGGTGTGGTCAATTGGGTCTACTTCAAATCTCCATACTTGCTATAGTGCAAGGGATAACTGAGTTTCTTCCCATAAGCTCTTCTGGACATCTTGTGATTTTTTCGTCATTCACTGATTGGTCTGATCAAGGCTTGGAGTTTGATGTGGCAGTGCATATAGGCACTCTGGGTGCAGTCTTATTATATTTTAGGAAGGATATTATAAAGATTCTTATTGGTATAATTAAACCAAAAAATTCAACCGCCAGATCGGGTCGTGCATTATTAATAAAAATACTTGTTTCAATCCCCCCTGTTATTATAGCAGGGGGTCTTTTGGCATGGCTAGATCCCAATTTATTTCGATCAATAGAAGTTATTGCCTATACAACACTAAGCTTTGGAATATTATTATGGATAGCAGATAAGTTAAATATCTCTACTAATCGAGTAGAGAAAATGCCTCTTTCTGCCCCTATTCTTATTGGCTTAGCACAAGCATTAGCGGTAATTCCTGGCACAAGTCGTTCTGGTATTACAATCACCGCTGCACGTATGATGGGTATCGAAAGATCTAACGCAGCAAAATTTTCAATGCTTATTTCGATTCCTGTCATCCTTGCTGCTGGAGCATTGTCTGCATACAAAGTTAGCACTACTGAACATTTAATAGTAATCAGTGATTTGGCGATAGCGATGGGTATTTCATTTGTAATCGCATTATTAGCAATTACTCTTATGATGAAGTTTATAAGAATAGTCGGATTTGGTCCGTTTGCTTTATATAGAATTGCCCTTGGCGGCGCTTTATTAGCAATAATATACTTGGACTAGTGGTAAATTAGCAGTCTTCATAATTGCAGACTACTTAATAATTATTAGTATTTTCTCCAGGCAAAAAACGGCCTGCCTTACCATTACTTATATAAGTTGGAAGGATTGTTTCTAGAGCAGTAGCGTCAATTCCAAGATCTTTTAATTCAAGGGATTTTTCTGTGACTATATTATCAAGTTTTAACATTTTTATTTGATCACGAGACAGTGGGGGAATAGGCAGAGGTTTTAAGAAAAATTCAGGTACAAATTCGACAAATAAGGCACCAATTTGCAAAGCATGTATTGGAATTGATAAAAATGGTTTTTTCAACTCCATATGCTGCAATAATAATACCATCAAATCTTTATAGCTATATCGACTAGGACCACCTAGTTCAAATGTCTTGCCATTTGTATTATCACTTACTATCCCCGCAACTACACTGTCTGCAACATCACCAACATAGACCGGCTGGAACTGGGTTTGTCCTGCATTAAAGTTAATATCTGGGAAAATACCCTCAAATGAAATATCGGGAAGATTTTTGGTATCAAAAAAAACTGGAACAATAGGCAAAAGCCTAATCAAGGAAGCCATTTTATTAAGAAATTCGTCATCAGGTCCAAAAATTACACTTGGTCGTAATATTACAGATTCAGGGAATGAATCCCTAAGCAATTTTTCCCCCAAACCCTTTGATTTCCAATACTTAGAAGGGGCGTCCACATCAGCACCTATAGCGGATAAATGAATAACCTTACTAACACCAACATTTTTTGAAACTTTTCCAATTAATGCAGGGGCCTCTTGATGAATTTTAGTAAAGGTCTGACTACCCTGTTCTCTGAGAATACCTACTAGGTTGATCACCACATCTGAATCTTTCACAGCATTTATAATTGATGATTCATCGCGAACATCGGTTTTTACGGCTACTATTTGCCCAACATTTCCCAGAGGTTTGAGAAAATTCACGCTCTCTGGTCTTCTATTAGCTATTCTTAATAAATCTCCGCGCCGGGCTAAACGTTGAACAACCTGCCTTCCAACAAACCCGTTACCACCAAAAACTGTTATTTTAAGACTCATAGAGAACTTCCCCAAAAAGATGTAAAGTGGTACTAACATATATAAGTAAATGATTCATATATGTAAGACAGAAAGTAAAACTCTGCTATATAAATAAGTATATAACATTTAGTAAGTTGACAAATCGTATAGATCAGGTCTACCCAGAGGTAATATGGCAAATCATCTTCATATAGGAGATCTACCTACAGGTCTTGAGTTAGGAACCTCCGTAGCAATTGACACTGAGGCTATGGGTTTAGAACCATCCCGGGATAGACTATGTTTAGTTCAGCTTTCGTCTGGTGATGGTAATTGCCATTTGGTTCAAATGTTACCCCATAACAACTATGATGCACCTAATCTGAAATCTCTTCTTAGTGATCGTGATATTTTAAAAATATTCCATTTCGCTAGATTCGATGTAGCTATGATTCGTAAATATCTTGGGGTGCCTTGCAACCCAGTTTATTGCACAAAAATTGCCTCTAAATTAGCTCGCACATTTACTGATAAACATGGTTATAAGGATCTTTGTAGAGAGTTGTTACAAATTGATATTTCTAAGCAACAACAAAGCTCTGATTGGGGTGCTCCAAATCTATCCAAAGAACAAATAGATTATGCCGCAACAGATGTTCTTCATTTACATGCAATTAAAAAAATACTCGATGAAAAACTTGAACGTGAAGGTAGAGTAGACTTAGCAAAAGCATGCTTTTCATTCATACCCCACCGCAGTGATCTAGATCTTGCGGGTTGGAACAATCAAGATATATTCTCACATTCATAATAAGGATCAATTGGTGAATTACTTTCTAGTGCTTTTCTAAATTTTATCGTGAGATCGATTTTATGAATCAACTTAATAATAAAAAGACAAAATCTACTGGTTCAGCTTTAGACTCTGGAAGACGCGTATTAAGCCACGAAGCAAAAGCTCTTAGTCGTATGGCAGATGAACTTGGAAATACGTTTAACCTAGCAATTGATATATTTGAGAAAATTACTGGTAAAATTGTAGTTTCAGGAATGGGCAAAAGCGGACATATTGCAAAAAAAATATCAGCAACTTTCTCCTCTACTGGAGCACCTGCTGTATTTGTACACCCCGCAGAAGCTAGCCATGGAGACCTTGGAATGATTACTAAAGATGATGCTCTATTAGTAATTTCTAATTCCGGTGAAACTGAAGAACTTAGCCACATAGTTGAGTATTCAAAAAGGTTTGAAATACCATTAGTTGGAATTATTGGAAAATCTAAATCCCTTTTATCTGATGCTGTAGATATAGCTCTAATATTACCTGACGAATCTGAAGCAGGAACATTAGGACTAGCACCGACAACTTCAACTACTATGGCGCTAGCGATGGGAGATGCTATTGCTGTAGCATTATTTGAAAGACGCGATTTCAGCTCAGAAGATTTTAAAATTTTTCATCCAGGAGGGAAGCTAGGTCGTAAGCTGGTTAGAGTTTCAGAAATTATGCATGTTGGTGACTCCTTACCGGTTGTTAAGCCTGAAACACCTATGAGTGAGGCACTATTAGCCATCACACAAAAGAGTTTTGGATGTGTTGCTATAATTTCAGCACAAAACAAACTTTTAGGAGTGATCACTGATGGAGACCTAAGGAGACATATGAGTAATGAATTATTACAGCTAACTGCCGAAGATGTTATGACGCAAAATCCTCAGACTATAAGGCCCAATGCTCTGGCGGCAGAAGCGCTTGCAATTATGAATGAAAACCAAATCACAAGCTTATTGGTCTTAAAATCAGATCAATTACAAGGCATAGTCCATATTCATGATTGTCTTAGGGCAGGTGTAGCGTGACAAAAAATGGGAGCGACCCTTCAGACCCTAAGACCTCTGACGGCAGAAAAATTTTAGGAGATAAAACCACCAATTATAAAATGTCTTTATTTAGAGAATTTGAAGGACGCGCAACAACAGGTCAAGCTGGTACAGCATATAGATACAGCTATTTTGTCGGGATAATGCGCTATGCTCTACCAATTATAGCGATCTTTTTAATATGTTTGGTAGTAGTTTGGCCACTAATGACAGGACGAGAAGACGGATTTAGAATTACTTACTCAAAAATGGAAAATATTGATGGATCATTGAAAATGATCAACGCCCGTTATATTGGAATAGATGAAAATAATAGGCCATTTACTGTCACCGCGAATGAAGCAGTGCAGTCTGAGGATGATTCAGATATTATAACACTTCAGAATATAACAGCTGATATATTTGAAGATAAGGAAACAGGTGGATGGTACGCTCTTACAGCCAGTGAAGGAGTATATAAAAAAGGAGTAAAACTCCTTGATTTAATTGGAAAAGTCACAATATTTTCGGATGCTGGCCATGAATTAGTTACAGAGAGTGCACAAATCAACCTAGCTAGAGGAATAGCCGAAGGGAATAATCCAGTTCAAGGACAAAGTCCAATGGGACTCTTGAATGCTGGTAATTTTAGATTTATAGACAGAGGTCAGACTACGTTCTTTGGAGACAGAGTAAAGCTTGTTATCTTTCCGCAAAGGCATAAAGGTTAAGTCGATGATGAATTGGCTTCCAAAAATAATGTTGCTTTTATTACTGTTTTTTGTGTTACCTGCCCACGCTGAATCACTTAATAAAAGTAATAAACACGACAGCACCCTGCCAATAGAAGTTTTAGCTGATCAATTAGAAGTTAAACAAGATGAGAATAAAGCAATTTTTAGAGGCAATGTTGATGCTTTACAAGGCGATATGTTACTGCGCGCAGATATTTTAATAGTTTATTATAAAAATAATAATAAAAATCCTGATCAGCCTGGGATTTCGAGTATAGACGCTTCTGGTAACGTCTTTGTTTCCTCGCCAACAGAGACAGCCAAAGGTAACAATGGTATTTATGATGTAGATAAAAGTAAAATAGTTTTGGTTGGTGATGTAATTCTCACCCAAGGGGAAAATGTTATTAAAGGTGAATACCTAGAAATGAATCTCGTTACTGGAGAAAGTCTTGTCTCGAGAGGACCTAAAAATTCTGCAGGGAAAGATCGTGTAAGAGGTCTGTTTATTCCAGATAGGAAAAAAGAGTAAAATTTTATAAATCATGAATGACAAAGAATTGAATCACAGCAAAAAAATTGATGCACCACCTAAGCTTGTTGCTGAAAGTCAGGGTTTAATAGCACTAAACCTCGGTAAACAGTTTAAAAAACGCCCAGTTTTAAGAGGAATTAGCCTAAATGTACAAAGGGGTGAAGCTGTTGGTTTGCTTGGTCCTAATGGAGCAGGAAAAACAACTAGCTTTTATATAATAACTGGGCTTATGGCAGGTGACTACGGAACAGTTCATATGGATGGACATGACATTACAGACTTACCTATGTATAGACGGGCAAGACTCGGCATTGGTTACCTTCCCCAAGAGGCATCAATTTTTCGTGGACTTACAGTTGAAAATAATATCCGGGCAGTGTTAGAGGCTACTGAACCTGAGAGAGCAAATCGTGAAACACTACTTGATGAACTTTTAGCCGAATTTTCTATTAGTCATTTAAGAAGAACCCCTGCTTTAGCATTATCTGGTGGAGAAAGACGTAGAGTTGAAATAGCAAGAGCTCTTGCATCTAGGCCAAATTTTATGCTTTTAGATGAACCGCTTGCAGGAATAGATCCAATAGCAGTTGGAGAAATTCGTGATTTAGTCTCTCACCTAAAAGATAGGGGTATTGGAGTGCTTCTAACAGACCATAATGTGAGAGAAACACTCGAGATAGTTGATAGAGCATATATTATTCATGAAGGAGCAGTGCTTATGGAAGGTAAGCCTTCGGAAATAGTTTCTCATGAGGAAGTAAGGCGAGTCTACTTAGGTGAACGTTTTAGCCTATGATAGCTTAACCAAGAATAGGCTTGCCTTAAAAGAATTTCCAAATTTGGTGAACTCACCGCATAAATCAAGAGTATTTTTTAGTAATAATAGAAAATTTTAACACAACTTGAGCAATAAAAATAAGTAAAAAATTATACGTTAAATACTTGTTTTTATTATATTTTATACCTTTCTGTGTTCTTTTGCCTAATGACCTATTGACTATACGATAGTCGTGGACCTATTGTGCCGCCGCTTGAAAAGGCGTGGTAGTTTATATGAGGGATATTCTTTATTTAAAAAAGTACTATCATAAAAGCTAAGTAATCTAAGTGTTACTTAACTAAGCTAGTTACTATTACTTGAGTAGATAGAGCTCCGGTTAAGTAGCTGTAATAGAAATCCCTTTTTGTTTTTCCTGATTGTGTATAGAGGAAGCTTTCCTCAAAAATAAAAAAATAGTCAAAATGAGATTAGATTAATGGAAATTTCTGATATTTTAAGTCTTTCTGGAGTAATACCAGCAATGAAGACATCTAGTAAGAAACATGCCCTACAGGGTATATCAGATGTTGCTGGCCGACTTACAGGACTCCATGAAAGAACAGTATTTGATGCTCTATTAGAAAGAGAGCGATTAGGCTCCACGGGCGTTGGAAATGGTGTTGCAATTCCCCATGGGCGTATGTCAGGAATTAGTCAGTTACACGCAGTCTTTGCACGTTTAAGTCAAAGAATCCATTTTGAATCAGTTGATGAACAGCCTGTTGATTTAATATTCCTTCTTCTAGCTCCTAAGAATGCTGGTGCTGATCACCTAAAAGCGCTAGCAAAAATATCTCGCCTTCTTCGGAATGAAGGAATATGTGAACAACTACGAGGTTCAGATACTGCAGAAGCAATATACGCTTTACTAACAGATACACCCACTGAAACTGCGGCCTGATACAAATCCATTGGATAAGGTGATTGTGGTTATCTCTCGATTGTTGACACGAATAGAATCACGGATCAACTTAATTAAATGAAAACATTACATGCCAGTTGCGCGACACATAATGGTCATGGTGTTCTATTACGAGGGCCATCTGGAATAGGTAAATCAGACCTTTGTCTGAGACTTATTAGCCAAGGCTTTCGTTTGGTAGCTGATGACCAAGTCGAATTAAAATCGGTAGGGAAAATTTTATTAGGCACTCCCCCCATCAGAATAAGAGGCCTTTTGGAAGTAAGGGGAGTGGGAATTATGCGAATTGCATATGCGGTAAGCACTCCTATCTGTCTAGTAGTAGATTTAGTTGAACCTGAATTTATAGAACGGCTTCCAGAAGAATCTATTTTTGAATTTAAGGAGGTTTCCGTGCCCAGGATTAAAATCAATCCATTTGAATCGTCAGTTATTGAGAAGATTTCTTTAGCACTTAGCCCTGCTAATTTTGTAAGCCATGTAGGGCTTAAATTACCTTAAGTTTCCTATCCTTATTAGCTACTAAATAGGACAATGTAATGGAATTAAATAAATTGGTTGTATGGGTGACGGGAGTTTCTGGAGCAGGAAAAAGTTCTGCTCTCAATATATTAGAAGACCTTGGCTATGAGGTTGTCGATAATCTACCATTAACTCTATTACCAGAATTAATTTTATTAAGTTTTGAAAAAAATAACCCTGAACAATTGAGACCACTTGCAATTTGTACAGATGTTAGAACACGCCAATTTACTTTAAGAAATTTCAAGGAAAAAGTAGAGCCTGCACTTGATAATAAAGGAATTCTTATTAAAAACCTTTTTATTGATTGCGATGATAAAGTGTTACAACATAGATTTACAGAGACGCGTCGTCGTCATCCTCTAACTCATCATGATTCCATATTAGAATCTCTAAAAGAGGAAAGAAAACGCCTTTCTTGGTTAAGGGACTTAGCTAATGTTTCTGTTGACACAACCTCTATGTCTGTTAATGAATTTAGAAAAGTATTGAGTGGACATTTTGCAATCGATTCATTAGGAAAATTAGGCATATCCGTTAAATCATTTGCCTATCGTTATGGCCTTCCCGCTGAGTCTGACCTTGTTCTTGACGTCAGATTTTTACGTAATCCACATTATGTTGATCAATTAACAGAACTAACCGGAAAAGACTTAGATGTGCAAGAATACGTGCAAAATGACTCTTGCTTCGATATTTTTTTAGGTAATCTACTTTCTTTAATTCTTTCTGTACTTCCATCATATATAGCCGAAGGAAAGACCTATATGACTATTTCTATAGGCTGCACCGGGGGACAACATAGATCTGTTGTTGTCGCTGAAAAATTAAGTGAAAAACTTAATGAAAATGGATGGAACGTTACTTTAAGCCATAGAGATCTATAAAAAGTTAAATTAAAAAACATATTAGTTATTCTTTTACTTCAAGGTACAGTAAATTAAAGAGGTATTTATTATGATAGGTTTAGTGCTTGTAGCTCATGGTCGTTTAGCAGAGGAGCTTCTTTTAGCAACCGAACATGTTGTCGGTCATCAGAAAATGACTTGTAGTATATGTATTGGACCTGAAGATAATATGGAAATTAGAAGAAAAGAGATCTCAGAAGCTGTAAAAAATGTTGATGATGGAGATGGGGTAATAATTTTAACAGATATGTTTGGTGGTACACCCTCCAACCTTGCTATTTCTATTATGAGTCAGTTCAAGGTAGAGGTTGTGGCAGGGATGAATTTACCAATGCTCATTAAGCTTGCTAGCGTTAGAAACACTCATGATATTGAATCAGCTGCTAACAGCGCACAGGAATCCGGTAGAAAATATATTAATTCTGCTAGAAAACTTCTCGAAGGCGATGATAGTTGAGCACTTGCGAAAATAGTAGGATAAGTGTCAATAAACGGAATTGTTTAATTCGAAACCGACTAGGTTTACATGCACGAGCAGCAGCAAAATTTGTAAAAATTGCAAATTTATATGAAGCTGATGTTTGGGTTGAAATAGAAGGTAATAGGGTCTCTGGTATATCAATTCTTGGTCTAATGATGCTCGCAGCAGGCCCGGGTTCTGAAATAACTATTGAAACAAAAGGTATAGATTCTGAAAAATCTCTTGATGCTTTAATACAACTTGTGGAGGACAAATTTGATGAAGATTGACTCAAAAACATCGAATGATTTGTCCTTAAGCAATTCAGAAGTTCTTTATAATGGACTTGGAGTATCTGCGGGAATAGCAATTGGGTTGGCTCATGTAGTGGAAAGGGGGCTAACTGATGTTCCGGAATATGAGATTAGCAAAGAATCATTAGATTTAGAAATTTCACGATTTGAGAAAGCAAGAAAAAAATCAGTTAGACAGCTTCAAAGATTGCGTGGGAAGGCATCAACACTAGAAGGTGCTGCAGCAGAAGAGCTTTGTTATATTTTGGATGCGCACATACAGATGCTTCAAAGATCTCGTTTGGTTCGTGGAGTAGAAGTAAGAATTCAAAATGAAAGAATCAATGCAGAGTCCGCGATTCAGGCCGAATTTTCTGAGATTTCTGACGCCTTTACTACTATGGGTGATATATACCTCTCGGGAAAAATAGAAGATGTGCGTGAAGTTAGTGGACGTTTACTACGCAATTTAACTAATAATGAATACCAAGCATTTTCTGAACTGCCAGTCGGCGCAATAATTGTGGCCGAAGAGATAACACCGGCTGATACCGCACTGATGGATCCTGATAGAGTTGGTGGTTTTGCATCAGACCTAGGAGGAGCTGAAGGGCATACAGCAATTATGGCTAGATCCCTTGGGTTACCAGCTACACTCGGAGCCTCAAGCCTAACTAGAAGCGTCAAAACCGGAGATATGATTATAATAGACGGAGTCAGAGGAGAAGTAATTGTAAACCCCTCAAAAGAAACTCTTGTAAGATATAGGAGGCGTCGCCAAGCTCTAGTAAGACGTCAACGTCAACTAAAACGTCTAAGAAGTGTTCCTGCGGTTAGTAAGGATGGGGAATCTGTTCGCCTTCAATGCAATATGGAACTTCCTTCTGAACTGGAAATTTCTCGTGACGCAGGCGCAGAAGGGGTGGGTCTACTAAGAAGTGAGTTTTTATACATGAATCGTGACAAACCACCGAGTGAAGATGAGCAATATGTGGCTATAAGAGAAATTTTAGAGGGCATGAAAGGAAGACCAGTAACTGTTAGAACCCTGGATGTTGGTAGTGATAAATTAGCATATTCACTAGTAAAACATATAAGTCCTAGTGTTAATCCTGCGCTAGGACTGCGAGCAATACGCCTATCATTGAAAGTGAGACCTCTGCTGGAAACACAAATTGCTGCTATGCTTAGAGCAAGTGCACATGGCGAGCTTCGAATTCTTTTACCAATGATAACCTCTGTTTCAGAGATCATGGGGGTTCGTGAAAGTATAGGAAGGGTTGCGCGTAGATTGAGAAGAAGACGCACAAAAATGCCCAAAAAACTTCCCCAGATTGGTATTATGATTGAAACTCCTGGTGCCGCAATTGCCGCAGATACCCTTGCTAAAGCATGCGACTTTTTCTCTATAGGAACAAATGATTTAACTATGTATACCCTTGCGGTGGATCGTGGCGATGAACAAGTAGCAAATTTATATAATCCTCTTCACCCTGCTGTTTTAAAACTTATTTTCTCTACAATTGACGCGGCTCATAAAGCAAATATTCCAGTGAATTTATGTGGAGAAATGGCAGGAAACCCAAAATACTCACCTTTATTACTCGGTATGGGTTTAAGAGACCTTTCAATGGCAGCACCTAATTTACCAAGAGTAAAACAAAGAATTTTACATTTGAAGATGTCAGAAGCTTCCAAGCATAGTAATAAAATATTACAAGAAACAGACCCAAAATATATCACTGAGCTGATAGATGAATTCAATATTCTTAAATAAAACAACAAACCACTTGTTGTAGCTTCATCAAAGCAGTGTTAAACAACGCCCTAGTATTTTATGAGTTTTTGGAAATTTTTATATTAGTCAGGAGAAGAAAATGGCCCAAGTCAATGATTATAAAGTAAAGGATATTTCGCTTGCAGATTGGGGCCGTAAAGAAATTAATATTGCTGAAACTGAAATGCCAGGACTAATGGCACTACGAGAAGAATACAAAAACTCCCATCCTCTTTCAGGTGCAAAAATAGCGGGATGTTTGCACATGACTATTCAAACAGCGGTATTGATTGAAACACTTATAGCACTTGGAGCTGAAGTTAGATGGTCAAGCTGTAATATTTTTTCCACTCAAGATCAAGCAGCAGCAGCCATAGCTAACAAAGGAATCCCAGTATTTGCCTGGAAGGGAGAAACAGAGGAGGAGTATGAATGGTGTATAGAGCAAACAATAAACGGCCCAGATGGCTGGCAGCCCAACTTAATTCTTGATGATGGAGGGGATTTAACAAAGATTTTACACGATAATTACCCTGACATAATGAAAATAATTAAGGGTGTTTCTGAAGAAACTACTACAGGTGTTTTACGCCTATATGATATGGAAAAAAATGGAACACTTATGGTGCCGGCTATAAATGTTAATGATTCTGTTACAAAGTCTAAATTTGATAATCTCTACGGTTGCCGAGAAAGCCTGGTAGATGGAATAAAAAGGGCTACAGATGTGATGCTTGCAGGCAAAGTAACTGTTATATGCGGCTACGGAGACGTTGGGAAAGGTTGCGCAGTGAGCATGAGAGGACAGGGTGCTCGTGTTTTAATTACTGAAATTGACCCTATTTGTGCTTTACAGGCGGCAATGGAAGGCTACGAAGTTACTACCATGGAAGAAGCCGCCTCCCTTGGGGATGTCTTTGTAACAGCAACAGGTAACAAAGATATTATTACAATCGATCACATGAGAGAGATGAAAGACCGAGCTATAGTTTGTAATATAGGGCATTTTGATTCTGAAATTCAAATTTCGAATCTAAGTAATATGAAATGGGAAGAAGTAAAGCCGCAAGTTGATGAAGTGGAATTTCCAGATGGTAAACGTATTATTGTCCTCGCGAAGGGAAGACTAGTTAATTTAGGATGTGCTACTGGACATCCAAGCTTTGTGATGAGTACGTCATTTTCGAATCAAGTTCTAGCTCAAATTGAATTATGGAATAACCATGACGCATACCAAAATAAAGTTTATACGCTTCCCAAACATCTAGACGAAAAAGTAGCAACTCTTCACCTTCATAAGCTTGGAGTAAAATTAACCACACTATCTGAAGAGCAAAGCGAGTATATTGGCATTTCGAAAGATGGGCCTTTTAAGCCAGATCATTATCGGTATTAGTATTAAAATTAATTGTTAATGTTGTTTATATAATTAAATAATTAATATAGAAAAATTGATAGCAAGTTAGACTTGGAAAAATAAATTTATAAACACATCAAATATTAACACTAAAATTTTAGTGTAGACCTGATTTATAAGTGCGAGTCTGAATTAATGTTTATACTCGAGTCTGAATCACATACAGAAAAATTGGCATGGGTTTTAGCCGAGGAAACTGTACCAGGGGATGTTATAGGTCTTACAGGCAACCTCGGTGCAGGAAAGTCGTTCTTTGCAAGAGCGTTTATTCAGTTTCGTTGTAAGGTTATTGAGGTACCTAGCCCAACCTTTACGTTAGTTCAGACTTATGAAGATTATTTCAATAATAACAATACTTTATGTGAAATATGGCACTTAGATTTATATCGCCTTAAGGATAGCTCAGAAGCCTTAGAGCTTGGAATTGAAGACGCAATAGGAAAAGAGATTCTTCTTATTGAATGGGCAAAAAACATAGATAATCAAATACTTGGGGACTGGCTAGAAATAGACCTGAGATTTTCAGAAAGTCACTCTGAGCGCACTCTAATTTTAAATGCGCATGGACCACGCTCTGAAACCTTGAAGAAAAAACTATCTAACTATCTAAACTCGTAATGACTATCGACTCTGAAATAAAAAGTTTTCTTTCTACCAACAAAAGAAATCCGACAAAAATTGATCATCTTTCAGGAGATGCATCAAACAGGATATATTTTCGTATATACTATAAAAACACCACAGAAATTTTTATGGATTCTAGAAATGAAAAAGAATCCCTCAAAAATTTTATCTGTGTATATAATTATTTATATAACATAGGTGTGAGCGTTCCAAAAATATCCTGTTACAACATTAAATCTGGATTTATGTTATTAGAAGATTTTGGTGATAAGTCCCTATATAATATAATAGAAAATGATTTAGGTAATGAATATTTACAGGAAATTTATAGTGTAGTCATTGATACTATTTGTGTTATTCAATCTAAAGCTTACCCTAATACCTTTCCAGCTTATACTGCAGAAAAATTAGTAAGTGATGCAACCGAATTTTTATCTGAGTGCTACCACTTTTCATCCACTTCTTATACTTCTGTAGAACAAGAAAAAAACTTACTTCGTGAGACCTTATACCCAATAATGGAAAAGGCATGGTCCTTACCAAAAGTCCTATCATTAAGAGATGTGCACTCTAGTAATATAATGTGGCTGGAAAATCGTAGAGAAAATCTTAGAGTTGGCTTTCTTGATTTTCAAGATGCTCTTATTGCCCCCTCTTCATACGATATTGTTTCATTACTATCTGATGCAAGGGTTGATTTGAATAAACCCTTAGTTGACAAAATGATAAACAGATACTTAGAAAATAATCCGGATATTTCACAAAGTGATTTTCTTTTTTCATATAGTGCCCTTGGTTTTCAGAGAGGAGTTCGCATAGCGGGAATTTTTTCTAACTTATCAATTAATAATAATAAAACTGAATTTGCATCCTACTTGCCAAGAGTTTGGAATCAAATTTTTGAGCACGCCACCCATCCGGGCCTTAATGATCTTTATGCCTGGCTTAGAAATTACGGCCCGAACTTTAACCGAAGACCTGAGGCAAAAAATGAATCCTAATGAATCTATAAATGTAGCTATGGTCTTAGCCGCTGGTTTGGGAACTCGCATAGGCAGTCAAAGTTTAGGCATTCCAAAGCCTTTAATTAAAGTAGCAGGGGTTGAATTAATAGAATACACCCTAAAAAACGCCATATCATATGGCGTAGATAAAATTATTATTAATACATATTTCAAGCCTGAAATGATCGAAGATTATTTAGAAAATAGGAAAATTAATTTACAAAGAAAATATTCTACAAAAAACTCGTCAGATCCGATTATTGAAACAGTTCGAGAAAGTAAGAGACTTGAAACAGGTGGAGGCGTAAGAAACGTACTTCCTAAAATAGGTATAAATCCATTTTTTGTTATGAATAGTGATTCTATTTTTTACCCAAATAGAGAAAACCCACTCGAGCGTCTTGCACTATCATGGGACGATTCTTGTATGGATGGATTACTGCTAATCTGCCCGCGACATCTTGTTACTGGCTATGATGGAAAAGGAGATTTTACCCTAAGAGAAAGTAAGAATAAAAAATGTTATGATGAATGGGCAGTAAAAGAAGTTTATCGAGATAATTCTCAAAATTCTTTTGTTTTTACAGGAGTTCAAATTTTACACCCAAGACTCTTTAGACAAGCACCAATGGGAAAGTACTCCCTTAATCTTCATTATGATGAAGCTATAGATCAAAATCGTTTATTTGCAGTAATATGTCCTACACCTTGGTATCACGTAGGTAATATGAAAAGTCTTCATGAAACTGAAAGGGATCTAGTTGGTTGTATAAAGCTATGAGTCAGAATTCGAGTAAGTATGGTATTTATAATATTCCCTCTACAGTGCCTTTTAGCCAAGCACTCGTCTCTGGAATACTATCTGGAAAAATTTTACAATTTCAAGAACAAAACCCTTTAGCATTAAACGATACAATTATATTGCTACCAACTCGTCGTGCATGCCAAACAATCTCGAGAGAATTCGTTAAACTAAATGAACAGAAAGGTTTAATTCTTCCTAGAATCTTTCCTATTGGCGATATAGATGATGAATATCAAGGACTAACTGATTTAATTTTAAGAGGCATTGGAAACTTTCCTCAGCCTGTTTCTGAAATTAAAAGACAACTTTTATTAACACGCCTAGTGACGTCATGGAAAATTTCATATGAGAAATCTATTAGTTCTAATCGTGAATGGTCTATGGAATATTCATCCCGCCTTGCAACCGAATTATCCAAATTACTTGATGCAATTCAATTAGAAGGATTAGATTTTTCAAAATTAAAAGAATTAGCACCGGAGAATTTTGCTGGGCATTGGCAAAATATTTTGGAGTTTTTGGAAATCCTAACTAAATCTTGGCCTGAAATTTTATCAGAGCAAGGACTTATAGATCCAGCTTATAGACTCAACCTTGCCCTAGTTACTCTATCCAAATATTGGAAAAAAAACCCAACATCAAATCCTGTTATTATTGCTGGATCTACCGGAACAATGCCAGCTGTGACAAAATTAATGCAAACCATTCTAAGTTTAGATCAGGGGATTGTTATTATCCCAGGCCTGGATAAAGATATGGATAAAGAACTATGGGATTCTATTAAGCCTTCGCATCCACAATTTGCATTAAGAACTTTACTAGAAAACCTTCATACAAATCGAAGTATAGTAAAAGCTTGGCCTCATCATTTTAAGTCTAAAGAAAACAAAGAAAGGATAAGGATTTTAAATACAAGCCTTTCTTATAATCTAGAATCAGGAAAATCATTGGAGACTTTTGATCAATTAAAGTTAGGTGTTAATAATCTTTCAATAGCTGAATGTCAGTCTCAACAAGAAGAAGCTGGTGTAATAGCTTTAAAGATTCGCTCTGATATAGATTTGGCGAAAATAAATTCTACAAATAAGAATGATAGAAATCTATTACCCAAAGTAGCACTCGTAACATCTGATAGACGCCTGGCTCATAGGGTTACCACAGAATTACTACAGTGGAACTTATCTGTTGATGACTCCGCAGGCATGCCTCTAGGATGGACAAATACTGGCGCTTTATTCAGACTAACTGCCCAAGTTTGTAAAATACATACAACACCGGTGGATCTATTAGCAATATTAAAGCATTCTCTTTCTTCTGGAAATTTAAGAACAGATATCTTTAAAGAAACTGTTAAGAAAATCGAGTCTATTTTTTTTAGGGGGCCAGAAAAATATTTGTATTTTTCACATCTTGATAGAGTCTCGAATAACTCAGATATTAATTCTGAAACAAGAAAATGGATTGAGTGTTTTTCAAATCATATTAATCATTTAAAAAAAATATCTGCATCTAGAAGTTCTTTTTTAGATAACCTCAGATGTCATATAGAACTTACTGAATGGCTTGCATCTACTGATGAGAAATCAGGTGAATCAATTTTATATTCTAATGATGGGGGTAAAGAGATGTATGCTTTTCTTGAAGAACTCCTCCAAAATGCAAATATTATAGGAAAAATGGCACCTCATAATTATTTTGGGCTATTTGAAACATTAATGAGTAAACATAATATTCGAAAAAAAGATGTTTCTCCCGAACCATTTATTTTTATTTGGGGTCCTTTAGAAGCCCGGCTACAAAGTGCAGACATCACTATTCTTGGGGGGCTTAATGAAGGAAGTTGGCCGTCAAACTCTAATGATGATCCTTGGATGAGTGGAGCAATGAGAGAAGCCTTTGGACTTCCCTCATTTGAAAAGATGATGGGATTGTCAGCTCATGACTTTATACAAGCAGCATCTTCCGAAAATGTTATGTTAACTAGATCTATAAATACGAATGAAGGCCCTGCCACAGCATCCAGGTGGCTCACTCAGCTTAAAACCAACCTTAAAAGGCTAGGATTAGATTCAGAGCCAATTAGGCGTGGTAAAAAAATAATAGAAAAATATAATACTACTAGATCTCAATACGGAGAACGTATTTTGATTGATCCACCAGCCCCATGCCCCCCAATACATAGTCGACCAAGAAAACTATCTGTGACTCAAATAGAAAAACTAATGGGAGATCCTTATAGTATATACGCCCGACACATACTCAATTTGCGCCCAATTGATGCGGTTGACGCCCTACCCGGTCCTTCCGAAAAAGGTACAATTATCCACGAGATTTTGGATCTCTTTGTAAAAAACGTTGATAAAACTAATCCAGATCTAGCATTCAATTCTCTAATAGAGATATCTAATGAAATATTTGTAAGTAGAGAACCAAGACAAGGTTTTTTTGCTTTCTGGTGGCCGAGGTTTGAAAGGATTGCAAAATGGATTGTTGAGCAAGAGGGTTATAGACAATTAAAACTAGAAGATATAGGAAGCGAAATTTATGGCCAGTTACTCTTGAAGAGACCAGGCGGAAACTTCATTCTCACTGCAAAAGCGGACCGTATAGGTAGACACTTTGATGGAAGTTTATCCATTTTAGATTATAAGACTAGTAAAGCTCCAAGTAGAAATGATATCCGAATGGGTAAATCCCCCCAACTACCACTTGAAGCAGCGATTGCAGAAGGGGGCGGCTTCCAAGATGTTTCGGCAGCCCAAGTTAAGGAACTTGCATATTGGCATTTATCAGGGGGTCAACCTCCAGGGGAAATTAGAAAAATAGAGGACAATCTTAGAGAAATTGTAAAGGAGTCCATAATAGGGCTTGAAAGTTTGATAGATATTTTTGATCAACCTAATACACCTTATCTTTCAGTTCCTAGACCAGAATGGGAGCCATCCTGGAATGACTATGGTCACCTTGCACGTATAAAAGAATGGGGAGTTACAGAAAATTTCGAGGATGAAAGTGGAGAATAAAAATCATTCTAGTAAAATTGACGATAAAACTAGTGTCTGGGTCTCCGCATCTGCCGGTACTGGAAAAACCACAATACTTGTACAAAGAATACTCTATCTTCTCCTTTCAGGATCAAAAGTAGATCGAATCCTTTGCTTAACATTTACTAGAACTGCAGCTGCAGAAATGAAAGAAAGAATCAATTTCTATTTGAGTCAATGGGCAATCTTAGATGAAGAAGAGTTATCTATAGCTGTAGAAAAAATAACTGGTAAGCTACCAGGAAAAGATATGCTTGGAATAGCCTCAAACCTGTTTTTTAACTTACTTCAAACGCCTGATGGAATAAGGATAGAAACAATTCATGGGTTTTGTCAGTCTGTACTGCGAAGATTTCCTATTGAATCTGGAATACCACCACAGTTTCGAGTTGCAGATGAACAGCAAAGAACAGATTTAATTTTTAATACACGACTTAAAATGATGATTTATAGTCGAGCTAACCCAGAATCTGAATTATCTGTTGCCCTGAAAAAAATTATGTCTACTACCTCAGAAACAAATTTTCATGATCATCTTCTTCTATTAATCCGTGAAAAATCTAAATTAGAAAACTTTAAAAAAATTTATGAGAATACTTATTCTCAAAACAAAATAATTTCTAAATTTTTAGGGATTGATTCAGAAGATACAGAAGATTCTGCTTCGCAAATTTTTTCAGATTATAATTCGTTTTCCTCTGATAAACTTGAAGCCTGTGCAAAAGTTTTTATTGAGGGAAATAAAACAGAGAGTAAATGGGGAAAAAGTGCATTATTATGGCTTTCATCAACAGAAGAAGAACGAGCAAGTAATGCCATAGATTATGCAAAAGGCTTCTTTACTTCATCTGGAAATCTTCGCTCTCATTTACCTAGTCAGAAACTTTGCAAAAAAGCACCACAAGCAACAGATTTTTTTCATCTTGAACGTGATAGGGCTCAATATTTTTTGGAAAATATACGCTCTATAAGACTTTTTGAACGTACAAATTCTTGGATAACTATAAGCAAGTATTTTCTTGAATTATATGAGGAGGAAAAAAGCCTAGTTAACACTCTCGATTTTGATGACCTGATTCACACTACTCATAAACTACTCTCTAACCCTAATCTACCTTCGTGGGTACTTTTTAAGATGGATGGAGGAATTGACCACATACTTGTAGACGAATCACAGGATACGAGTAGCCAGCAATGGTCAATTATTAAAGCATTAAGTGATGAATATTTTTCTACAAGATCTTCGGATTCTCGTTCTAGAAGTTTATTTATAGTTGGAGATGAAAAACAATCAATCTTTAGCTTTCAAGGTGCAGATCCCTACGTTATGGAAGATTTACAAAAGCAATTAAGTAAGAGAGCACAACAAGCTAATATCCCGTGGACAAATCTACCTCTAAACCTATCATTCCGCTCCACTAGTCCTATTTTAAGTCTTGTAGATGCAACATTTTCAGATGAAGAAACTTCTACTGGTGTAGCAATTACTAATAAGAAAATTTCTCATAATGTTTCAAGATTGGGAGATTCAGGACTAGTCGAGATTTGGGATACTGAAAAGCCAGTTGGTAAACCCCCCTCTCTTGACTTATGGTCTCTACCTACTTCGAGAGAGCAACCAGACAACCCAAAATCACGTTTAGCAAAACGCATAGCAGAAACTATATCTTCCTGGGTTTCAGATGATAATCAAAAAAATAGTGACTACTGGTTAAGCGCTAGAAATAGAAAAATTCAAGCCGGAGATATTATGATACTCGTACAACAAAGAGATTCACTCATGGAGTACCTTATCAAAGCTTTAAAGAAAGAAAATGTACCTGTAACTGGAATTGATCGCATGGTTCTTATTGAGCAGTTACCTGTTATGGATTTAATGGCACTAGGAGATTTTCTCTTGTTCCCTAAAGATGATTTGATGTTGGCAACTATTTTAAAAGGCCCGTTCATAGGGCTATCTGAAGAGCACTTATTTAATCTTGCATATAATAGAGGCCCACTTAGCTTATGGGAAATTTTACTGGAAAAACAACATGAAGATCCGATAATTAAACAATGTGTTCAGCTAATTAAAGAATTAATGAATAAATATAATAAAATGACACCTTACGATTTTTACTCTGATTTTTTATTATCTGAGAATGGCCGAAGAGCACTGATTGACAGACTAGGCGAAGAAATTAATGATCCTGTGGACCAATTTCTAAACCTTGCACTTGAGTTTCAAAATGATCAGCCATTATCTCTCCAAACATTTCTTGCTTGGCTTCGTAGTGGAAGAAACGAGGTTAAGAGGAATATGGAACGAAATGAAGGCGCAGTAAAAATTTTGACAACTCACAGCGCCAAAGGACTTCAAGCGCCAATTGTATTTTTAGCGGATGCTGCACGCAAACCTAGTCATAGGCCTACACTTGTATGGTCTCATAGTGATGAAATTAACCTACCAATTTGGCTTGGAAAAAGATCTGAAGACACAAAGGTCGTAGGACGATTACGTGAACATCATGCAAAACGTCAAGATGAAGAATATCGTCGCCTTTTATATGTTGGTATGACAAGAGCAGAAGATAGATTATATGTATGTGGAACTGAAGGTGTAAGGGGTAAAAGCAAAAATTGTTGGCATGAAATAGTTATGAGAGGTTTTGACATTCTAAAAACTAAAGAAAAATTGATTGAAAAAAATGGTTTAGTTCGATTCTCCTGTCCACAAAAAACAAAGATTAATCTAGAAAGTAATAATCCTGATATCATAGAATCCGAAGATTCTGGGAAAGCAATAAAATTTTCGCCTCTTTATACTGAAGATACTTCTGATCGATTATCTATCACTTCAAAAGAGCGACCTTCTAATACAAAAAATAATGTTTCTTCTCGAAAAAATCAGGAATCAAAAATTCTTATCGGAAAAATAACTCATAGACTTTTAGAAATTTTATTGACTCTACCAGTATCAGATAGGTTCGAAGCTGGAGAAAAATGGTTGAGTAATGGATCACATGGCCTAGATAAAGATAAACAGAAAAAAATACTTTTTTCGATCAAAGAGCTTCTTAATAACCAAGACTTAAAAAAGATTTTTGGTCCCTTGGGTAGGTCTGAAGTGCCCTTTTCAGTAGAAGTGAATAATAATAATAATAATAATAATATTATTATTTCTGGAAAAATTGATAGGCTATTAATAGAAGATGATATAATTACTGCGATAGATTTTAAAACTGATAAGTATCCACCAGATAATCAGAATTTGGTTCGACAAGAATATATAGAGCAAATGCAAGACTATGCTAAAGCCCTCAGAATTATTTTTCCCGGGAAAAAGATTTTATGTGGTCTTTTATTTACAACAAATGCCAGTATGATATGGATAGATGTAGTTTCATAAGGTAGCATAGCTTGACGATTCGTTCACCTCTACTGAAATTTATTCAGGCTTATGGAGTTAATAAATATGAGTATTTTAGAAGTTAGTGATGCTGATTTTGAAGAAAAGGTACTAAAAGCAGAGGGGCCTGTTTTAGTTGATTTTTGGGCAGAATGGTGTGGACCTTGTCGCCAGATCGCTCCAGCTTTAGAGGAGATAGCAAAGGAATTAGATGGTAGTATAACAATTGCAAAGCTAGATGTTGATTCTAATCCTTCTACCCCTGCAAATTATGGGGTAAGAAGCATACCAGCTCTTATAATTTTTAATTCAGGAGAAGTATCCTCAATGAAAGTTGGGGCTTTACCTAAATCTAAACTTAAAGAATGGATTAACTCTACTACTTAAATATTTTTCATTTAGAATTTTTACCATCGAAATGCTCTAATATATAACCTGCTAGATACAAGGATCCACATATAAGTATCCTACTTTTTATCTTAGGATATTTTTGTCTTATAATTGAAATCGAATCATCTATCCCTTTTCCTGTATAAACATCAGCATTTGATTTTCCTAAAAAACTTAATATTGATTCCGGTGAAAGGCTTGCATCTTCGTTTGGGATTTTCAGTGCAGTTATAGATTTACAATAACCTTCTAAATACTGAAGAAAACCTCCAACATCCTTTGTATTAATCATCCCAACTATTAGATGAAGTGGCTGGTCTTTCCATTTTTTTAATTGAAGAGACAGCACTTTTGCAGCCTTAATGTTGTGCCCACCATCTATCCATAACTCCCAGCCTCGAGGAATACTTTTTGTATCTATTTTTTGGAGCCTTCCCGGCCAAACTGAATGCTTTAAACCCTTTCCAATACTCTCTGAATTTATTTTTTTAAATAAAGACTTGGATAAAAGATTACTTGCAGCAATGACTAAACCTGCGTTCTCAATTTGGTGTTCACCAACTAAAGAGGGATTTGGGAAAATTTCACATAAAGTGTCATTTCTAAAATATATCCCACATGATTTACTTTTAACTTCAAAATCTCTACCCCACATATGTAATGGGGAACCAACTTCATTAGCTATTTTTTCTATAATATGTCTAGACTTCTCTTCTTGTTTACTAATAATTGCTGGGCATCTGGGCTTAAGAATACCCGACTTTTCTCTTGTTATTTCTTCTATTGTTTCTCCTAAAAATTGTTGGTGATCAATAGAAATATTAGTGATAATTGAAAGCTCAGGAATCACTACGTTTGTTGCATCTAATCGACCACCTAACCCAACCTCCAATAATAAGACATCAGCCTCAATTCTGCTAAATGCTAGAAAAGCTGCTGCCGTAGTTATTTCAAAAAAGGTTATTGGACTATCACCATTTGCTCTTTCACACTCATGAAGGATTTCGAAAAGAAAATCTTCATTTATAGCCTCTCCAGCTAATATTATGCGCTCATTAAAGTCTACTAAATGTGGGGATATATATGCATGATGAGAATAACTACTTTGAATTAATACCTCTGAAAGCATGGCTAATACACTGCCTTTCCCGTTTGTCCCAGCAATATGAATTATTGGCGGTAATTTGAGATGAGGATTATCTAACCTATCCAGCAATGAATGAATTCTATCAAGGGTAAGATCTATAGACTTTGGATGAAGTTCTTTTAGTCTAGAAAGGATAACTTTTGTGCTACTTTTATTCATATGCCATTGAATGTTAATAAGAAATTTTTGTTCTTATTTAACATCAGTCTAAATAATACCGGCGCTATTCGTTTGGGATTCATTTATATTTCTAAGATCTCCATGATCTGTAAGAATAGATATAATTTTGATCAGTTCTTCACGTAATTGCTTTCTTGGAATAACCATATCAACCATACCATGATCAAGAAGATATTCTGACTTTTGAAAGTCATCAGGTAATTTTTGACGAATAGTTTCTTCTATTACTCTCTGTCCTGCAAAACCAATCAATGCACCTGGCTCAGCTATGGCAATATCTCCCAGCATGGAAAAAGAAGCCGTTACTCCACCTGTAGTAGGATTTGTAAATACTACGATGTAGGGTAAATCTGCTGCCTTTAATTCATCTACCGCAATAGTAGTTCTTGCCATTTGCATTAAAGACAAGGCACCTTCCTGCATACGCGCACCCCCTGATGATGGGATAACAATCAATGGGGCTCTTTTGGAAATTGCTAGTTTTGTAGCAGACAAGAACCCGTTTCCGACAGAAACTCCCATAGACCCACCAAGAAAAGAAAAATCAAATGCTGCTATAACGGTTTCTCTATCCCCCATTTTTCCATGCGCTACTTCTAGAGCATCCACAGCCGAACGATCGGGGTTTCTCGCTTCACGTAATCGCTCTGAATAGCGCTTTCTATCACGAAACCTAAGTGGGTCATTTACCCCCTTAGGTAAATCAAGTAATTCATAAATACTATCATCAAATAATGATTCAAATCTTCTTTTTGGCGAAATTTGCATATGAAAACCGCATTGTGTACATACTTTCATATTAGAAGCTAAATCTCGATGAAAAATCATTTGCCCACATTTAGGACATTTTTCCCATAGATCCTCAGGTATATCCGGTTTACGGAATATTTTTCTAACCTTAGGCCTTGTAAATCTCTCAAGCCAACTCATTACAGGCCTTCCTTTTTTCTTGCTTTTCCCACACCTTCAGCTAAATCATTTACAAAAGAAAGTACAGCGTTTATGCACCTCTTGCTACTTTGATTTCCTGATGGAATATTTTTACCAATGATGTCTATTAAAGCTGATCCCACAACAACTCCATCAGCACATTTTGCAAGTTGACTAGCTTGCTCTGATGTTTTTACACCAAACCCAACACATATTGGAAGTTTTGTAGATTTTCTTAATCTAGTAATGGCTTCAGCTATAGACCCTTCTTCAGCTCCCTTTCCACCAGTTATACCAGTAATAGAAATATAATATATAAAACCTGACGCATTTTTTAAAACAACGGGCAATCTATCCTCACCAGTTGTAGGTGCAACTAATCTTATAAAATCTAAATCTTGAGAGATTGCTGGTATACATAATTCCTCGTCTTCTTCCGGAGGAAGATCAACAACAATCAACCCATCTAGCCCTACTGACCCGGCATCTTTAATAAACTTATCAACTCCATATATGTAAATCGGATTAAAGTATCCCATTAAAATAATTGGAGTATGAGAGTTTTCTTCTCGAAATCTTTTTACTAAGTCAAGTGTCTTTTCTAGAGTGATTCCTGCTTTCAAAGCCCTTTTTCCAGACTCTTGAATGATAGGACCATCTGCCATTGGATCTGTAAAAGGCGTACCAATTTCGATAATATCTGCCCCTGCTCCTGGGAGACCTTTGAGGATTTCAAACGAAGTTTCTATGTTAGGGTCGCCCATCATAGTAAAAGTAACTAGTGCAGATTTATTTTCTATGCTGAGTTTTTTAAAACACTCATTTATTCTATTTTTCAAATATTTTCCCCTAACTCTTCAGCAACCGTAAAAATATCCTTATCACCTCTTCCACACATATTTAGTACTAGCAATGATTCATTACTTAGACTTGGTGCTAACTTCATCACATGGGCCAAAGCGTGAGCAGGTTCAAGTGCTGGAATTATACCTTCTATCTCAGAGCATACCTTAAATGCACTTAGAGCTTCTTTATCTGTAATCGCAGCATATTCTACGCGTCCTGTATCTTTAAGCCATGCATGCTCAGGCCCTATTCCAGGATAATCTAATCCAGCCGAAATTGAATGAGCTTCTTGAATTTGCCCATCTTGGTTTTGTAATAAATATGTCCTATTACCATGTAGAACCCCCGGAGTGCCTGCTGTTAATGAAGCAGCATGATAATTAGATTCTATTCCCTTACCAGCTGCCTCAACACCTATAAATTTCACCTCCTTATCATCAAGAAAAGGATGAAAAAGCCCTATCGCGTTTGATCCACCTCCAATGCAAGCAACCAAAACATCAGGCAGTCTATCTTCAGCTTCTAATATTTGATCTTTAGTTTCATGCCCAATTATTGACTGAAAATCTCTAACCATAGCAGGGTAAGGATGTGGCCCTGCTGCCGTTCCAATTAAATAATAAGTATTTTCTACATTAGTAACCCAGTCACGAAGTGCCTCATTCATTGCATCCTTAAGTGTGGCAGAACCAGATTCAACAGGGATAATATCAGCACCAAGAAGTTTCATTCTGAATACATTTGGCTTTTGTCTCTCAATATCTGTAGCACCCATATAAACTGTACAAGGTAATCCAACCTTGGCACATACTGTAGCTGTTGCAACTCCATGCTGTCCCGCTCCGGTTTCAGCAATAATACGTGTCTTGCCCATTTTTTGTGCTAATAGAATTTGACCAACACAGTTGTTAATTTTATGTGCACCTGTATGATTCAGCTCATCACGTTTGAAGTATATTTTTGCTCCGCCCAATTTACTTGTCAGCCGTTCTGCAAAATATAGTGGGCTAGGCCTTCCAACGTATTGATTGAGCCACCTTTTCATATCGTCCTGAAATTTTTTATCTTTACAAGCGTCTTTATATGCGTTCTCTAACTCTAAAATTAGGGGCATCAGAGTTTCTGCTACGTAACGTCCGCCATAGATACCAAAATGACCTTGTAAATCAGGGCCTTTACGATATGAGTTAATTTCTACCATACTCTTTTACTTTCCAAACAGTCTAATAACGTCAAGAAACTCTCTTATTGCTAGAGGATCTTTTTTTCCTGGAGTAATCTCTACACCAGAAGAAACATCAACAGATATTGCTGATGTAGAAGTAATTGCTTCTATAACATTATCTGAATGAAGACCACCAGAGAGAATCCAATTAATTTGAGATAACTCTTCTTTTCGTTGAATTAGCAGATTCCAATCAAAGGTAGTGGCATTACCGCCTGGAAGGACTTTTTTTGTATTGTTAATAGGATGTGCATCAAACAGTATCATATCTGCACATTCTGCAAATTTAATACCTTTATCGATATCTGAAAGACTGTTTACCTTTATAGCTTTTATTACATTTATACCAATTTGACTTTTAATATCCTTCACTCTTTCGAATGACTCGGAGCCATGAAGTTGTAAAAAATCTATTTTTACTTGAGATGTTAAGGACTTTAAAAATTCGGTTTCTGGATCAACTAATACAGCTACTATATTCACATCCCCCGGAACTTTTAGAGCTAGTTCTTTGGCTTTATTAATATTTATATAACGAGGTGACGGTTCATAAAAAACAAACCCAATATAAACCGCACCACCATCAATAGAGGCCCCTAAAGCAAGCTCATCTTTTATTCCACAAATTTTTGTTGAAATTGACAATCAAGCACTCCAATTAGGGTATAAATTTACTGACTTTTATTTTTACTATTTTCAGATTTTAAAGATACTGGACCGTAGTTAGATAGGTTTTTCTTTTCAGTTTCCGTTAACTTTTTCTTTAAAACATTAATTTCCTTTTCAGCTAACCTAATCTTTCTGGCACGATCAACTGAAGTTGCCCTTGCTTTGTGATCAAGTAACCAACGAATCAAGCTACCTACTATTAGTCCAAATAGGACCGCACCCACTGCAACTGCCCAGATTGGAGTATCTATTTCAAAAGGTAAAGGCGACAAACTTATTGCAGTAGGCCCTCTGTTGGCTACGGCAAAAGCTATAATTGCAAGGGCCACTGGAAGAGCGATCAACCAGGTTAGAAGTCGCATAGTCTTAACCGTCGCCTAACAAGGATTAGCCCTGAGGCGTATCTGCGTTGATCCGATCTCGCAGCTCCTTTCCAGTCTTAAAGAATGGAAGGCGTTTTTTTGAAACACTTACAGCTGCACCAGTTCGGGGATTTCTTCCTACACGGGCATCACGCTCACGTGCTGAAAAAGCACCAAAACCCCTCAATTCTACACGATCACCTCTAGCCAGGGCCTCGCCAACTTCGTTGAAAATACGGTTAACAACTCTCTCGAAATCCCGGTTATATAATCTAGGATCAGGATAAAGCTCCGATAGTTTTTGGATAAGCTCAGATTTTGTCATCAAAATCCCCCAAGATACATTGCCAGTTCCTTACAAAATTATTTTTTTATAGGCCCTGAAATACAAAACGTAAGGGTGCCAAACACTCTACTAGTCGTCAACCCAAGGAATTAATAAATGACCAATTAACTTATCTAATTGTCACTATTTTATTCATCATTACCCTCTGAATCTGATGATTTTTGCTCTTTTTTCTTGCCACGAAGAGCTGCTCCCAGAATATCGCCAAGACTAGCTCCTGAATCTGTAGAACCAAACTCTTCCATTGCTTGCTTTTCTTCTTCGGCCTCTAGGGTTTTTATAGATAATGTAATTCTGCGATTAGACTGATCAAGCTGCATTACCTTTGCGTCAAATTTATCGCCTACAGCAAATCTCTCTGGTCTTTGTTCAGAACGCTCACGAGACAAATCAGCTCTACGAACGAAACCAGGAATTTCTCCAAAAACCTTTACATCAAGACCATGATCATGAACAGCAACTACTGTACATGTAGTCACTTCCCCAATCTTACTACCAGCAGACTCAAATGGGTCAGAATTAAGCTGCTTAATTCCAAGACCAATTCGTTCCTTTTCGGAATCAACAGATATAACCTTAGTTTTTATTATATCACCTTTATTATAACGCTGAATTGCCTCCTCGGATGTAACTGTCCAATCAATATCGGACATATGTACCATTCCAAAAATTTCACCTGGCAGCTCGACGAATAGTCCAAATTCAGTAATATTTTTTATTTCTCCTTCAATTTCTGAACCCTCTGGATTTCCCTCAATAAAGGTCTCCCAAGGATTCTCCATGCATTGCTTGAGACCAAGGCTTATACGTCTCTTGTCAGAATCAACCTCTAAAACCATTACTTCTACCTCTTGGCTGGTAGAAACAATTTTTCCAGGATGTACGTTTTTCTTAGTCCAGCTCATCTCAGAGACGTGAACTAAGCCTTCAATTCCTGGCTCCAACTCAACGAAGGCACCATAATCTGTTATATTAGTTACGCGACCAAAGTATTTAGCCTGAGGTGGATATTTTTCTGAAACACCTCCCCAAGGGTCTGATTCTAGTTGTTTCATTCCCAGGGATATTCTTTGCGTCTCAGAATTAAATCTAATTACCTGAACCTTAACACTTTGGCCTATTTGCAGGGCCTCACTAGGGTGGTTGATTCTGCGCCAAGAAATATCTGTAACATGTAGTAGTCCGTCTACCCCACCAAGGTCAACGAAGGCACCATAATCAGTTATATTTTTTATAACCCCTTCAAGTACTTGACCCTCATGCATATTAGAAATTAATTCCTGTCGCTGTTCGGCTCGCGTATCTTCTAAAACCGCTCTCCTTGAAACAACTATATTACCTCGGCGACGATCCATTTTTAAAATTTGAAAGTGTTGTTGAGTATTCACGAGGGGAGTAACATCTCTTACTGGTCGAATATCTACTTGGCTTCCGGGTAAAAAAGCAACGGCCCCGCCTAAGTCAACAGTAAAACCACCCTTTACACGGCCGAAAATGGTACCATCAACTCTTATCCCGCTAGTATATGCCTTTTCAAGCGTCTCCCATGCCTCCTCGCGACGAGCTCTTTCACGGCTTAGAACCGCTTCTCCTCTACGATTTTCAATTCTTTCTATGAAAACTTCGACTTCATCGCCTACTTGAACTTCGGTGGACTGTCCAGGAGCTGCAAATTCTTTTAGAGGCACCCTTCCCTCAACTTTTAATCCCACATCAATAACGGCAGAATCACTTTCTATTGCTACAATCTTCCCAGTGACTACAGTTTGCTCAAATCTGCCATCTTTTTCCATATATTCATCTAATAATTCGGCAAAATTCTCTTTTTCTATATTAGAAGTTGATGGAGTGTTCTCCTCTTTCATAAGTTTCTCGTTTCTATTTATTATTCGCACAGATGAGATATTTTACTAACCCATTGATTTATCATGCGTATTAGTTAGAGTTTGGCATAAATTGGTAACATACCAACTTATTTAACCACTTTTACTTAGAACAAATGTTATAGCCCGTTCAAATACTTGATCACAGCCCAAATAGCTAGTGTCTATGATATAAGCATCTTCTGCAATGCTTAAAGGAGCTACATTTCTTTCTCTATCGCGTTTATCACGTTCTTTCATTTCAAACAAAACGCGGCTTTCTATACTCTTAGTACCTTTATCATGCAACTCTTTCGACCTCCTAAGCGCACGAACCTCAAGATTAGCATCTAAATAAATTTTTGCTGTTGCATCGGGGCAGACTACAGTTCCAATATCCCGACCGTCTAAAACTGCCCCGGGGGGCTCAGCTGCAAAGGATCTTTGATAATCAATAACAGCCTTTCTCACTCTGGGATATGACGCAACAACTGATGCCACTGAAGCTACTTTTTCATCCCTTAATTCCGGCCTTAACAGATCATTTTCAGTTATATTAGATGCGGCAGCTATAGCAAATTTCTCATCACTAGAGTCTCTTTTTTTACTGATTAGCTCTAATGACACTGCCCTATAGATTAAACCGGTATCAAGATATCTTAGCCCAAAATGGGTGGCTAAACTTTTGGCTAAAGTACCCTTGCCTGATGCAGCAGGGCCATCAACAGCTATTAACATATTTTTAAGTGAATTCATTACGCTGGATTATTGATCTCGGCGCCAAGCTTTTTCATTAAATTAACAAAAGTTGGAAAGCTTGTTGAGATTGGTGAACTGTCATTAATTCTTATAGGTTTATCTGTTGTTAGTCCCATAACTAGAGCGGCCATAGCAATGCGATGATCCAATGCTGTTTCAATTATTACACCTCCAGCTGCAGGCTTACCATTACCTTCTATAGAAAAACCATCCTCAAATTCATTTACTTCTACCCCTGCAGAATTTAAGAGGCTAACGGTAGTGGCTATTCTATCACTCTCTTTATATCTAAGTTCTCTAATACCGTGCATTTCTGTTCGACCTTTTGCAACTGAGGCCAATACAGCTAATATAGGATACTCGTCAATCATTGTGGGTGCTCGATTACTAGGAACACTCACCCCCCTTAATTGGCTATATCGAGCAGTAATATCTGCGATAGGCTCAGGAGAGTCAGTATCTACGCGGTTAATTAATAAGTCTGCACCCATATCAAGTAGAGTGTCAAGAAAACCAGTACGTAATGGATTAATACCAACATTGGTTACTGTAATCTCAGAATTTGGTATCATAACTGCAGCTGCGATTAAAAATGCCGCAGAACTTATGTCACCGGGAATACTTAATTCTGTTGCATACAAATTACACTGTCCATTCAACGAAATATACACTCCATTATTTTCATCATTATCCACTTTTATTTCTGCACCGAATTGTTTCAACATACGTTCTGTATGATCTCTACTAGGATTTATCTCATGTATAATGGTGCTACCCCTTGAAGATAAACCACATAGTAATATAGCAGATTTAACTTGTGCAGAAGGTACTGTTAACTTGTAATCCAAAGGTAAGGGTGAAATATTTCCATTAATTTGGACCGGCAAATAATTATCTAAATGGGAAGAAATCTGAGTCCCCATTGCCTCTAAAGGTTCAATAACTCTTTTCATTGGGCGAGACCTTAATGAGGCATCACCTGTAATGATCGCTGATATTGGATTCCCAGCTATTAGCCCCATTAACAAACGTGCTGCTGTCCCTGCATTTCCCATGTCTAAAATATTATTTGGACTCATGAGGGCTCCTACCCCCAAACCTTGGACAATCCAGCACCCATTACAATCTTGATTTAAGGTCACACCCATTTCACTGAGAGCAGAAGCTGTTGCCAATACATCTTCACCCTCAAGAAGTCCCTTTATCCTAGTCTCACCTATTGCTGAACTAGCAATAATCAGAGCGCGATGAGATATTGATTTATCTCCAGGCACACTGACACGACCATATAAAGCCTTACCAGCCCTACTACAAAGAGGCTCTAATTCGCCAATATCAGGCATTTTTGCTACTTTTCTCCATTTATTCACTATTAATCTCTATCACACCAGAGTGATGAGGCAAATAATCTTAATGCTTTGTATTATTTTGCTTTGACACCTGACGTAGATCATGGCAATTCCATGGCTGGAAAACTTACTTTATTAGTTATTAAAAC
>CETH01184185.1_pt1 | contig 51266 bp, 43 predicted proteins | sample 361461 | NCBI WGS metagenome assembly CETH01 (sample SAMEA2622695, study PRJEB7988) | marine metagenome | isolation source: saline water (ENVO:00002010), including | reverse complement strand
AAGATTAACAATAAGGAATGCCCTTGTCAGCGTTTCAGATAAAAACGGTTTAAAGAAACTTATTACTTATTTAGATCAGAATAAAGTTTCGATCCTCTCAACAGGTGGTACAGCGAATTATATTAAGTCACTTGGAATACATGTTACTGAAGTCTCAGAATTTACTGGCTTCCCTGAAATTATGGATGGCCGAGTAAAAACGCTTAATCCATTGATTTATGGAGGTATATTAAATAGAAACGAAATTGATGATGACGCTCAAAAAGAGTATGGGATGATCACTTTCGATCTTATGGTAATCAATCTTTATCCATTTGAAGAAACTATTTCTGGAAATAATGTTAGTGAAGAAGATATCATCGAAAATATTGATATTGGTGGACCCAGCATCATAAGAGCCTCAGCAAAGAATTTTTATAACAAAGCTATCTTGACTAATCCTGAGGATTACGAATCGTTTATAGATGAGCTAAAAAGTAATGATTGCTCAATATCAGAAACTACTAGAAGAAACTTGGCCATAAAAGCATTTAAAAAAACAGCAATCTATGATTCTGTTATTCATGACTATTTTTCAGCAAAGGTTCAGGGAGAGTTACTTCCTGATGAGATACCTCTTGGTCTCAAAAAAATATCATCACTAAGATATGGTGAAAATCCACACCAGAGTGCTGGCTTATATATTTCAAGTAAGAAAGAAGACAGCTTGGTAGATGCAAATATACATCAAGGTAAAGAGCTCTCTTATAATAACTTCCTTGATGCAAATACCGCTATGAATTGCGTGATGGAATTTGATGACCCAGCTTGTGTAATAGTGAAACATGTGAATCCATGCGGTGTTGCAATTGGAATGAATATAGAAAATGCTTATGAAAAATCATTTGAAACGGACCCAGAATCTGCATTTGGAGGCGTGATAGCTGTAAATGAAAAAGTGGATGAATCATTTGCATCTAATTTAATACAAAACCAATTTCTAGAAGTTCTTATCGCTCCTGATTTTTCAGAAGATGCTCTGGATGTTCTAAAGCAGAAAAAGAATATTAGAGTAATCTCAAAGAAAAGTTTTGAGAAAGATCCAATGCCCTTCTCTATTCAATCAATAGATGGGGGATTCTTAGTTCAAGAGGATGACTGGAGAATCATAGACAAAAATGAAATAGAATGTGTAACTGATAAGAAACCAACAGATGATCAACTCTTAGATCTGCTTTTCGCCTGGAAAATCTGCAAATATGTTAAGTCTAACGCGATTATATTTGCAAAAAATCTTCAGACAATTGGAATAGGTGCCGGACAAATGAGTCGTGTAAATAGCGCTAAGATTGCAAGCTTAAAAGCAGCTGCAGCTGGTTTAGAAACATCAGGTTCAGTTATGGCATCTGATGGCTTCTTTCCTTTTAGTGACAGCATTGAAATGGCGTCTGATAATCAAATCTCATGCATCATACAACCAGGTGGTTCTATAAAAGATAGTGAAGTCATCGATGCAGCAAACAAAAATAATATTGCTATGGTCATGACTCATATGAGACATTTTAGGCATTGACTATGATTAATGTTCTGATTGTTGGTAACGGCGGAAGAGAACATGCTTTTACTTGGAAAGCTTCACAGTCAGATCTTGTTGAAAAAATTTTTATAGCGCCTGGAAATGCTGGTACCTCACTTGAAGCTAAGGCCGAAAATATAAACATCAATCCTTCTGATATTAATGAACTAATTTCTTTTTCTAAACAAAAGAATATTAACCTCGTCATTATTGGTCCAGAAGATCCATTAGTAAATGGTATTACTGACGCATTCACAAAAGTTGGAATCAAATGTTTTGGACCTGGCTCAGCAGGAGCACAACTTGAGGGCTCAAAAGATTTTTCTAAATCTTTCATGAAAAAACACAATATTCCAACAGCAGGCTATGAGAGCTTTACGAATGCAAATAAAGCTAAAAAATATGTTGAAAAAAATGAGTTGCCGCTTGTCATCAAAGCTGACGGTCTAGCTGCAGGAAAAGGTGTCGTCATTGCGGAGGACTATAAAACTGCTAATACAACCATTGATGAATTTATCAGTGAAATGAAATACGGGAATGCGAGTAAAAAAATCATAATTGAAGAATTTCTAACAGGTCAGGAGCTTAGTTATATCGTCATGGTAGATGGAACTGAATATCTACCTCTTGCTACATCACAGGACCATAAAACAATTGGTGAAGGAGATATTGGGCTCAATACTGGCGGGATGGGAGCATATTCACCTGTTCCTTTTGTTAATGAAGAGCTCGATATCATAATTAATAAAAGAGTAATCGAACCAACTGTAAGAGGACTTTCAAATGATGGCATTAACTTCAGAGGATTTTTATATGCTGGCCTTATGATTGACTCTGATATGAATCCAAAAGTTCTAGAGTATAACTGTAGGTTTGGAGACCCTGAAACTCAACCAATAATGCTAAGGCTGAAATCTGACCTTATTGAGATGATTCAAACTTGCTTCACTGGAAATATTAGTAATTATAAAGTTGAGTGGGATGAAAGATCAGCTATGGGTATAGTGATGTCTAGTATCGGTTATCCAGAATCTTATGAAACTGGTGAAAAAATATCTGGACTTGATGCATTTTATAACATACTTGATACCAAAGTATTCCACTCAGGTACTCGTTTAGAGGGCAACAATGTACTTACAAATGGTGGCAGGGTTTTGTGTGTGACAGCTCTTGGCGATAACTTAAAGCAGTCCAATAAAAAAGCATACTCTGCTGTTAAACAAATAGATTGGAATGGAAAATATTTTAGAAAAGATATTGGATATAGAGTAATGGAGTAGCTTTATTTTTTCATAGATTCAAAAAACTCATTATTTGTTTTTGTATCTTTCATCTTATTGAGTAGAAACTCAACGGCTGCAATTTCATCCATGTCATGAACGACTTTTCTAAGTACCCACATTTTCTGTAACTCTTCAGGATCCATAAGGAGATCTTCTCTTCTTGTTCCTGATTTATTGATATGAACAGCTGGATAAACTCTCTTGTCTGCAATTCTTCTATCAAGGGCTATTTCCATATTTCCAGTACCTTTAAATTCTTCAAATATAACCTCATCCATCCTCGAGCCAGTTTCAACCAGAGCTGTAGCTATTATTGTAAGACTACCGCCTTCCTCAAGATTTCTTGCGGCACCAAAAAAACGTTTTGGTTTCTGAAGTGCATTTGCATCTACACCACCCGTTAGCACCTTTCCTGAGGCAGGTGCAACGGTATTATAAGCTCTAGCTAGTCTTGTTATTGAATCTAAAAGAATAACTACATCTTTCTTATGCTCTGAAAGTCTTTTGGCTTTCTCCAAAACCATATCTGCAACTTGAACATGTCTCGATGCAGGCTCATCAAATGTACTTGATACTACTTCGCCTCTGACTGTCCTAATCATATCTGTAACTTCCTCAGGCCTTTCATCGATAAGCAGAACAATTAGATGAACATCAGGATAATTTGTTGTTATTGATGATGCTATATTTTGAAGTAAGATTGTTTTACCAGCTTTTGGAGGAGAAACAATTAAACCTCTCTGTCCTTTTCCTATTGGTGATGCTAAATCGATAATTCTCGCTGTCAAGTCTTCAACACTTCCTGTTCCCTGCTCCAACTTGAATCTTTCCTCAGGAAAGTAGGGTGTAAGATTTTCAAAAAGTGCTTTTGTTCTTACATTCTCAGGGTCCTCAAAATTTATCTCTGAAACCTTTAATAAAGCAAAATATCTTTCATTATCCTTTGGTGGTCTAACAGATCCAGAGACTGTATCACCAGTTCTCAGATTGAATTTTCTGATTTGAGTTGGGGATACGTAAACATCATCTGGTCCGGCAATATATGATGTATCTGCTGATCGCAAGAATCCGAAACCATCTTGTAATATTTCTAAAACCCCTTCACCAAAAATCCTTTTGTCCTCTGCTGCGTGAGCCTTTAATATAGAAAAAGTTATATCCTGTCTTCTTGCTCTAGATATATTTTCAATTCCCATTTCCTCAGCTGTCGATTGAATTTCTGTAATCGATTTTGTTCTTAGTTCAGGGAGACTCAAAACATCGTCACCCTCAAGTTCTGACTTAGAGATAATATCTTCAGAGGTGAATGTTGCTGCTCTATCCTGAAAGTCCTTCTTATGTCTAGAGCCTCTTTTTCTTCTATTTTTTCCGTTTGCTGGCATATTTAGATGTTTTTGTTTATAAATTCGAGTATCTGGCCTTTTGATGCTGCACCAATGTGTTGAGCTTTAACAGATCCAGTATTAACAATTATTAAAGTGGGTATGCTTCTTATGGCATATTTCATTGCAGTTTGATTATTATCATCAACATCAATTTTGGCGATTTTTAGCTTATCCCCCATCTCTTCAGCAAGCTCCTCTAAAATAGGTCCAATCATTTTACAAGGACCACACCACTCTGCCCAAAAATCGACTAGAACTGGAACATCAGAATTAATGACATCTTCATCAAAAGTATTATCTGTAGTGTGAATTATTTGCATAAGCTTTATTGATTTTAATTTAGTTTTGGCGGTTCAATGGAGTGAAATATGATTGGTTTGTTCCATGTCTACGGACAAGACATATCCATTTTCACCAATTAGAGCACTATTTTGCAAGCATTTTTTCACCCTGATACAAAAAAATAGGAATTAATAATTAACATAGATTTAACAAAAAACTTATAATTCTGACTAATATGCTGAATATAAACAAAGAACTGATAAAAGAAGTTATATTAATTTCCGAAAAAGCAGGTTGTGCAATACTTGATATATATGATAAATCAGATATTGAAATAAACATAAAAGATGATAAATCTCCTCTTACTCAAGCTGATATCGCATCTCATAATATAATTGTAAAGAGCCTCAATCAGCTCACCCCAAAAATTCCTATCTTGTCTGAAGAGTCTTCTCAGATTGACTACAGTGTAAGATCTAAATGGAGCAACTATTGGCTAATAGACCCCTTGGATGGAACAAAAGAATTTTTGAAAAAAAATGGTGAATTTACAGTTAATATTGCTCTTATTGAAAATAATACACCAGTATTGGGTGTAATTTTTGTTCCAGTAAGAAATCAATATTTCTGGGGATCAAAAGAGTTTGGCTCCTTTTACTCATCGGATGGAAATAGTGCTAAAAAGCTAAAAGTATCTGAAGGTTCATGGAACTCATTGAGAATAGTTACTAGTAGATCACATATAAATGAGGAACTAGAAGTTTTACTCAAAGAAATAGATAGCTTTGACTTAGTAAGCATAGGTAGTTCCTTAAAGTTTTGTCTAATTGCTGCAGGGAAAGCAGATATTTATCCAAGATTTGGTCTAACATCAGAATGGGATACAGCTGCAGGAGAGGCAATAGTCAGGTTTGCTGGTGGCTATATTACGAATATTGATGGCAATCAAATGACATACAATAGTAAAGATAGTCTAATAAATTCACATTTCGTCGTATCATGCAATAAAGAGATATGTCAGAAGTTCTTAAACCTATCTAAAAAAAAGATTTCTAGTGGAGTTTAGACTAAACTCATCTCAAATAGCTAAAATTTAATCATGAATGTTGTAATAATTGGATCAGGATATGTTGGACTTGTTTCTGGAGCTTGCTTTGCAGAATTCGGAGCTAATGTTCGTTGTGTAGACAATGACTCTGAAAAAATTAAAAAATTAAAAAATGGGATAATTCCTATTTATGAGCCTGGCCTTCAAGAGCTTGTTAATCGTAATCTGCAAAATGATTGCCTTTCATTTCATGAGAATCTCAAAGATGTAATTAGTGATGCTGATTTAGTATTTATAGCAGTTGGAACGCCGACTAGAAGGGGTGATGGTCATGCTGACTTGAAGTATGTTTATGAAGTTGCAGAAGAGATTGCAAAATTAATTCACAGTCACATAGTAGTTGTTAACAAATCTACGGTGCCTATTGGAACCGCAAGAAAAGTAAAAGAGATAATAACTAAAATAAATCCAACAGCTAATATTGAAGTTGCATCCAACCCAGAATTTCTAAGGGAAGGCTCAGCAATAGAAGATTTCATGCGTCCAGATAGAGTAGTGCTTGGAGTTGAAGGTGAAAATTCTGAAAAACTACTCAAAGAGCTATATAGGCCTCTCAATCTAATCGAAACTCCAATGATTACAACAAATCTCGAAACAGCAGAACTAATAAAATATGCTTCAAATGCATTTCTAGCAACGAAAATAAGCTTTATCAATGAACTCAGCCTTTTAGCAGAAAAAACTGGTGCAGATATTCATGATGTAGCAAAAGGTATGGGCTTAGATAAAAGAATTGGTAATAAATTTTTGCATGTGGGTCCAGGCTACGGTGGATCATGCTTCCCTAAAGATACCCTTGCTCTTATAAGGATGGCTGAAGAACACGAGGCAACAAGCGAAATTATTAAGTCTGTTGTTAATGTGAATAATAGTCAAAAACTCAGAATGATTGATAAGATAAAGAATGCATTAGGTGGATCAGTTTCTGGTAAACGCTTAGCTATACTTGGGCTTACTTTCAAACCCGAGACAGATGATATGAGGGATGCCCCTAGCTTATCAATCATCCCAAATCTTATTGAGCAAAAAGCCAGTCTAATTGCACATGATCCTGTAGGCATAGAAGAAGCTAAAAAAGTGCTTCCAAGCGATCTAGAATTTTCAAATTCGATTGATGAGGCCATAAGGGATGCTGATGCAATAGTAATATTGACTGAGTGGAATCAATATAGAGGTCTTGATCTGGAAAGAATAAAAGAAATTATGAAAGGAAATACTTTTATTGACCTAAGAAATGTTTATGAGAAGGCAACAATGATTAAACAAGGTTTCAATTATCATTGCATTGGAAGATAGTGCAGATTTGACTAATTAATAATTCCTAAAAATTACTCCTAGAACACCTCTAGTCTCTGGCTTTGGTGATTTATATGCTTTGATAAGCCAGTTTTCACCCAAAATTGACTCCAAACCAAATAAATTAAGAAAATTTAGAAACATGCTAGGTAATTTTTTTGAATTATAGGGTCTGTATTCAAAAAACTCACCAATCCTACGCTTTCTTATTTCAATATATGAAAAGTTTTTAAATAGTTCTTTAACCTGTGATTTTGTATAAATGTCAGTTTTAGGAGAGCCTCCGTGAACCTCTGAGACATCATTGTATAATTTCTGCCAATTGAATTTATACTTGAAAATCTTACCTAATAGAATCCCATGCACAAAACATCTTTTTATATAATGCTTCCACCCTCTAGCATACAACATAACAATTGCTTGACCATCATCCTTCAAGACTCTATGGATCTCGCTTACAGCCTTTTCTGTAGCAGGAGTATGATGTAGAACTCCGAAAGAATAGACTAGGTCAAATGTTCCCTTCTCAAAAGGTATTTCTTCAGCGCTTGCTTGTACGATAGTATCGTATTCAATATTTCGAATATCAAAATTCAGTTTGGTTAATTCTACTTGGTCACTTCCAAGATCTATACCTGATACAATTGCCCCATTTTTTGCATATTCTACAAGATCAGTGCCAATTCCTGTTCCAACCTCGAGGACTTTTTCTCCTGCATGATGAGCAAATTCTGCATCGACTGACAAATAGGCATAGTATTCTTCAAATCTCTTTCTTGAGAGCTCATTAAACCATTGAACTGATAATTTATCCTTTGATGAATACCACTGCTGAGGTATGTTTTTCCCCTGCCAATACTCTTGAACTGATTCTATCTCCATAACATTTATATTGATTCAATTATTTGTAATCCACATTCTTTATTTTCTGGTCTACATGGATCGTAGTAGTCCAGCATAATTTCGAGATCATTCTGAAACATAAATCGCCTCATTGCAACATTAGAATAGGCAATAAAAGGTGCGATCCTTAATATGCTATTTGCAAAAACTGAAGATACACCAAGATTACTCCTATAATTTGTTTCATCATTTCTAATTCCGGTAAACCAAAAATCAGGCCTAAACTCTGACAAGAAATCTCTAAAAGGTTCTACTTTAATCATCTGGCAAAGGTCTTTATTTTCTTTGGTTCCATATTCTGGAAAGGTTTCATATTTCTCTTTGAATTCCTGAAAAGATATCTTTGGGTTAACTTCTATCAGATTGAGATTATATTTTCTTTTCATTTCTTCTGAAAATAGGATGGTTCTTTCAGTATTAAAGCCTGAGTTTATCCACAAAACAGGGATATCAGGTGCTGACACGGGTACCAAGGAAAGAAGCGCTTCACTGAATTTTCCAAAACTTGTTGAGATAAGCGGATTATCTGCTTTTTGATATGCAATCCTCATTATCTCTGCTGGATCAAGGCAATCCATCTTTCTATTGAGTAAATTTGATCTTAATCCCAATAAGTTTTTTTTAATATATCCCATGAAATTTTTTAATTGATAACTCCGTATTTACAGTGTGTAAGGCCTAATTAATTACCAATGGGTACAATTTTGTCACTAGGGTTTAAGTTGTCTTCCTAAATCCATAACATCACAAATCAAATTAAGTATTCATTTTTTTATAGTCCAGTGGAGATAAGGCAAGAATTTGAATCAATTCTTTCTCACTATTATTATCTATGGAATATTCAATTTGACTGAGATAGTTTTCTATATCATTAAATTTAGCACTTTCAGTTGCTCGACTTATCATTGGATGTGATGTTTCTCTAAGAATACTGTTATGTGATAGCTCTTCATAAAGCTTCTCTCCTTCTCTTAAGCCTGTAATTCTTATTTCAATATCGCCATTAGGGTTTTCTCTGTCTTTAACATTCATTCCAGCTAATTTGATCATGTCTTGAGCTAAATCATAAATTCTAACTGGTTCACCCATATCCAAAACAAAGATTCCGCCCTCTGAATCTATAGCAGATGCCTGTATAACAAGCTGTGCTGCCTCCATTATCGTCATAAAATATCTTACAATTGAACTATCTGTTACTGTTATAGGACCACCCTTCTCTATTTGTTTAGTAAAAAGAGGTACCACAGAACCAGAGGATCCAAGGACATTGCCAAATCTAACGATACTTAATTTAGTCCCTTCCTGATTGGCGATGAGTTTTTGTAATAATAATTCCGAGAATCGCTTTGTAGCACCCATTATATTTGTTGGCCTAACCGCTTTATCTGTTGATATAAAAACAAAATCAGGCACTTCAGAATGAATCGCTGCCTTCATGCATAATAAAGAACCCAGTATGTTTGTTCTTATAGCGGGGATTATATTCTTTTCTACTAATGGCACATGCTTGTATGCGGCTGCATGAAAAATTACATGGAGGTCTTGATCATCAATGATTCTTTTAATTTGTGATTCGTCAGCCACGTCACATAATTTAGAAACTATATTGGAATCTTCCTTTCTCTCTAATAAATCACCCTCAATCTTATACAAGGCATATTCACTATGGTCTAGAAGCACTAATTTCTTTGGATTATAAGCAATAATCTGCCTACATAACTCAGATCCTATAGATCCTCCAGCTCCTGTAACTAAAATATTTTTCATGTAAATTTTACTTTTTAGTAATTCATGGTCTGGTTCTCTTATTTGCCTTTTAAGTAAATCTTCAACTCTCACTTTCTTTAAATCTGAATAAGATAATCTCCCATCGGTAATATCACTTAATCCAGGAAGAATCCTTATCATTACTGATAATTCTTTTAGCTTATTTAACAAAGAAGTTCTTTCTGATCTTGATAGTGATGGTATTGTTATGAAAATCTCATTTATAGATTTTTTTTCAATGATTTCCTCGAGATTAGATGAGTCGAATACTCTAATATCATTCAGGAATGAGCCAGTTTTTTCTCTATCATCATCAATAAAGCCGATAATATGAAAACCAGCATTAAGTCGCATTGCAGAAGCAATCTGTAACCCCGCTGTACCAGCTCCATAAATCAATATATTTCTTACACTTTCGGGCCTTTCAATGAATATTTTTTGTGCTATAAACCTAACCCCTAATATTAAAAAGATCGATATCAAAAAGTTAATTACCAGAAAATCTATGGGCTTTATTACGACACCAGATGAAACAACGGCAATGAGCCAAAATATTGTATAGATTGAAACTGCAAATACTATAGTTACAGTGCTTCTATAATTCGAATATCTTAGAACTGAACGATATAGTCCAAAAAAATATAGCACTGGAAGTCCAAGTAGAGGAGCAAAAATTATCAAATTGAGCGTCTGAGAGTTTGGGATCAAGAAATCATTAATCCTTATTGACAATGATGCCCAAAACCCAAAGGCTAGGAGCAAGTAGTCTATTGAACATGCAATGATAGTCTTTACTGGGCGAGAACGAGAGAGTAAAAATAGCACTAAAGTATTTTTTATTTTATATAACAAGCCCATCATTAACTCATGAGAGGATAGTTCTGAGCGATTCGACAATATACTCCTGCTCGCTAGAAGATAACATTGGATATATTGGCAGAGAAAAACACCCTTTCCAAAATTTTTCAGTATTTGGGAAGCTTTCATCCTTCAATCCAAATGTTTTTTTATAATAGGTCATCCGATGGAGAGGTTTGTAATGAACCGAAAATCCAATTCCCTTCTTTTCGAAGAAATTAAATAAATCTTCTCTACTTACTTGGGCCTTGTCATTCAAGATTAAGTGAAATATGTGCCAAGAGTGATTCTCTGATGGTCCTATAGCTGGAATATCGATAGATATTAAATCTTTAAGATTTTTTTTGTAGAAATCAGCAATATTTTGTCTAGCATCTCTCATTTCTTCAAATCTTTCTAATTGTGCAAGTCCAATCGCTGAGGCGATATCGGTAAGATTGTATTTATATCCAGCTTCAGTAATATCATATTCCCATGCTCTTGGATCACTAGTAAATCTATTCCAAGCATCTCGATTAATTCCATGCAATCTCATATTTTTTATGCGATCAGCTATTGCGTCATCCTCTGTGGTAACCATTCCTCCTTCACCTGTAGTTATAGTTTTATTTGCATAAAAACTAAAAGAAGTAATATCTCCGATAGACCCAATAAAATGATTGTCACATTTAGTTGGGAAAGCGTGTGCGGCATCTTCGATAATAGGAATCTTTGCATTCTTGCATATTTCAAGAATTCCTTCTTGCTCCTGATTTGAGAACATCTGAGCAGATTGTCCTGCATAGTGAACAATAATAAGTGCCTTCACATCTGGATGATCATTAATTGCTTCTTTGAGAATATTTGGAGAAATCAGGCCCGTGGCATAATCAATATCAAGAAAAACAGGTGTCGCATTAAAATAAGTAATAACCTCGGCACTTGCAGCAAAAGTGAGTGATGGAACAAAAACCTTATCTCCAGATTTAATTCCCAATGCATCTAATGCTAAGTGAAGTCCAGCAGTGCAAGAATTTACCGCTAAAGCATGTTTAGCTCCGACTATCTCTGAGAATCTCTTTTCAAATTCTCTAGTTTTTATTCCTGTTGTTAGCCATCCACTCTGAATAACTTCATTTACATAATCTTGCTCATTACCAGAGCAATCAACTTTTGAAAATGGTATTTTCATTTTTGTGAAATCCAAAATAAAGAAAAAATAGTTTTTACTATAATTCTTAAATCTAAGAAAAATGAATGATTATCAATATATTCAATATTTATTGCCATTTTACTTGGAAGAATTCTATCATTATATTCTTTGAATGGATCATCTGCCTCTCTTAATATCAATTCTTCATTCCTATATTTTATAGAGGCATAATCAGTTATTCCGGGTTTTATAGTATGTATTTTAGCAAATTCTTTCGGAAACTTTTCCACCCATGTCCTGACCTCTGGTCTAGGACCAACGATTGCAATATCACCTTTTAACACATTTATAAATTGAGGCAGCTCATCAATCTTATATTTCCTCAAAATAGATCCTAACTTGGTTATTCTATGATTCTGATCTGGAGAAAATTCATCGCTACTTGTATCAGGCTGAACGGTCATTGTTCTGAATTTAATAAGCTTAAAGGGATGAGCATTTTTCCCAATTCTCTCTTGCAAAAATAAAATAGGCATTCCATCAAAAAAGAGAATTGCCAGTGAAACCAATGCAAAAAGAGGAAATAGTAAAATAATTAATATGAAAGAAAATACTGAATCATGAAGCGTCTTTAATATTGAACTATGCATTTTTAAATGATCTTGAGAATGTATTCTTGTAACTAATATTACTGATTAATGCTAGAAATATTAGAAGAAATATAGTCGCCCTCGGCCTGAAAATAACAGAATCAGTAAACAAAGAAGAGCTCATGAAATATATAATTTGTGGAAATATGATACTCAGGTAAGCTTGACTACCTGAATGAAGCAACCTATATCTATTAAAGATACTTAACATTGAAATCATCATCATGGTAAAAACAGTTAAGCCGAATATTCCTGTGTCCAGAATAAGGCCAGCAATCAAATTATGAGCCCTTTTGCCTGTCGAAAGCACATAACTATCATAAGCACTGGGATCAAGATTATTATGCATAAATCCATTACCTAAAAATAGGGTATCTTGGGCTGATTTAAGAACCTCATTAATTATTTCATATCTTACAAATGCAAACTCAGTGCCCACTTGTGGAATAAAAAGAACCAAAACCTTATCAATGAAATTCTGGTTTAAGAAAACAATTGAAATAAGGGCTATACCAGTAACAACCGTAAATATTAGATATTTAGCTTTCTGATAATTATCATTTTTTCTTGTAAAAATATTTATCAAGAAGAAAGAAATAATTGATAGCACAAGAGCCAAAACGGCACTTCGACTCGTGTATGAAATTAAAATGAAGAAGCTAGGAAGAAGTATTGGTAGCATCAGTAGTATTCTCCTAAATTCAACCCTATAAGCCAGAATTGAAAAAAGGAATAAGATGCAGACGCCTAGCAGTCTCGCTCTAGCATTGATCCCTCCCAACCAAATGTATCCGCCTCCTTGCTCTAGTAAGAAAAATGCATTGGCCTCACCAGATGATTCAAAAAATAAAAACTCAATCGCTGGTCGTGCTAGAGCAGCAGTGATAATTGCCAACATTATAATAGAGAATAATATAATTTTCTTATCGTCAATATTATGGCTATCCAACGTATTCAAAAGTATTAAATAGATGAATGGAAAGCAAAAATAACCAATGGAATTAAATACAAGTGATGGGTGAAGCTCGCCAATTCTAAGAGCGGTTACACAAGCATATAACGAAATTATAAGTGCTAGTAAAATAGTCAACCTTGAGAAATTATCCATTCTGAAGTTTAAGCCTGAGTAGAATCTTGTGAATAAGAATAAAATAAAAAAATATGATAGAAGAAGATACTCAATGCCCGATGCTAAATTAGCGTAGACCATATCATGAGGAATGAATAGAGAATAGAGAATTGCTAATAAGAAATATTTTTCTTTATAAAGAACCAAAAGAGTTAAAACTAGTATGATGAGTATGTTGAGTATGTTGATCATGCGTTTTTTAACTACTCACTAATTAAGACCAGAATTTCTTATACACCTTCAGCTTATCATCCAGTGTGCTAGCTGAGATTGAAATTGCATGTTTTTTTCCCTCTTTTACTAAGTAGTCTCTTTTTGATTCAGATTCAATGATCTTTATAGCACTCGATGAGAATTCGCTAGGGCTATTTGGATCACATAACAATCCTCCATTCCCTATCATTTGTCTACATGGATCGATATCACTTCCAATGACTGGAATATCTAAAAGTTGCGCTTCTGAATAGACTAAACCCTGTCCTTCACTTTTAGTTGCCAACCAAAAAATGTCCATAAAACTAAACAAATAAATCATCTCACTTTGATCTTCTATGAAACCAGTAAATGTGATGAATTTTGAAATCTTCAAATCATCAGCCAGCTCTCTTAGATTTTCTTCCTCTGGGCCTCCTCCTACAATTATAAACCTAACATTCATGCTCTTTTCTAGAAGAATTGATGCTGAATGCAAGAGTGTATCGACACCTTTATGGGGAACTAGTCTAGCTACAGTACCAATCAAGACTTCATTTCTAGACTTATAAATATCATATTTTTTTTTGATACTTGCCCTCATACCATCATCAATCATTTCTTTTCTGAATTCATCAATTGATGGAACTTCTGGTATAACTACTATTTTATCTTGATTAATAATTCTGTATTTAAGTGCGTCTGCCTTTGTTGTCTCGCTAACAACAATTAGAGTGTTAGTGAACTTTCCACAAATTCTCTCAAGCAAAATAAAAAAAGATTTTTTTAACTCGCTTTGCTCAAGATTTATAAATCCATAATCGTAGGTTGTATGGATAATATTTTTTGCGCCACTCAACTTAGCGGCTAACCTTGCAATGATTCCTGCTTTTGCATTGTGGGTATGAATAACTGAGTATTTATGCTTAAAAAATAAAATAATAAGTTGAATGAATACTAAAAAGTCTTTAATTAAACTAATTTCTCTCTCTATTTTTACGTCGATTGGATTATGTGTGATTTGAAAGGATTTTGCATCGTCAAAAGAGTCGAAGTTACATGCAATATATCCCTTATTTCCAGTATTTTCATCAATGAACCTTGTGTGAGGTTCAACAAATTTATAGGCACTAAAAGAATCAGTAATAACATTTATAAAACTTTTTTTATTATCAGATTTCATTCGATTTATTTTTTATAAAAATAATTAATTATTTAGAGAAAGTTGATCAAGATTATAATTTAGCCAATCATCATAGTTATTTGATCTACTCTTATCTATATTGAAATCAATCAGCTCCAATGGCACTGGAAAACCTACCTTTTTTCGATCAATGATTTCTTTTGGAATATAAGATGAGAATGCTTTTTTTAATGGGCTTTTTACTATTCCATTTTCCATTTTCCAATCAAATGGAACCCCTGCGAGTCTCTCAATAAGTGTGTGATCCACAAATGGAACTCTTGCCTCTATAGAAGCAAGCATGGTTGAATTATCTAATCTTCTAAGCAATCCATGAAGATGATCCGTTTGGAAGAATGCAGAAACAATATCAATTGGTTTTTTGAATTTTTGCTGAAACGGGGTGATGATTTCATCAATTATTTCATAGTCATCCTCAGCACCATAAGCATATAGCTTCGTAAATTGCTCTAAATTCCATTCTTTAGCAGAATATGCCCACCTAAAGATTCTGTCATAACCAAAAAATATCTCATCAGCACCCTCACCAGCCATAATAACGGTGTTATATTCTGATGCTTGCTTTGACATTAAAAAAAGCATTACTTCATTTGGTACTGATAATGGCTCTCTTCTAACTTTAATCATATGATCCAAGGTATCTCTAAACTGATCTTTATCAACAAGAAGTTCGTGATGCTCAGTCTTAATATGAGTGGAAGCAAGTTTGCCCCATTCAAATTCATTCATGCTATGAAATCCTGAAGTCCAGCTATGTTGTGTATTTGAGAGAGCCGTTACAATGGTTGAATCTAAACCGCCAGAGAGAAATGAGCCTACAGGAACATCCGCAATCTTCCATCTATTAACTGCATTAGTAACTAATTCATTAAGCTCATCAATTGAAGGTGGTTCCTGACTTCCCTCGGGATATTCCCAATATTTTTTGATCTTTCCTGACTTCATATAATGACCAGCTGGAAAAAATTTAATATCTTTGTAGATTGTTCGATTATTGAAAAAAGTTCTTAATTTTAAGTATTGTCTTTTACCGATATCATCAAGTTGGACTTCATTATTCAAATAAACAATCGCATTTATCTCTGAGGAAATAATGATTTCATTACCTTTCTCGTATAAATAGAGTGGCTTAATACCTAATCTATCTCTAGCAATAAATAATTCGTCATTTTGACTATCATAGATTATGAAAGCAAACATCCCATTTAACATTTGAAGCATACCTTCTCCGAACTTTATATATAGCTCTAATAGAACTTCAGTATCAGATGATGTTTGTAAATTAAGTTTATGCTCTTTTGCCAGTTCTCTAAAATTAAATATCTCTCCGTTATATATGATCAAGTATCTTCTGTCTTGAGAGAAAAATGGCTGATTGCTTATATCATTTAGATCCAGGATTTTTAATCTATTATGACCAAACTTATGCTGGTTATGGAAATAATGGCCTGATGCATCTGGACCTCTATGGTGCATTAATTTTAGAGCCCTAAGAAAATCCTCTTTTTCGAAATTGATATTTGTGTACAAAAGACCACACATTTAGTCTTTTTTTCCTGAAGAGATTCTGTCTGTAATAATTGAATTAATAATTGTTGAGGAAGTTGTTTTTGTATATGGAAAGTATATGATTTTGACGTCCTTTCTCTTGAATTCTTCCTCAAGAGATTCCCACTTATCAGTTTTATACCAATCATCACCAACAAACATGATGTCAAATTTTACCCTCTTCCACATTTCCATTTTATCCATAGATACTTGAGGGACTACACCATCAACATGTTTTATGCTTTTCACTATCCTAATTCTTTCTGCAAATGGAATGACAGTGCTCTTGCCTTTATATTCATTTACAAGCTCATCTGTTGTTACACCAACTATTAGTTTGTCGCACAATGATTTTGCATTCTCCAAAATATTTAGATGGCCAACATGGAATAGATCATAAACACCTGATGTATATCCAATGATTTTCTTCTTTTTTCTGAAAATTTTCATTCTAACTAACCATCCCTATAAGTATTTTCATAAAATATATTCATTCTCTCTAGATACTTAACAAGAGTATATTGGTTCTCAACTCTTTTTCTTGCTTCTAAACCGTGTATTTTAATTAAGTTTTTGTTATTTAGATAGAATTCAAGAGAATTAGTCAAAGAGTTGTGGCTCTCTTTCTCCATAAGTATCCCAACTTTTTTATCAACAATCTCGGATAAGGCTCCAGTATCATATGCAATAACTGGCAGGCCAATATACATGGCTTCGATTACTGACCTGCTCAAACCCTCTGATAAAGATGGAAGAACAAAGATATCATTCCTCAATAGAAGCGGCTTAACGTCACTTGTCCAACCATGAAAAATAATCTTTTTTTCTAGTTGCTTTTCCTTTATTTCATTTTTAATTGCATTTATATACTGTTGGAACTCAGGAACTTCCTGGCCAACAAAAGTGCAAGTAATATCGTAGTTCTTCTTAAGTAAGTCCCTCACAGCTTCAACAAGTAAATGGATTCCTTTATTGGGAACTAGGGATGCAATACATAATATTTTAAGTCCCTTTTGGTTTGGAGTTATATAATCTGTTTTTTGGCTATCCTTATCTATATCGATTCCTATTGGTATTATCTTAGATTTTGATTTCATTGCCTTTTTTAGAAGATATGGTTTATTTTTCAATAAAGATTCTGCAATGAAGATAATTTGATTTGATAATAATGTTGCAAAAAAATCCAAGAGTTGATTAGAGTGCTCCATCTGAATAACCCAAACCAATTTTGATCCATATAGCCTTGATGCAAAACCGCAAGATAGGATTGATCTTGTGCTAGTACAATGAACGATATCAGGTTTTAAGGCTTTGAATCTCTTATAAATTATTTTGTTATATTTGATAAGACTGATAGCTAACTTAATAGGATTTTTCCTCAAAATATTCCTGCCAAATGTGCTCAGGTTTCTTGGGTAATCATTAATTTCCACACTTAGGCCCATACTTTCCAAAAAATTACTAAGTTTTCCACTATTGCTTAATAAATAAGTTACGTTGTGATCCTTTGATTGCATCCCTCTGCCTAGCAGGAATATGTTCTTTGAGTTTCCGTGGACTACATCGGTATATGTTTCAAATATGGTGATATTCATCAGTTCTTCTTAGAAATAGCTAAATTTATAGCTTCATTGAAGTTTTTTACTGCAATATCAACTGGCAATTTATTAATTTCTTCATTCAGTGAGGCTCCAAATTGATGTCTCATTTGAGGATTATCAAGCAAATTAATGATCATTAAAACGATATTATCTGTATTGTGGACATTATCAATTAAATAGCCATTTACTCCATGATTTATATGTGAAAGTCCATTAGCATTATTTTCTGTGGTTATTACAGACATTTTATTGAGGCCTGCTTCAAATACAGTCCATCCTCCCGGATCAAATCTAGTAAGATCTAGAAAAATATCTCCAGCTGCAAATAGATTTGCTCGATTATCTCCGTCAACATAACCAATAAAATGAACATTATCCAACTCATCGGCTAAGGAAGATATTTTCTCTTCATATGGGCCTGTTCCAGCTATAACTACTTGGTAACCATGTAATCTTTCTTTCCTAAGCTTATTAATTACACTTATGCACTTATCTATACCTTTTCTATATGTTAGATAACTACATATAACTATTAATGCATCATCTTCACTTATATTCTTTGACGATCTGAAATTTAGAGCATCTCCGCCAGTTGGTATATTCTTGTGCATAGTCTGAGTACCCACAAAAATCTTATCTACATCAATATTATTTTTAACTAGGAAGGTCTTACTAGACTCGTTATAACATAAAATACTTTTAGCTCTTCTAGCAAGGTAGATGATTCCCATTTCATATATTCGAACAAATACTCTCTTTAGGATGCTTGCTGAATCTCTATGAAAATTATTTGAAAAATATGAAGACCATAGAACTATCGGCTTACCTCTAATATGTTTTGAATTAACTAATAGTAGTGATGCAAATATCATCTGCATTGAGTCAGAAATGATAATGCAATCACTTGAATGAAGATTTGGAATTGATTTGGGTATAAAGAGGTTGACTCCACCAATGGGTAGTCTAAATAATCCTAATATTCTTATTGCTGCGTTACTAATGGGTTCGTTATCCCAATTTCTATCTTTTGTTCCATGCTGAGAGAGGAATATTTCTAATTTAAAATTTTGAGAGAGAATTTCGAATAATTCCTCTCTATAAGCTGGAATTGAGTTTGTTAACAGAGTCAGGCTTTTCTTCATGAAAATCTCATAAAATTAATTTTTACTATTTGAACACATAAATATAGGAGTCACTAATCTATAGCTACTAACCTATGACCTCATAAAAACTATTTTTGAATTTCACTAAGTTATTTTCTATATCGTAATCCTTTAGAACAGTATTGAATGCCTCTTCTTTGATCATTTTCATATTATCGTAATCCTCATAAATCCTGAGAATCTGATTAGCTAGTGCATCGTTATCATATAACTCTACTAAGAAACCATTTTTCTGATGTTTAATAATTTCATTAATACTAGGAACATTGGTAGCTATTACTAATTTTTTCATTGCAAATGCTTCAATCAGTGCATTTGGTGAACCTTCTGAAGTTGATGTCATTACAAATATATCAATTATCGATAATGCTTCGGTTAAATCTGATCTATAACCTGTAAGAATGACAGACTCTTCCAAACCATACTGGCTGATCATTCTCTCCAAATTATTTCGCTCTATTCCGTCACCAATAATAAAAAATTTAATAGCATTATTTGCTCTTGATACAATCTTGGCTGCCTCAATAATTTGCCCATGATTTTTAACTTTTCTGTAATTTCCAACTGAACCTATAATAAAATCATTCGAAGTAATCCCAAATTCCTCACGAAATTTATCAATTCCTCTTTCGTCAGCTTTTTTAAATTTCTTTAAATCAACGCCATTATTAATTGTAAGATACTTTTTTTTCGAAAAAGCTTCTGTTAGCGTTAACTTTCCGACAGCATCACTGTTACCAATTATTTTTTTCGATGAGATATTATTAATCAAGAAAATTAGCTTTTTGATTATCTTGTTCCAGGTGAATATAGAGCTGCTATATAGTGATCTTCTAGCTGAAATGATTGGCACTTTGAATATAACAGAGTATGGTAAAATTAAGATTAGGCCGATTAGAGTAGTGCTATAAATTAAATCTGGTCCTTGCTTCCTTAGACTCTTATAAGCTGAAATTATTGAATAAAATAGGCCTAAAAAAGTACCTTTAAAATTTAGATCAATTACTTTGGAATACTGAGATATCAGTTCATATGCCTTTCCTCTCTCTGGATTCAAATGGTAGACACTAAATTCAAAATCTTCCTTCAATCCTTCTAATAATTGCAAGAAGTGCTTCTCAGTACCCCCATATCTGAGCAGAGACCCAATGATCATTGCAATTTTTGGCTTTTCTTTTCTCAAGTTAAAAAATTATGTAAATCTTTATGGAGCACATTATGAATAAAAGCCAAATCATTGACTAGCTTCAAACAATTTAATTTTCTTCATATTTTTTCTAACACAGCCCTTTATTCGTGGCGTGAAGTCTTTTGATAGAAAAACATTACCTATTTTATTTTGTGCTTCTGTGGAAGGGAGTTTTCCCGTTTCTTTTATGGTCTTTATAACTTTGATAATTTCTTCAATAGCAAGCTTTTGAGCAAAAATCATAAGATCATATTCGTCTTTAACTGACTTAGTCTCTATTCTTCTTCTGAGAACAATTTCTCCAGCATCCACGCGATCACTCAGAGTTAAAATGGATAATCCTAATTTACTATAATTTTCATCATGAATTGCCCAGTGCAGACCATGAGATCCCCTATAATCTGGACACCATCCTAAATGCAGAGTATAGGATTCCTTTTTTGGTAAACAAAGAATATTCTTCTTTATAATCTTTCCCCCAAACACAACTAATATATCAATATCACTTTCTCTTATTATGTTTTCTGAAAGATCAGAGTTAATGTCATCTACAGCAAAATCGATTTCATGAGGGAAATTGACACTTTCCAATAGTTTTCTTGATTTTTTATTATAAATTCTACTGAGTAAATATGATTGGGTAGAATCCCATCCTGATAAATGTTGAAAAGACTTCTTTGCTAAGTTTGATATTTTAGAGCCTCTACTCCCCTTGGTATTTAACTGAGTAATTGAAAATATTAACTCGTCCTTAAACTCTTCAAAAAATCTCTGTATGAAAAATCTATGATGAGGAAGCGGCCCTGTTGTTAGTCCAATTCTCATTAGAGTCCATGGAGTATTCGAAATCTAGAGATATCTTCCATATTTACAGGATTTCTTTGAATTGAAAAAACATCATCTATTCTTAAATTATTGCCTCTTATTGTAGTTACAGCGCCAATATATCCTTTTTTCTTTACAATATTTCTCACCTCTTTATTAAAATGACCATGAGGGTAACAAAAGAAATAATCCCCAGGACCAATTTCATCATGAAGCCATTCGAGTGATTTACTTGCCTGATTTTCAGCCTCCGCTATTGGGATACTTGTTAGAGAAACATGATTGCATGTGTGCGACCCTACTTTACATAACCCTGAATTGATCATCTCTATTATTTTATCGGTTGTTACAACCTTATCTGAATCACTAAATCTGACTTCGGGTTCATATTCCTTCTCGATAGATTCTATGTATTTATTAATTTCATCGAAATTAAGAAATTTGAGCTTATTTTTTAGAATCGATAGCTTGAGCCCAAGACGATAATTTCCTGAAGTTTTCATTTTAATTTCTTCATCTTTGAATTTGAGACTAATATTCTTCTTTTCAATGCCTTTTACAGCATTATCGAAGCGGTCATTCCATATGAACTCTTTATTCTTGATCGTGTCGGTAATGATAAAAAATGTGAAAGGTACATTATATTTTTTGAGAATTGGAAATGCTAATGAGTAAATTGACTCATAGCCATCGTCAAATGTTATACAGAAAGTGTTTTTCTTTTCATCGTCATTCATTTTTGCCAAATCATCTAGATGCACTGGCTTATAGTGAGTTGATAGGAATTCTATATGTCTCTCAAACTTATCAATATTGAGATGTTTGAAAAAATCATCTTTATCTGTCAAGCCGTGATATAGGAATACTTTTCCATTAATAGGTTTTGGTTTTTTGAAAGCAATACGAATCTTGCAAATAAGCTCAAAAAGTTTTCTATAAAAAATTAATGACTTGTCAATAATAATCTCAGTCATAGAATCTATTCCACAAAGATCTTTTCATTATTTTTGACAGAAGTTATGAGAAGATCCGAGATTTCCTCCCTCATAAACCAAATGGGTGGTTTCACTCCAGATTTGATCATTTCTCTAGCTTCTGTTCCGCTTATCTCTTCAAAGTCATCACTCGTCTCATTATTGGCTTCAACGTAAGAATCAACAGATCGCGAGTATTTAACATTTTCAAAAAATTCTAATTTAATTTTCATTTTTTTCTTCAAACTTAGCATTAATTCTCTAGTTAAATTTGATTGATCACTATCTGATTGAGTGTGATCTCTCCCAACAATGAAATGTGTACATCCAAAGTTTTGCCTACAAATTGCAGTAAATAGAAGCTCTCTATAACCTGCATATCTTGAAAATGTAGAGAATGTTCCAAATAGAGTCTTATCTTTTGGATAAATCTTCTCTGACATTAATCTATAGGATTTTATTATAGCTTCTGGCAAGTAATCGCCTTTCTTCTTTTCTCCAATAACTGGATGAAGAAATAGACCATCGGCTGATAGTCTCTCTATAGCTTTCATTTGTATATGTTCATGGGCTCTATGGATAACATTTCTCGTATGGAATCCAATAATCGTTTCCCAGTTTTTGCTTTGAAAAAACTTTCTAGATTGACTTGGAGATATCATATAACCAGAATTTTTATTTAGAGCTTTCTGAAATAGATTTACTTTTCCAGCAACAAGATGGCTATTCATTCGTTCAATATGTCTAACGCCAGGGTGTTCCTTATCGTATGAATTATATAAATGGCGACATAGTTTTTCTTTGTCTAAAGGATAGATCTCGCTTATCTCAATCATTCCATTGATTTCTCCCTTATGATCAACTAAATAAGATGATGAGTACCCATTTATTTCCTTTGCTTTCTCATGACTGATATCAAGCAAAATTGGTAATGGCCATAATAAGCCATTGGCTAAAGTAAATTTTTTAAGAACAGAATCAAGATTTTCACTATCCATGAACCCATCAATTGGACTATATGACCCAAGACAAATCTGCTCTAAATCCATTTGTACTCTTTCAGTAATCTCAATTCTAGGAATCTTTTTGGACAAATCTGCTTCTGACTCTTGAATAACTAAATTTACTAGTTTGCCGCCATGAGGTTCAATCTGATCTTGAGCAACTTTAAACCTTCCCATTACTTGTTCAACTATTTCATCGCTCAAGATATCTGATGGCATTCCATTCTTATTAGTGAGATCAAAATTACGAGTTTCAGTAATTATTTTTTTTATCATGTTTACGCACAAGAAAGGATTATTTCCTATGGCTGTTTCAGCAGCCAAAATTAATCCGCCTGCTCCTGATATTATAGTCTGTGAAACATCATGAACTTCAGCTCTGGTAGGCATTTTGCTATCTAACATTGATTCTAAGAGGTTTGTGGCTACAAATGTAATCTTATCTTTTTTGAGTGCTTCAGATATTATTGTCTTTTGAAGCATTGGTATTTTTTCCATAGCGACTTCTTTACTCAGATCACCTCTATCAATTAATAAATAATCTGTTTCATCGATTATTTCTTTCAAATTCTCAATAGCATCTATGCATTCGATCTTAGAAATAATCTCCATTTTTCCTTGTGTAATCTTTCTTACTTTTTTTATATCATCAGCTTTCCTAACAAAAGATAATGCGATCATAGGAACATTATTTTTGATGCCAAGCTTTATCGCTTCTTTGTCTTTTTTAGTTATTACATCAAGCTCTAAAGGTCTTTTCATCAATGAATCAATAAAAACGCCTTTATTGCTGCCAGTACTTCCTGATGATTTGACAACACCTAATAGCGCTCTATCATTTTCTTCAGACTTTCCAATGATAGAGATAGCAACCGAATTGAAGTCGACATAGATCATATCCCCTGGATTAAGTTTATCTAATATTCCTGATGGGCTGAGTGTTATATTTTTCTCATCACATAGTGTTTCATCATCATGAATGAGTATCTCTTCTCCTTCAAGATACTCTATGCTCTGATGCCTATTAAGGCCTGTTCTTACTTGACTGCCCTCAGTATCAAGAACGAATGGAATATTTGAGGTTTTTGCAAGGGAAATAAAATGCTCAAGTTCATCTAAAGAAGTATGAGATAAATTTGCTCTTACAAAATCAACTGATTGAGTCTTGAGTTTCTTCAATGAGTCTAGATCCTCTGTTGAAGGCCCTAGAGTAACCATTATGAATGGCTTGTTCATAATTAATAATTCTTTTGTTTATTTGACTTAAGTATAATTGGCATCTCATTATAAGTTAGGTTTTTTGGTTGTCTATAGATAGAAATAATCACTGTTTATGTCTCTCTGAAAAGAGATTACTGACTATTATTAAAGATGTCTTCAAAAGAAAATAAGGATAGTCTTTCTAAAAAGAGACTACTAGTTGTGGCTCGATCGGGATTAGCAAAGAAAAATGATGTTTTTTTTGCAAACCCAAATGAAGGCGCTTTCCTCGATGAACTAGCAAGCTTTTTTCAAGAAATCGTCCTTTGCGTCAATATATACAAAGGGCATGATCTTGAAAAATATCCTCAGAATTTTGAAGCAAAAACTTACCAATTAGATACAAATAACATCACTATTGTTGAGTTAAAAACATCATCATATATTAATTTCCTAGGAAAGATCATTCAGTATTATAAAAGATATGTTGCGGTTAAAAATGCTTCAAAGAATGTGGACTATTTTTTCTTTTTCTCAACTGGATATCTAGGTATTCTTTCTAGCATTATTGCCTCGATTTCTAAAATACCATCGGTAGTATATGTCGGTGGCGACTGGTCAGACTTAATTTTATTTAGGTCAAACAAAGCAAACGTTGCCAAAAGATCTATATTAAAAATCTACTCAAAATTTATTCGTACAATACAGGATTATTCAAGAAACAGCGCCAACATAAGGCTAATAAGAGGAGATGAACTTTTTACCAGATACAATAGGAAAAACAGCTATAAGCTTCCCCCGATGACAAATATTAAAAGAGAAAATATAAGAAAATATGAGCAGATTCCAACTAAGAAAGAAGAAAAGATCAGAGTACTTTTTGTCGGGAGAATGGAAATTGAAAATGGGATACATGACTTTATAAATGCTTGTAAGATTATTAAGGATAATGAAGCTAAACAAATTGAGATCAATATTGTAGGGCAAGGACCAATTTTTGAGGAAGCTAAAGAATTGTCAACTGAGTATGGAATTCAAGCAAATTTTCTTGGCTACATAGAAAATGGGCAAGAATTATTAAACGTTTACAGGAAAAATAGCATACTTGTAATCCCTGTTCTTAGAGCCGGGCTGCCAAGAGTCCTGATTGAGGGCATGAGTCAGGGTTTATCTATTGTTGCCTCGGAAACTGGCGGAATTCCTCATCTAATATCACATGGTGAGAATGGTTTTCTATTTCAGACTGGTAATCATAAAGAAATGGCTGAATCAATTCAGTTTTTAATTGATGATAAAGATCTACGAGAAAAATTTGCTAGAGCAGGAATTGAGACAGCATTATCACAAATCACTGACCAAACAGCCGCAGAATTTACAGCTGAAAAAATCTGCCTTAATTTAAATAATTTATAAAAAAAGTAAATTGGAATTACACAAGTTGAAAAAATTATTACAAGCTGCTGATAATCAACAAAGAGATAATGAATCTAGTAATTTCTTTATCTTTAAAAACAGAGCAGTATTTCTTCTAGTTAGAATCTTTTTGATTATGTTTGGCCATCTATCCAGTATTGAGAGAGTAAGATCTTTTGTGCTTCAAAATAGATCCTTTCTACCAAAGGAACTTATGATTATGAAGGGAGATACTGTTGTTCAAATTGGGACTCATAAACAAGAGACTATTTTTAGAATTGCAAAAGCAATTGGAAAGAATGGAAGAGCAATAATTATTGAAGCAAGTAAAGAAAATTATACTTATTTAAATCAATACACCTCCAAAATGGGCTGGGACAATATTAGTATAATTAATAAAGCAGCGAGCAATATTAAAGGCACTCAGACCTTTCTAGTTTCAAAAATTTTCAGTGATCATAGGCTGGAAGATGATAATATCCTCCATGACAATGATCTCAGGGATTCTGGTTATGATAGATCTGAAACTATTGATACAGATACCACTGATAATATCCTAAATGAATTGGGCATAAAAAAAGTTGACTATCTCGAGATAACGGTCAATGGATATGAATTGAAGGTTTTAGAAGGCATGAGTATCACAATGAAAAATACACGAAAGATATATACAAAAAGTTTTGCCATAGATAAATCTAAAAAAGATGTGATCGCAACTGACATTATAGAAATTTTGAAAAATAATGGATTCAATTTCTTAGTTGGAAAACCCTCAAAGAGTGTAGCAAATGATTCATGGGGAGAAAGATCTGGAGACATTTATGCTTTTAAAGGGAATGCTTGTGGATAACTCAAAGAAAATAAACTTTATTTGTATTGGTGGTCAACGTTGCGGCAAAAATACGATGTATACATGGCTTAGAGATCATCCCGAAGTTTCTACATCTCAAGAAATGGAAATCAATTTTTTCAGTCACTATTGGGAAAAAGGCTACTGGTGGTATGAGGATCATTTTTCACCGAATCAAAAAACTAAAGCAATTGGTGAGATGTCAGGTTCATATTTATATGACAAAGAGGCTCCAAATAGGGTTAAGCAATACAATAATGATGTAAAAATAATTGTAAGCCTAAGAAATCCTGTAGGGAGAGTTATCTCTCATTTCAAACACTCTGTAAAGGTAGGCCATATCCCATCGGATAACCTTAATGTTATTGCTTCAATTGAAAAAAGTCCTGCTTTAGTTGAGTTCAGTCAATATAAAAAATATCTTTCTTACTGGCTTGATGAATTCCCTGCTCAAAATATTCTTGTTCTGAATTTTGATAATATAATCAAGTTCCCCAGGGAAACTTATAGAGAATTGTGTTTATTTCTAGAAATTGATACCGAAATTGAATCTAAAAATTTAGGAACAATTCAAAATACCTCATATATTCCAAGATCACATACTCTTTTAAAAGTAATAACGAATTTCAGAATTTTATTAGAATTCATTGGTTTAAATGCAATAGTCAGATTAATTCGATCTATGCAGCTAAGAAGAGTTATTGACAAGGTAAATGATAGCAATATTGAAGTTAATATTAGCGAAGAAGAAACGGCTTATCTTAATAATCTATTTAAGGACGACTGGGGTGAAATTAAACCCATGCTTGAAAAATATAAGATAAAGAATATTGGATTCTAGATTCTCTTTTTACTTGAGGCTAGTGATCTATAGCATCAGACATTGTCATGACGTCAATTTCATTATTACTTCTAGATTTACTAATGAACTCTAGAATTTTTTTGAAGTGATTTCTGTATTTCTCTGAATTTAGACCGAAATCAATTGGATGAAGTCCTATATGAGCTATCTTTCTCATTTTAATTGCTCTTCTTATGCTATTTTTCACACTTAAATATTTTGAAAAAAGTGGCACAAAAGAGTAAGGATTGGTCAGTACCGAGGGCCTCTCAAGTCTATAGTGATTAGATAGTGGGAGGTTATATAATCCTAAATTTTTAGTAATTGATACTGGTTCATTTGGTAGACCAAGACAAACTCCGAGTGTGTGAAATAGTTTCCTAATCTTTGAGGATGCTCTGATATCATCATAAATACCAGCACCTCTATAAACTTTAAATCCAGCATCACTTAATGCTTCTAAATTTCCAACTTTGTCTTGTGGAAAAACAAACGATTCCATCTGAGAATTATTAACTTCTTTCGAAAGTTTTTGGCACATAGCTAAATCATCAAATGCTGCATCGTATGAACATCCTGAGTCTGAAAAGTTGATATGAGCAAAAGAATGTGAGCCTATCTCATGATCAATTCGATTTTCCCTTATTTTCTCGATAATATCTGGTGCATAAAAGAAAGGTGCATCTTTGTGATTTGAGCATGGATCATACTGGTACCAATCACCATCAACCCAATCATAATCGGGTCTTGTTATATCTGGATGTGTAGGTTCCTCGCAATGGTCTAAGAATAAGTGGCCTACAATAGCCCAAGTCGCTTGAATGTCATATTCCTCAAATGATTCCAAAAGCCAGTCTACAGCATTCCTATACTCACCTAAAAGTTCAGTATAATCCTCTAAATTTCTATGATGAATTCTTGCCCAAGCCAATTCAGTATCTATAGAAAAGATAATCTTTGCTTTTGAATTTTTTTCGTTCATCACAATATTAAATCTTATTGTGCTTTAGCTGCTTTTATTAAAACCAATGTTGTTCTATAAATCCACCACGCAGAGAGGAACGATAATAGTAGAACTATGGTTAATTTTAAGTCATTAACTAATAGGCCAAAAATTATAATTGCTGATATCTTATGAAAATCTGGTCCTAACTGTCTTTTAATTTTAGTCTTTAAGTCTAGTTCTCTGTGAGAATCTAATTCTTGATTTTCAGATTCGTTCTTTGATTTTTTTGAGAGTAGATCACTAAAGATAGGCCTAGCTCTTATAGCATGATTATTGCTCTTATTCATATATGCTATAACCAATGTGAGCATGGTAATTACAGACCATATGGGTTCTAATTCAATTGTATAAAAATGATATGCGATGCCAATAAAAAATAGAAGGAATCCTAAGCTATCAGAAACTCTATCTAACCATGCGCCAAATACTGTGCCTGTACCTTGCTTTTTAGCGAGCGATCCATCTGCTGCATCCAACATTGAGAAGAGATACAAACAAAATGCTGCAATTACAGAAAAGCTATAATCATTTGATTTTTCGGCTATCAAATAAGCAGCAATAACACCGAATATGAATCTAATAATAGTCACATGAGTTGGCGATATTGGTGTTTTAACAAGCATGTTTGCTGTGAGATCGCCCATATATCTGTGAAATTCTTTTATAAGATCATCATGATGTTTTGTTCTTTCATTCATCTTAGGCTCTTAGTTTTTTTCTGGCTCTTAATAATATCTCATTTATAAGATTAAGGTCTTTTTTCTTGAATAATATCAGGTCTGACACACTTATTTCAAAAAAGCTTCTCATAAAATATACAGATACAAAAAACATGATTAGATTAGCAACTAATATACTCACTGAGGCTCCATATATGGAATAGTAAGGTACCAAGATTAGCAGCAAAGTAATATTCGTAAAAAGACCAAAAGATCTAACCTTTGAGACATAAAGAGGGTCACCAGTATATGCTTTGACTTGGTTTGCAATGCTTACATATTGCAATAACAAAAGTGCTGGCAATAAGATTCTAAAGATATTTATACTCTCCCTAAACTCAATTCCATAAACTATTTCAATTGTCGGTTTGATAAGGAGATTTCCAGCAATAACCAGACAAATTATCAACAGTACTATGAATCTGAGAACTTGAGGGAATTGATTCTTAATGGTTAAAACATCAGAGTTAACAATCTTTGAGACGGATACTATGTCAATAATAGCTTTTGCCTTAGCAGACAAATTTGCAAGACTATGCCCAAGCTTGAAGAATGCCAAGTTTTCCAAACTAGAGAAATATGTCACTATAAGTAACATTATTCCTGAATCAGATTTTTTAATTGCACTGCCAATCCAAAATTTCAGACCATAAGCTAAAAATTCCTTAATCTGATCAATACGAAGTATGCCACTCTTGTCATCCATATTTCTTAGATAGAAAATTACTAAAGCTATGATCACAAGTGAAGAGGTAAAAACACTAAATATTGGAATGAGTATAGCTCCCTCCAATCCTGCTTCTAACAGAACAATAAATATCAAAATAAGGATGAATCTTATTAGTGTTGGGAGAAGCATGCTGGAAAGTGTGAAGGCATTCACCTTGCCAAGACCACGAAGTATTGCCCTGGAGAATTTATTAAATAAATTTAGCGGTATGATTAACGAAGCTATCAAAATATATATAAGCTCAATTCTTTCAGTGAAAACATATTCATAAATCAATCCTGAAGATGCATATAAAATTATCAAATATAAAATTGAGAGGAACAGGGCCGATATCAATGCGAAATAAAATATAGCCCAAAGATTGAAAGTTCTTCTGCCAGAAAAATAAATAACAGATGGTCCAATACCAAATGCACCCAGTCCTGTTACAAGATTGGGAATGATAAATACAGCAGTATATATCCCATAACTTAATGGTCCTAAATAACGAACTAAAATAACACTTGCAGCAAATTCAAATATTACTGATATTGTTTGGATCGCGCTTGTTTGAGATATGGTTTTTAAGAATTTCAATTTATATGTTTTCTACAATTTAAAAGCACTAATTTTCACGATAGCGGATGGGTAGTTTATAATTCTTAATTTTGATTGCCTCAGACAATCTGTTTAATGGTTTAAGTGATTTGTAGTGTATGACCTGAATAGTTTCAAGCAAATCGATGTACTCTTCATTCGCTAAGGCTCCAATTTTTTTTGCATTAACTAACATGTCAACTGCTTGGTCAAAGTACTCAAAAAGGCAGAAGGTAGCAATTGCTCTAATTATCTTGTCTTTACCTTGAGCCATTATTAATTCTTGTTTCTTAAAAAGTAATAGGTCATATACTCCATTTCTTCCTAAAAAGCCTTTTGTAAAGGGTCTAGCTGAAAGTAATTCCTTACCGAATATAAACTCACCATCTGACTTAACTTTTGGATTTCTAGCAATTATTTCCAAATCAAATAGCTCATAATTCATTTGATAAAGCTTATCCAGTATTGTTTGAATTGTTGCTGAATTCTCATAGTACTGGAATGGATAAGCTTCGGTATGAATACAGTTAATTTGATCCCAATGTTTTTCATCAATGCCGTCAAAAACTATATTTTCTGCGCCTTGAACATCAATCTTAAGAATATCTAATTCAGAAATATCCAGATTGTTTAGAGCTTCTGAAAGGCTTAGAGATTCAAGATGTTCAACTTTATCTATTGAGTAAAAATTTCTTTCGAAGTAGTAATAGCCTTTTAAGTTATTTTCATGTGGCTTGAGAGAGGATGAGTAGGATGGATTTAATGTATGATTGAAGCTTGTGTTTCCAGAAGCATCGCTTACAACCTTATTGATTATTTTATAGCTATCATTTGATGATGCTAACTTTTCTGCCTCTTTTTCTTCAGCTTCTACAAGAATATTAAGCAAATTATTTTGATCGACTTTAGAAAAGATATCATTTACACCTCCCCTTGCACCAATATCGCAAATTGAAAGAAGTGAATCATTAAGTAAATTCTTAAAAAGACTCTGATAATCTTCATTGAAGGATCTAAAAATTTTTCTCATAATATTCATGACTTATTTCAATAAGTTAATCAAACGTTAATATAAGGGATTCAAAGCACAAATACATAAAAAATAATTTGTGAATATATTTTTGAAGAATATCATCAGTATTTTCTTTTCATGCCCAAGAAAATATTCTGAAATGCTCTTTTAGTCAAATAACTAATATCTTGAATAAGTAATCGTGGTTCTTGCTTGTAGAGCTCTCTTTTAATCATCATTTTCTTAAGAGGGGTTAGTATTAGATTCCAAATACCTTTGATTCTAATCATCATTATACTTGTTGAAACTTTGAGATTAATATCCATTATCAGATATTTGGAAATTCTCAGCTTTCCTAGATTCTCTAATAAAGGCTCTGATAAAGTATCTTCAATAATAACCAAGCTATTTTTGAGTTCTTGCCCTTCATATAATTTTGGTTCTATATGATTAAGAAGTTTTTGAATCTTTATAATTGATGACTCTTCAGTCACATACAAATTTACCTTGATACCAATATTCTCAATTGCGTTTATCACAGGAACGATAAAGATCGTGAATCCTAAAAAAATAATATTGATTCTTTCGCCTTCTGATAAATCTCTCAGATGACTGATCCATGATGCAGAAAATGATTCTTCTATTCTCTGTCTCCAAACTGATAAAGCATGTGATTCAGACTTAGAATATGATTCTCTCAAAATATTTTCATAATTTTCATCACTAAGATTCAAAAGCTCATAACTCTCATTTTCATCATGAGCTAAATCGTAGAAATACTCTTTTTGATTATCATGATCGATTACAAATTTTGCTTCTTTACCTCTGATAGATATCACTCTATTTGGCTGAAAAATAAATCTTGCATCCGTTCGATAGATAACATTACTATCCTTGTTAGACAAAAAATCTATAATGCTTTTTTGCTCAAAATTGAAATGGAAATCTTTGTTTTGAATATTATTTACTTCATAGATAGTTGGGGCTATAGAACCTTGTGAGATTATTGAATTAATAGTCTCTTTCTTAGAAAGAAGTTTCTTTATCTCTTTGTTATCATTGATAATTTTTTCTGGGAACTTTACTGCGAAAGGAACGGTGATATTATCATCAGTCACAATCATATCGTGTTTCATACCAGCTGCTTGAAGATCTACTCCATCACTCGCTAGCCCCCTTCTTTGGTCAGGATAGCCGTGATCTGAGGTTATCATCAATAAAGTATTATCATAAAATGACTGTTCCTCTAGATTTGTAACTAAGCGATCAATCACTTCAGAAGTTTGATAGTCAAATCTAGAATTGAACCATGTCATTAAGAAAAATGGTGAATCATTAGGGATAATTAAGTTGTTAAAATAATTATCCACTAACCTATAAAGCTGTTCATTTGTCCACTTTTTTTGCGAGAGCTTCATATCGCCGGGTAATAGATTATTCTGTATAGGCGGAAATACCTGTTTCATCTTGTCTCTCATTTCCTTTGTGCCAAATAGACCATGCAATGAATAGTCAAGATCACTTAGTTCATCATTTACAATATTGTAAAGGCCTCTCTCCCACCTAAAATCATTGTAATTCCGTGCAAGTTTGAACGAGGCAGTTCCAGTCAGCATGCTTACAGCTGACATCACTGAACTTGGTCCAGAAACAACCATTTTGTCAAACTCTAAGTAGCCTCTTTCTTTTAAGTCAGAAAAAATCTTTAGGCGATCTCTTTCATCTAATCCTGTATCAATAGAACGAACAGCATCAATTACTACGAGAATAATATTGAACTTTTGCATCTTAAATAATCAACCAATATGGTATAAATAGTGCTCTTAGATCCCTTAAGAGTCTAACATTTGAACCCTTATTGCATGTCTGCCAGCCTCGTAATCAGCTTTAAGCCAATTATCTAAAATCAGCTTAGCCAATTCATGCCCTACAACTCTTGCGCCCAAACATAAAATATTTGAATCATTATGTCTTTTAGATAGTAATGAAGAATATGGCTCAGAACAAACAACTGCCCTGATCCCTTTATGTCTATTAGCAGCAATGGACATCCCTACTCCTGTTCCGCATATCAGAATTCCAATAGCATCTTCGGACAAAACTTTCTTGGCTACAATATCTGATATTTCAGGATAGTTACTACTATCAGTCGTGAATACGCCAACATCTTCCAACTTAATATCTCTATAGTTTTCCTTTATATGAATAGAAATTGACTCTTTGAGTTCAAGAGCCACATGATCACATCCAATAATTAATTTACTATTCACGCAATAATTCCCAATTCTTTTTCCCAAGTTCTCCAGCATACTTAAGTCTGTCTATTGCTTTTGACCAATCATCAGATGTAACAATAACTGAGCAAACCACAATAGAGTCTGCACCTAAACTTAGCACTTCTCTAACAGTATTTTGATTCATCCCGCCATCAATAATAATCTTCTGATCCTCATTACATGCTAACTTTAGTTCAATAAGCCTATTTGTTGTCTCGGGAATAAACTGGGCTCCTGAGTAACCTGGCTCAACCGCCATTAATACAAGTCGATCAAATAAGGGGATAATAGGCCTTATAGAGTCTATAGATGTTGAAGGGTTGATGACCAATCCGGGTGAAATTGACTTTTCTCGAATTGCTTTTGCGAAGGCTGCTAAATCAATTTTTGATTCTGCATGAAAGTTAAGGGATGTGATATTAGATAATTTATCCAAAAGAGAGTCGGGGTAATATGACATGATATGAACATGTTTAGGAAGGGTACTTTCATATTGATCAACATAGTCAACATCGAAAGCACTAGTAGGAACAAAATCCCCATCCATAATATCAAAATGAAGTGAGTCTACTAGAGGCTCAACTTCTGAAACGCCAACTTTTAGCTGATGTCTCTTAAGGCACATTGGAGAAAACTCTATCATTCTCTACCCTCCTGATTACTTATCAATATCAATAATTGATGATGCTACATCTTCTGGAACAATAATTACATCCATATTTGCATTTTTGGCTGCTTCCTTGCCAGGCTTGCTATCTTCAAAAACTAGGCATTCTTCTGGCTCTACTTTTAGCATAGAAGAAGCCATTAAATAAATTTCTGGATCTGGTTTAGAATTTTTCACATCTTCTTTTGATAATAAAAGATCTACCTCAACTGTTGGTGAAAGCCTTTTCATAATAATCTTAAGATAATCTCTATGTGAGTTTGTGCAGATAGCGGTTGATAGTTCCATTTTTTTTGCTAGAAGCAATAGATTTATCACTGGTATGTTAAAAGCAATTTTTTTCTTAGCAATATTTTCTAGCAAATCCTTCCTTTGTTTAATTAGTGAATTTATATCAGCCTTTATGGAATATTTCTCAGATAGAAAATTTAAATTACTCTCTTCACTATTACCTATCAACTCAGCATTTATGATCTCAATCTGTATATTAAAATTATTCTTAAATAACTCTTTGTAGGTTTGCATCCTGAGGCTTTCACTATCAATAACAACTCCGTCTAAGTCAAAAATGAATGCTTTATATTTATAACCCATTAGACTCTGTGCATAATTTCATATTCATCAAGAGTATTAACTTCAAATATTTCATTAGTGAGGTCTATACAGTAGATGTCATGATGATTAATGGCTTCCCGAATTGAGCCATAGAAATTTGAGTTATTGTTGCCTTTATTTATCTCATTTTCAATATGATTAAAAAGAAACTTGGCAAGTTTAGAGCTTATTTTTGCCACCCCCATTGCCTTGTGTGTTGCATCAGGAAACTGAATATTATCCATCTTTAATATTTTTGAATCTAAATCTAAATGGACTTGCTCCATGTTATCTGAAAGCTTTTGATTTCTGGCTACTATAAGATTAAGATTTTCATTGCTTTGGAGAGAATGTATCACTTTTGGTTCGAAAATATTGTCACAGTTAAGATGAATAAAATCATCTAATTCTATTTCTCTATATGCTAACCAAAATGAATAGGCGCTGTTGGTAGAATCATAATCAATATTAAATATGAAATTAAACTCTGCTTCTTTGGAGTCGTAATTGCTATTTACATATTCGATAATTTTCTCCTTCTTATACCCACAAACAATATTTATAGTCTCAATACCGTTTCTTAGAAGGGCATCAATTTGTCTCTTTAAGATTGGAACCTTGTTTGCTTCAATTAGAGCCTTTGGGATTTCCTCAGTCATATGGTGCAATCTGCTCCCTAGACCTGCAGCTAATATAAGTGCCTTTTTAATCATTTTTCTAGTATAAAAAAATATTTCTTCTTATTCTCTCGTCTTCCGAAGCTCTTATTCTCTTACTGAGAGTAACAAACGTATCAAGGTCTTCGACTTGCGGAGATAATTTATCAATTAAATTATATATTTCTCTAATTAATTCAATTGATATATTGCGATCGACATTAAAGAAGTCTCCTAAAAAATGATGGAGTAGATTCTGAGGTAAGAAATTATCTAAATTTTCTCTGACAATAGTTACTTCAGACATGAGTGCCTTATCTATTCTTTTTTGGATGTATTCCTTTGTATATGGTGGAGAAAAATCAACATAAGATATACCATCAGGTCCAATCACAAAATTTTTAATATGAGGATCTAGGTTAATTTTTCCATCTATTGCTTTTAGAATTTCTTTTATAGTGAGTTCTAAGAATGGCCTTCCCTTTCCTCTGACGAGTTCATTTAGATTGAAAATTTCAAGGATATTTTGGCCAGCATTTTCACAAAGAAACATAATCCTATCATCTAGAACTTTATATCCTTTTACTTCTGGCAAATTTATTCCGGCTCCTTGGATTTCTTTAATGTATTGCTCAAAAAAAACTAATAGCTGTTCTTGGCTCAAGCCAAGATCTATATTACTTATCACGCTTTTCTCAACCAAGTCTTCGCCATTTTGTTTAATAATTCTATATTCAGTTCCGATAACAGAATATTTCGAAGCTTTGTTCATGGCATGCTTAATATGTAAGTATTTTTTCAGAAACCAATTGATTTAAAGTATTTTCAAAAATGGTCTCCATCTTAATCTGATTTATTTCATTTAGAATGGTGTATCTATCTTTCTTCAATCCTTTCTCAAGAGAATCATTTAATGCAGAAATGATCATTGATTTATCAACTCCTATTTCGCTTAAATTCATTGGTAATTTCATTCTTTTGATTATTCTAGAGATAAACTTGTAATCATTTCCTTGAATCAAAGACATTATAATTACTCCTAACGCGACTAATTCTCCATGAAGAGGAACTTCATCTTTTGCATATTTTTCAATTGATAGTGCAAAAAGATGCTCCGATCCTGATGCAGGTGGACTGCCTTCCCAGTCAGTTATATTGCATAGTAATACTTGGCAAAGATGATACTGATTTGACCAATCTAAAAAATCATTATCAATTGGAAATGTATCAAGCCATTGAATGACCTCATCGATCAATGCTTCGACAAAATAATTCCTATTATTTTCATACTTCTGATTAGATAAGATCCAATCAGATTTTGCTGTAAAGAACGCAGATATATCGCCTAAACCTGCATAAATTAATCTTGGGTTACTTTTGAAAAGTTTCTGTAGTAGGTATAGGTCAATTATTGCTAGATGTGGGGGGTTACCATCGATTGTCAAGTCATATCCAAATTTCTTAATCGCAGGCAGTGCATGTATCTTGGGTGATGCATAGACATGGCTAGCCAAACTAGTTGGGAAAGCAATCATGGAGATATCAGTCTTGTAGCCAATAAATTTTTGAATATCCATTACCCTTCCACCTCCGAGGGCAACGATGAATTTTACATTACTATTAGCTTTAGAGGTTTCTATAATATTTTCAATATTCTTGTGAGAAAATTCTTTCGAAATATTGACAAGCTTAATTGGTTTTTTATTTATAAAATCTGAAAATATTTCTGAAGCAAAATCAAAAGACTCGTCGTCAGTAATGAGAATTGCTTTGTTATGTATGCGAGACCAGCATCGTCCAATATAGTTATTTACTGCAGAGACCGATGGGATTATCTGATAGCAAATATCATTGGTTGATAAAATTTCTTCTGAGAGAATTTGTGATCTAGTGTAAAACTCAGATTGAAATGTTTTGTTCAAGGCTGTCTGATAATCAATATCAAAATTTGGTATATCCGAATTTTTTTTGAACCCAGACGAAAATACTCCGTCGAGTAAAGTTCTAAGGTCAGATGAATCCCTAATTCTCATATTCTATAAATATATTACAATCTTCCATCAGTATCATTTGAATCGAATATTGACTTGATATCAAAAATAATAGAATTATCTTTACCAAATCTTCTAATCTCTTCGATACCTAGATCTAAGAATTCTTGATGAGCAATTGCGATAATGATCGCATCATAAAAGTCTCGTTTTGGAGCATCAATAATATCGAGGTCATAATATTCCTTAGACTCTTTTGGATCTACCCAGGGGTCAAAAACATCTACTAAATTACAGTCTCTCTTGATCGTTGAATAAAGATCATAAACTAAAGAATTTCTTATATCTGGACAGTTTTCCTTAAAGGAAAAGCCCATTATTAGAATATTGGAATCTTTCGGAACAATATTACTCTCATTCAATAAGTCTAGTGTTCTCTTAGAAACATATTTGCCCATATCATCATTGAGCTTTCTTCCCGTTAGTATTATTTCAGGAGTATAGCCAGATTGTATGGCTTTATATGTAAGATAATATGGATCTACACCTATGCAGTGGCCTCCAACCAAACCTGGTTTGAAATTAATGAAGTTCCATTTTGTTTCAGCTGCCTCTAAAACATCTTTAGTATCGATATTGAGTGTATCGAAAACAATGGATAACTCATTAATGAGAGCTATGTTTATATCTCTCTGTGTATTCTCAATCACTTTTGCAGCCTCAGCTACTTTAATGCTTGATGCCTTGAATGTGCCTGCGGTTATAATGCTTGAATAGAGCTTGTCTATAACATTTGCTGCTTCTTTTGTAGACCCTGATGTAACCTTGACTATATCCTCTACACGATGATTTTTGTCCCCGGGATTAATCCTCTCTGGGCTATAACCACAAAAGAAACCATCATTAAACTTAAGGCCTGAATTTTTTTCCAATATCGGTACACATATTTCCTCAGTTACGCCTGGATATACGGTAGATTCATATATGACATAATCACCATTGGAGATAAACTGTCCAACTAGCTCACTGGCCTTCTCAATTGCAGACAAATCTGGTTGTTTGTCTTTGTCAATAGGAGTTGGAACTGTGATGATATAGAATTTGCAGTCTTTCAGCTTAGATTGATCAGATGTAAATTCCAAATACTTTGAGGACTTGATTTCCTCTGATGTAACTTCTAGGGTTTTATCATTAAATTCACTTAAATCTTTAATCCTATTTTTGTTGATATCAAAGCCTACAGTCTTATATTCTTTACCAAAAGCAACCGCCAATGGTAGGCCAACATAACCAAGTCCAATAATAGCTAATTCTTTATTGAGATCTGTCATAGGCAAATTATCTTTTTAGGGACTTACCAGGATATACCTTTAGTAATTATAGATTGGTCGATATTATCCTTATATCTTTCTAGTATATGAATCATTTCTTGCAGTATTTCCTTACTAAGATAGTTCGGCTTTACACCCAAATCAATTAGGCCCTGATATGTTGGATTATAATAATGGTCCTCAGCTTCTATCCTTGGATTTTCTATATTTTTTATAGTCACATCATAACCCATCTCGTCTGCAGCTTCCTTTACCCTCTCAGCAAGTTCATTAACTGTAAATGTTTCAACTATTTGATTAAAAATATCCATCTTTCCTCTTTCAGGAGGATTTTTTTGAGCAATTTCAATGCATTGCAAAGTGTCTTTAATATTTAAATATCCTCTGGTTTGACCTCCTTTCCCATAAACAGTTAGAGGATGCCCTATTAAGGATTGTATAAGAAATCTATTAATTACAGTTCCGAAAACTTCATCATAATTAAAATGAGTCTTGAGGTTATCATCAAGCTGTGATTCTTCAGTATGGATTCCATAAACTGGTCCTTGCATTAAATCAGTGACTCGTAACTTCCACATCCTAGTTCCAAACCATAAAAGGTCTGTATCCATTATTTTGCTAGTATGATAGACCGATGAAGCTTGCCTAGGAAAAAGAAAGGTATCTTTTTTGCCCTTATGAGAAATATCAATCCAACCTTCTTCAATGTCAATTTTAGGTGTACCGTATTCACCCATCGTCCCAAGCTTAATAATATGAGTTTCTGGCGAGTAATCTCTGGCAGCAAACATCAAATTATTTGTAACAATAATATTATTATGAAGGGTTTCATTGGCCCTATTATAGTCAATCATAGAATAGGGTGCGGATGGCTGCTCTGCATAATGAATTACAGTATCAGGTGAGCCTGAACAATTAGATTTCATAGGCCAGTTATGGTCAATTGAACCATCAAATAAAGATCTGATAAGACTTGGATCTGCTAAATCACCAATAACGACATTAATCTTAAAACCAGAAACTTTTTCCCAAATCTTTGCCCTTTCAATTAAGTTTGGATTATCGTAGAGAAACTTAACGCCAACATCCTCTGATGCTTTTCTTCTTAAATAATTATCAACAACTGTTACTTCATGTCCCCTGGATGAGAAGTGCATTGCTGTTGGCCATCCGAGATAACCATCACCACCGAGAATTAAAATTTTCATAGGATTTCTTTCTAGATTGATTTTAAGTTAGAAAATAGTCATTTCAGAAGCCCATATTCTCTCAAAAGATTCTTTATATCGGGCACTGATAATTTAGATTCATCATGAGAATTATAAGGAATTTCAACCTCTTGAGAGATTATATTTTTATAGTTGTGCTTCTTCTCATCACTAACAAATGGGGGAAGTATTAAATAATACTCACTTAGCTCAACAGTTCTCCTTGTTTCCTCATGATTCATTAATTCTTCAAACATTTTTTCACCCTGTTTTACCCCAATTTCAGAGATATAAAGATCATCTGGTTGCCTGTCATGCTCTAGTGAAAATTCATCAATCATTGCTTGTGCCAAATCTAGGATATTAATAACAGGCATCTTAGTGACAAAGATTTCACCGCCTTGTGCTATTGTTGCAGAGTCTAAAACTAATTGGGCAGCTTGATTAATACTCATTACAAATCTGGTCATATCTTTTGAAGTAAGAGTTAAAGGTTTCCCTTCCTTAATTTGATTCAAAAATATTGGAAAAACAGAGCCTGCAGAACCTAAAACGTTACCAAAACGAGTTGATGCAAATATAGTGGATCCAAACTGCTCATTTGCTGTAGTAATCAATTTCTCACCTAATAGCTTTGTAACTCCCATTATATTTGTTGGATTTACTGCTTTATCAGAACTTGTATTGATGAAGACCTTAACCCCTGTTTCAGTGGCACACCTAATCATGTTCTGTAAACCATTTACATTCGTCTTAATAAACTGATTGGGGGATATTTCAGACAACATGACATGCTTATAAGCCGCAGCATGAATGACAATATCTATGCCCCTCATAATAGGTACCATATCCTCAGACTCTCTTATATCGGCTAGAAGAAAAGAGACCATATCGTCTTCTGAGTAAAGGTTTTCAAAATGAAAAATCGAGTTTTCATTATTGTCTACACCTATAACATTTGTAGAGCCATGCTTAAGACTGCTCAAAACCGAAATAATTTCTGAACCAACTGTTCCACATGCGCCTGTGACTAAAATTGACTTATTTTTAAAAAACTCACTCATTACTCGTCCCTATAAGAAAATATTCTACTGTTTCTTTTAAGCCTTCTATTAAATCTTTCGTTGGTTTCCAACTTAGCAAATTAGCTGCCTTTGAAATATCAGAATAATTTCTTTTCATATCACCTATTCTTTGTTTTCCTCTCTTAACATCAATCCCCATAGATTGCCTCTCAGAGAAGATAGATTTCAATATCTCAATGATATCATTTATAGACGTTTCTTTGTTTGTTGCAATTTGAAAAACCTCACCTCCTGCACCATTAGCTTTACTGGATTGCAGTATTGCATTTACGAGATCATCAACATGAATAAAATCTCTAGTTTGATGTCCATCACCGTATGTCTCTAGTGTTTTGCCTCTCAATATTTCTTTTATAAATTTAGCTACAACACTATTCTTATGCTGTGATAAAGGGCCATATACATTACTGAACCTAAGAACAATTGTATTGATTCCAAAACTATGTTTGTATGCAGAGCAATATCCTTCACATGAGAGTTTGCTTGCTCCATAAGGCGAAATTGGCTTTGGAACTATTTCTTCATGAATTGGAGGCGTTATATTTCCTGCTGGAGCCCCACTTGAAGCAAACACAAAACGATCTATTTTATTTAACTTAGCAGCTTCAAGATAATTTAGTGTGCCTTTCACATTTGTATCGCAATCAAATTCTGGATCAGAAATTGAAGCCTCTACTCCACAATTTGCTGCTAGATGAACTATTATATCTGCGTTACTTGAAGCACTGATAGCAGTCTCTTTATCAAGGATATTTGCCTTTATTATGTCTACTCCATCGATAGGTTTTATTTCATGGCTGGGTTCTTTTACCTGAAATCCAAATTCTTTCACGATGTAATCGCTTGAACCGACACTTAGATTATCTATTACCCTTATATCTCTGTATCCGCTCTGATAAATTGTTTTGACTAGGTTACTACCTATAAAGCCACAGCCCCCAGTAATTAACCATTTCATAAAGATTAGTCGTTTAAAAATTGGCTCTTTTGATTTTTTATCATAATGCTTACAAAGATAATAATGATGCTAAGTATCCCAGCTAAAGCAGTAGATACCACCATTATGAGAGCCCTGTATGGAGCAACTTTTTTATTTGGAGCGTAAGCAGGATCAATAACTTTAAATGCAAACTCCTCTTTAGTAGAAGCAACCATGACGGTCTTTAATTGATCTTCTAAAAGCGAATTTAGACTTCTTTTAATATCAACTATATCTGTCTTTGAGAGTTCAACCTGAAGATAGTCAATAGTTTCATTGGTTTCGACTATTGATTCCTTTCTGATGTAGTCATTTATTGCGCTGACCATACTATTAGCAATTTCCATTGAAAGTTTTGGATCATTAGTATCAATTGTAAGAGTAATTAATCCCTTTCTTATATCATGGTCTACAGATCTAATTTTCTTTGAAATCAAGAAATAAGCATCCCATAACGAAGGTTTGCTTTCTTTCCATGTATCAGTATCTTCATCCCACTTTTGTGGAAAAAGTTGAGGTAGTAAATTGTATTGCTCAACAAAAGATTCTGTGAATTTTCTTGATTCTAGGACAGCAATTTTACTTGTAGTTGACGATGAAAATCCTCCGAACATCGGGCTTAGACCAGAGTTTCCAAGAATCGAGTTAATTAATCCGCTTGCACCTCCACTGCCTGAACCCCCGATTTGCTCTGCTTCTACCATTAAAACTTGGGCTCTGTATACATTTGGAGAAGAAAAAGACAAATAAAGACCAAATAAAATTCCTGCTGCTACAGTATAAATGATCACCCTTATATTATCTTTGATGATACCGAGTAACTCGAAAATATTCATTGCCTTTTGTTCAGTTCGTGCATTCATCTTTTAAATCTTTTCAACTTAATATTTTATAACTATATTCAAATATCGTAATAATCCAAATACCATTCTACAAAATTGCCTATGCCTATGTTTATATTTGTTTTTGATTTATAGTCTGTAGCCGCCTCTAATAAACTAGTATCTGCATATGTATCTTTAACATCCCCTGGTTGCATGGGTAACATTTTTGTTTTCGCTTTCATACCAAGCTTATCTTCCAAGGTTTGTATATAGTTCATAAGTTGTTCTGGTCTACTATTGCCTATGTTAAAAATTCTCCATGGTGCTAGGCTTGATGATGGATTCGGATTCTCTCCATCCCATTCCAGATCGGGCTCTGGTATTGTATGTGTTGAAGCGATAATACCTTCAACAATATCATCGATATAAGTGAAGTCCCTTGAGTGATCTCCATAATTATATACCTCAATTGGATCACCTTTAATAATGGAGTCAGTGAACTTGAAAAGCGCCATATCAGGCCTACCCCAAGGACCATAGACAGTAAAAAATCTCAAGCCAGTTGTTGGAATATTATAAAGATGACTGTAGGTATGTGCCATCAATTCGTTAGCTCTCTTCGTAGCAGCATATAGGCTAAGAGGATGATTCACTTGATCCCTCTCAGAAAAAGGAATCTTTTTATTACCTCCATATACAGAACTAGATGAAGCATAAACCAAGTGTTTTACGTCATGATGTCTTGAAAATTCAAGAATCTGACCAAATCCAACAAGATTTGATTGAATATATGACATCGGGTTCTCTAAAGAGTATCTGACCCCAGCCTGAGCGGCAAGATTAACTACATAATCTGGCTTAAAATCTTCAAATATACTTTCCAAGCCTGGATCCTCTATAGAAATTTTATTATGTGAGTAGTTTTCAAAGGTTATTAACCTTGAAACTCTGTCATCTTTTAGCTTAGGATCATAATAATCATTATGATTATCCACGCCAATAACAGTTTGGCCACTTTTTAAAAGCTGAATTGCTAGGCTTGAACCTATGAATCCGGCAGAACCAGTGATTAAATATTTCATTTATCCTAACTCTGAAACTATTGTTAATCAGTAATACTATTAAGTGCGGCAGCTGCAAGCCCTAGCTGATAGATAATCGAGGTAACTTCAGAAGTTGCTCTAATGCCTGAGAAAGGCTGAACCTGAAGTGGCACAACAATCGTATCTCCTGGCTCAATTGACCTACCCCTAGACCGAAAAAATCCACTACTTATTTGTGATGGTGAAATAATTTTCCCATTGGATTTGATAATATAAATACTCTTCTCATCAGCAAACTTATTGGAACCTCCGCTAAGATTTACATAATCTTTAATGGAGTAGTTATTTTTATATAAATGGGAATTTTGAACATAAACTTCTCCAATTACAGAAACTGATTGCTGTGTTTTTGGAATATAGATGGTATCTCCATTTTCAAGGATTAAATCTGTCTCTGTTCCATCAAACATGCCCTGAATGTCAACGACAAGCCTTCCTAAAACATCATCTTCTGAACCATCATCAATTAGTAATGATGTGAGCTGATTAATAGCAGAGCTGTCCAAAGATTCTTGACCAATGCCACCGGCTTGACTTGCAAGTACAATTTTTCTTTTAAGTTCATTCTTCGCATTACGTAATCTTTCGCTTTCTGCTTCCTTGAGAGATTCTCTCTGAAAGAAGGCAGCTCCAACTGATCCGTACTTTGTTATGCCACCAGCTCTCTCAATCAGTTCGGTGAGTGTTTGGTTTTCTGATATCGGATATTCGCCTGGAAAATAAACTTCACCTTTTACTGAAACTGTTTTGATGCCTTGAGTAGCTTGCTTAACATTGATGACATCTAATGCCTTAAGCTTTAACCTCGAAACTTTTTCATCTCTCAGTGATGCAAAACTATTGTTAGTTTTATACTCTTTATTACTCAAAATTCTTCTGCTTAATTCAACGTCTGTGTCAAAAGCACCATCAGTCAGGCCTCCACCAGATTTGATGGCATCAATTAACTGCATGTTTTTTGTCAATGGGTACTCACCTGGAAAATGAACACTCCCAAATACAGAAACAATTTTTGATGCATTATTTGAAGTCGTCTGCCTTTTAATTATATCAATTACCGGATCCATTAATTGTCGTCTGCATAGGTTTGTTAATGTTAAGGATAAATTATCTTGTCGGGCATCATCATTATCACCTGAATCAGATTGACGCTCTATCTCATCAAGTAGAATTTTGAAATCTTGTGGGTCCGTGAATTCTTTAAGATCTTCAAGTGGAATTGACTTCTTAGCTTGAAATCCGTCTGCCTCAATAACAAGTATTGCTAAATCTTTTGGAACAACGCAATAATCATGGATGGTATATTCATAATATTTTTGAAGCGCATCCTCGGCTGAATCTCCAAATTGTGTTCCCATTGATTCCCCTGTGACTGGGTTCCTAAGAGCTTTTTTTGCTTCCAATATTTCTTGTTCAGATATCAAAGATTTTCTGAGATATGTCAGTGACTCCCATTCGTCAACTAAAACTTCTTCGCCATCAACTTTGATATATTCATCTTGTATCAGTTTTGTTGTTATTTCATTGGGAGACAGGAGACTAGGCAAGAAAATTACCTCGTCACCTTCAAATAATTTATAGTTCTGACCGCTTGTAAGTCTATCTTTGAAGACTTTTTCTAAATCCACTTGAATAAACTCATAATTTTGACTGTTCTTAATAAGCCTTTTTATCAAAACATAATTGATATCAGTCATTGATAATAGGTTTTCTGGTGACATTATAAGATCATTAATCCTCATTCCTTCATACCAAGCATAAAATCCTGGTTTTAGAACATGGCCACTTAATAAAACAGCATTTTTTAATAAATTATCAACTGGATATACCTTTATAAGATCACCATTATCTAGATTAATTTTTTCAGAGTTTGAACTTGTGAGATCTATTCCGAATAAGCTAAAACCCTCAGTTGTAACCCTCTGGATCTCTAAATTAGAGACATCTGCTTTATGCTTTAGATTTCCAGAAAAAGATATTAAATCATCTAGGCTCTCATTTTCCGTAAGCTCATAAATCGCAGGTCTTGAAATCTCTCCAATAATACCAACGGTTTTTGTGATTGGAGGGATAAAAACCACATCTCCTTCTATTAACCTAATATCATTTGAGGTATCTCCATTCAATAAAAGATCATAAAAGTCTAAAGACGATATTACTTCTCCTCCTCGCTTGACTTGAATATTTCTAAGTGAGCCAGTTGGCCTGATACCGCCGCTTTTAAAAATTGCATTTGTTAGGGTAGTAAGCGAACTAACTGTGTACATACCAGGCTGAAATGCCTCGCCTAAAACGAAAACATTGATCGATCTCAATCTACCTAAAGTTACCGTTGATTCAGTGCCAATGAATTTTTCTTTAACCAAACTCTGTATGCTGTCCTTAAGCTCTGTAAAAGAAAGTCCTGCCACAGAAATTGGTCCAATCTCAGGGAATAAAATTTCACCTTCTCTTGAAACCTTCAGCAATCTATTTGAATTCTCGCTTCCGTACATTACAACCCGAATATTATCGCCAGAACCAATAATATAATCAGAAGGTGCGGGAACATTTGCAGTTTGTGCATATGTAGTAGGCGCTTGATTAAAGAAATCGTAACCGAAAAACTTGAAGGGATATTCCAAGTCTTTTGTTTGTGGTGAAGTTGAAAAATCCTGATCGCCAGTATAGCTGAAGTTAGGATCCTGAAAATCAAGCTCTTCTTTAGGCTCCATAGTTTGTTCAGCATTCATTGTAGAGTCAGAGTCTTCGATTATTTGGCCTGAATCTCCGCCTGACATACCCTGTGCTAATCCACTCAATAACTGTAATTCAGAGACCTGGGCATAAACTGATACATTTAGACTCAGGATTACCAAAGGTAATAATAATTTCATTTTATTTTTCATGTATAAAGACTCAAACTGATTCTAAGGATAGTAATCTTATATGGTTAATAAATAATGTAAAAGCATGGCCTGCAAATAGTTACATAAACTTACATTATGCTAGATAAACATAGGAGTGCAAATTAATTAATTTTTCAAGTGCATACATAATTTATAGATATGATATCTATATCAGAAAGTAATTTTCCATAAAGTCTTCAAAGCTAGAGGAATCTTTAATTTCTATCGATTTTGTGCGAGATATAGATTTTTTTGCTTCTTTTTGGATTATTGCATAGTTTTCCTTAATTTTACTTTCACGGTTCTTATATTGAACTTTATTGTCCTTAGAAATCTCATAACCAAAATTAAAGTAAGATAATCCAGACGATAGAAATTTATCTAAAAAAGTAGATGACTGGGAGAGATCAGGATTTTTCACCTCTTGAATCTTGCTTTCAATTACTTTTACGTACTCGTTCTTATTTGTCTGAAATAACTCTGCAATTTCTAAAATTTTAAATAGAACCTCAGAAGAATAAGATTTTATATCTATTTTTTTTCCATCTTTATTGATTTTTAGGCCTGGAAGCCTACCAAATTTGGAAACTAACAGGTCGTTATCTTTAATATCTTTAAATTCATTCTTATTTATATTTGGTGATTCAGAAAGCATGCAAAAGACAATAAAAGCCTCCAGGAACTTAATCGTTTGGGAATTTATTCCGATTGGTTCAAATGGATTAATGTCGATAGACCTGAGCTCAATATATTGAATGCCATGATTTCTAAGTTTCTTTATTTGTCTTTCATTGGAAGCAACAGAACTTTTTGGTCTGGCTGCTGAATAATATTCATCTTCAATCTGAAGAATATTAGGGCTAATTTGAGCATTTTTTTTAATACCTATGAAGCTTTCACATACTTCATTAGTTGCTGCAAATAGAGACTCTGTATAATTTTTTATTGAAGCAAGAGAGATATCAAACTCATTTACTGTATTTTGATAGCCAAGATCGCTCATCCTCAAACTAGTTGCATTCGGAAAATATGAGTATTTTCCTATGGTGACATAATCTGTCTCGCTTTTTTTCAGGAGATTATTACTCACAACAGGTGAGGCCCCAAAAAGTAGAAGTAATAACCAGTTATTTCTATATATATTTCTTACAGTTCTGAGATAGATCTCATTAATGGATATTTTGTCATTAGCTATCTCTAAGTATTTATCAATGAAGTCATCACTGAATGAGTAATTGAAATGCACTCCTGCAATAGTTTGCATCGCTTTACCATGTCTTTCAGCTAGGCCAGATCTATAAAGCTCTTTAAACCTTGCTAAATTAGATCTCCCATATTTCGCGATAGTAATGTCCGAGTCTTTAGTATATGGAGCAATGCTAAATGGCCATAGTTTCTCATCATCTATATTAAGGTGAGCAAAGTGATGAGCGTCATCTAAAAAAGAGAGTTCTTCTCCTCTAATATTAAAAGGTGGTGTTACAAATTCCAAAAGAGCTTCTGAAAAGTCAGTGGTAATATATTTATTAGTAAGTGGTGAACCCAGCTCATAAGGATGATCATTCATTGAAATCCCTTTACTTGAAATTCTTAGACTTTCTTTTTCAAGTCCTACTTTGGCTTTTCCGTAATATTCAAAAAGCTCTTTGAGTTCATTACTTTTTAATCTTATTTTTATTTTTCTTCGCCCTTAGTCATTCTTTCTTGGAGCGGTGCTGAAACCTGCAAAAATGTTTTTTACTGACCAAGGTTTTCTTCTGAGAATGTCGATTTCATCAACCGCATTGACTGAAATATCATATAGATTCCCAACGTGTGCTTTTTGTCCAGCATCTTTTGTGAGTGGACTCCATGCCCATGCTCCGCGACCTCTAGTTTCTTGGCCAAACATATCCATGGGCAAATTAAAGTATATCCATTTGTTAAAGCTTCCTTCTCCCACACATTGAGGGTCGCAATCTGTAAGAGATACTATGGCGCCAACCTTTGATCCATTCTTGAATCTTCTGCCAAGATCTATCTGTACTCCCACGTCTTTAGCCAAGAATTTTCCACCGCTCACTTTAAGTGTTAAGTCATAAAACGGGACTTTATAGTAGTAAGTTAGAAAGCTTGTTACTGTCTCATAATCTTTAAAACCAAGTCTTTGGTCGAAATCTCTCTGTTTCAACCAATATGTATCAAACTCGATTGCCCAATTTGCATCATCTGGCATATATAAAAAATCAGCACCAAAACCACCATACATCCACTCTAAATATCCTGCTGACATTCTAGCTTTTATGTTTGAACTAACTGGAAATGTATACTCTAAAGCCATCTTTCTTATGCCTGTCTGCCCTTCGGTTAAGTATAATCTCCTATCTTGTCTAACATGATATAGCTCCCCATCTGGAATATGGTAGGTGTACTCATCAAAGTTATTTTTAATATTGAAGGCAATATCAGTCGTTAAATACATTCCCCTCTTAATTGCATACTCCGTGTGCAGATAAGCCTCTAACTGCCAAAAGTAAAATCTAGCTTGGTGCTGGATTGTTCCTGATAGATGAGGTTTTAGTTCCCAAAAAAAGTCTGGATAAAGATCGGGATTTTTTACTCTCATAGCATTGGATAAGATTGGTCTGTCTTCATTAAAGGTAAAGTCTGATTCATATAGACCTCTAGACATAACTTTATTGATCAACTCATCTTTACGAATTGTGGAGCGAAAAGTTTCTAATCCTAAATCAAAATTAACTACAGTGATAAATTCAATATATTCGGGAGCATTAATTGCAAGAACTCTACTAGCTAAATCTATCGCATCAATTGGTTTCCTGAACCTGCCTTGACTAATTTCAGCCTGAATCTCTTTGCCATTAAATAGAATCTCATGTGTAACTAATCCGACTCTTTTCATATTTGAGAGTATTTGATCTCTAATATAGTTTTGTTGTTTCTCATTTAATTCAACAAAGTTTTTCTTCCAAGGATTAGCGGGTATTTTTTCTGGTCCCAATTTGAAATTGGGCGTACTAATAAAATTGAGGTTTGTATGAACAGTAAAATTGCTATAAATAGTATTTCCTCGAGTGAAGCCAAGAGAAACGTCAAGATTTGATCTTTCTGACATCATCCGGGTGTAACTCAATGAATAGTTTAAAGGAGAATCAACTTCTAAGATTACCCCATCCTTTTCTTGTTGATAATTATTTGAATCATATTCAAGCATGACTTTCAGATTTTTTATTGGAGTCTCATAAGATACGCCTCCAAAAATAGCAGTTTCTCCTCTAAGCCAGTCATCAAACTCCAATTGGCCTCCTCTTCCTGACATACTGCCTTGCCTGAATTCAAAGCTTTTAGAAATTATCGAAAGTGGATTTTTGATGTTATCTTTTGTACCTAATCTACCCCAACCAATTCCAACTGAAAAATCAAAATTTCCTATATTTTTGTTAGCGACAAGATATTCACTGCTGAATACACCAGTACCGCCTAAATCGATTAAACCAAATGCTAGAGCAGGCCTATAATCTCCCTCATTAAAAATCTTAAATTTGACATCAATTGCTTTATCCTTAAATGTTTGATCTTCTACGCCCCGATAACTCCCACCAAAATAAGATGCATACTCAAGTTCTGTGTACCTCAGAACAGCTTCAAGCCATGGAAAATATTGGACCCTTCCATAAAGCCTGTTATATGGGTCTTCAATTGACATTCCAAAACCAAACTCCCCATCATTATCAAATCTTGCAGTAGGTGTCTGAATTAAACCTATACCTCCATAAACATTTTGAGAAAGATTAGGTTGTTCTAAATCCTGGGCGATAATCGGAGAGAGATATAAAACTAGAGGTAAAAAGGCAATTATTATTTTTTTATTCATTGAATTCATTAACTATTCATAGTCTAGCTATCTAAAGACATAGTTTTATACAAATCATCATTATATTACTTAAGTATTTCAGCGAAGTTAATATTTCATTCAAATAGTGATCATGCCCGAGTATTAATTACTCAGGCATTTTGATCTCTTTAAGTACTACTTAACTACTATTGATTTGAACTCGAGGACGTACTCGTTGAGGATGAAGTAGTCGTAGTTCCAGACGTAGACGTTGTCGACGATGTCGATGTAGTAGACGATGTCGTAGTAGTTGTAGTCGGACTAGACGATGTCGTAGTAGTTGTAGTCGGACTAGACGAAGTAGTTGTAGACGTCGTCGTTGTTGTTGTAGGTGTTGTTGGCGTTGGCGTAGGCGTAGGCGTAGGCGTTGGCGT
>CETH01175204.1_pt1 | contig 52101 bp, 57 predicted proteins | sample 361461 | NCBI WGS metagenome assembly CETH01 (sample SAMEA2622695, study PRJEB7988) | marine metagenome | isolation source: saline water (ENVO:00002010), including | reverse complement strand
GCACTAAGTTTGGAGGGGTATCTGGACCTGCCATTAAACCATTAGCATTGGCTAAAATTCATAAAATATATAATAAAATTGATATTCCTATTATTGGGATGGGTGGAATTTCTTCTTATAAAGATGTTATCGAATTTATGAGATTAGGATCAACTATGGTTCAAATAGGAACTCTAAATTATAGAGATCCATCTATAATATCTAATATAGGTTTTAAATTAGAGTTATTTTTAAAAGATAATGAAATTGATAGTATCGTCAATTTAATTGGCAACTATTATGATAGTTAGAATTATTTATTGTTTTATTATTTTGGTACTGTGCTCTTGCACAGCATCGCCTCGGTATTCATCTTCATCTAATGCAAAGAAACAGTCCATTAAAAAAAATGTTTCAAAATTTTCGAACAATAGAAGTTTAAGAAATAAAAATGTAAAAGTAGGGGATGTGATTAGAGGAGTATCATCATGGTATGGACCAAATTTTCATGGTAAATTAACAGCAAATGGTGAAGTTTTTGATCAGTATGGAGTCACAGCTGCGCATAAAACTTTACCTTTGGGTACAGTGGTTAGAGTTACTAATATAGATAATGATAAATCTATCATTTTACGAATTAATGATAGGGGCCCATATGTTGGTAATAGAATATTGGATTGTTCTTATGGTGCAGCAACTAAATTAGGTTTTAAAGATTTAGGAACTGCTAATGTAGAAATTAAAATTATAGAAATAGGAGATGGTGTTTATATGCATCATAATAGTAAGTAATTATGTCTAATCAAAAAAAATCACGTACTTTAATTAATATAATAGGAATTCCTTTTATGATATCTTCAATATATTTAGGTGATTTTTATTTTTCTGTATTGATATATTTAGCAATATTGATTGGGATACTTGAATTTAGTAGGATATGTAAGGGTAAAGAAATATATATTCAATTAATTCCAATTTTTATAGCATTTATTTTAATCATTCTTAATCCTTATAATATTGAATTATTATTTATAATATCCATATTTATTGGTACTTATGAAATATTTAGAAAGAAAGAAAATCCCATTTCTAATATTGGTACAACAATTTTTACAATAGTTTGGGTCTGTTTTTTTATGAATTATATTATTTTAATTAGAAATATTCCTGAACAAGGCATGCTTTTAACTTTTATTATGTTTCTATCTGTATGGATATGTGATAGTATGGCTTTTATTTTTGGATCAAAATTTGGAGAAAAAAAAATACTTCCTAAAATTAGCCCAAATAAAACATGGCTTGGATCTATTGCTGGTTTTATGGGTGTTTTAGTATTCCATTTTATACTTTTAAAATTCAATGTTTTGTATCAAGAAAATTATAATTTTACAGTTTTTGATGTTTTAAATTTCAGCATCATTTTTGGAATCATAGGGCAATTGGGAGATTTCCTTGAATCTATGATTAAAAGAGAACTAAATGTTAAAGATTCTGGTACAATTTTGCAAGGTCATGGTGGCATATTAGATAGAATGGATTCACTTATGCTTGCTGCCCCTTGTTATTATATATATATAAAATTTATAATAGGTATAAATGGTTGATTTAAAAAATATTAAAACTATCCTAGCTACTGATTGTGGTTCTACAACTACAAAAGCAATTTTAATTGAATGTATTAATGGAGAATACCGTTTAACTTTTAGAGGAGAAGCTCCTACTACAGTTGAGGCTCCTTTTGAGGATGTTACAAGAGGAGTTTTAAATTCAATTATTGAATTAGAGGAGTTATCTGGTAAGAAAATTTTAGATGGAGAAAAATTTATTAACACTTCTTCAGAAAATACAGACGGTATTGACATATATATATCAACGAGTTCTGCTGGAGGAGGATTGCAAATGATGGTTGGAGGTGTTGTGAGAAGTATGACAGGTGAGAGTGCCCAAAGAGCAGCTTTAGGTGCAGGTGCAATTGTTATGGATATTCTTGCATCTAATGATGGGAGATTGTATCATGAAAAGGTTAAAAGAATTAGGGAATTAAGGCCTGATATGGTATTGCTGTCTGGAGGTGTTGATGGAGGAACTGTCTCCCATGTTGTAGAATTGGCAGAAATAATTAAAACTGCAAATCCAAAGCCACGTCTTGGGATGAATTATAAACTTCCTGTTATATATGCTGGAAATAATAAAGCTCAAGAAAATGTTCAAGATGTAATTGGAGATATCTCTGATTTATTAGTAGTTCCTAATATTAGACCAACTTTAGAAGAAGAGAATTTAAAGCCAAGTAGGGATAAAATTCATGATTTGTTTATGGAGCATGTCATGGCTCAAGCTCCTGGATATAATAAACTTATGGAATGGACTGATTTTCCTATTATGCCAACACCTGGAGCTGTAGGTGAAATTATTAAAAAGATTTCTGAAGTTGAGAATATATCAGTTGTTGGAGTTGATATAGGAGGAGCTACTACAGATGTTTTTTCTGTTTTTAATGGAGAATTTAATAGAACTGTTAGCGCTAATTTAGGTATGAGTTATTCAATATGTAATGTGTTGTCTGAAGCAGGTGTTTCAAATGTTTCAAGATGGGTTCCTTTTAAAATAGAATCTTTGAAGTTAACAAATAGAATTGCTAATAAAATGATACGTCCAACAACTATCCCCCAATCATTAGAGGATTTAAAAATTGAGCAAGCGCTTGCACGAGAAGCCTTAAAATTATCCTTTATTCAACATAAAGAATTTGCAGTATCTTTAAAAGGTGTTCAGCAAGAAAGGACTATATCAGACACTTTTGATCAAAAAATGTCTGGAGAAACTATTGTTAATATGAAAGAGCTTGATTTGATTGTTGGTTCAGGAGGGGTTCTTTCACATGCTCCTAGAAGATCGCAGGCAATGAGGATGCTAATTGATTCATTTTTACCTGAAGGCATTACTCAGATAGCCGTAGATTCTATCTTTATGATGCCACAATTAGGAGTATTGTCAACATTTCATGAAAAAGCAGCTTTAGAAGTGTTTCATAAAGATTGTCTTATAAAATTAGGATCTTGTGTAGCTCCTTTAGGGCAATATAAAATTAATCAAGATTTATTACAGTATGAAATATCAACAGATGAAAAAAAGTATAAAGGTCATTTGAAATATGGAGAATTACTTTTATTACCTATATCAAGTGGAAAGTATAGCTGTGTTATTAAGCCTAATAGGAATGTAGATATTGGCTTTGGTAAAGGGAATGATTTTATTGGTGAAATTTATGGAGGTGAGGTTGGAATTGTGTTAGATGGTAGAGGCAGAGAAATTTATTTTTCTGCTGATGAAAATGAAAGAATTAATCAAATTTTAGAATGGTCACATCAAACTAATGAGTATAATAAGGAAGAAATAAATGTCTAAGTCTTATACTCCAGGATTAAAAGTTGTAAGAGATGCTAAAGTATCAAAAGAGAGGCGTTTGCCTTTAAAGGGCAATGTGCATGTAAATATAGATGATATAGTTAGTTCTGATACTATTATAGCCTCAACAGAAATTCCAGGTAATGTGCAAATGATTAATATTGCTAATCAGTTGAATATTGATCCTAATCAAATAGAAAATTGTATGCTAGTTAAAATAAATGACAATGTTGAAAAAAATCAATTGATAGCTCAAAGCAAAGGACTTTTTGGAATGTTTAAAACAGATGTTAAATCTCCTATTGATGGAAAAATTATTAATGTTTCTAATATTACAGGTCAAGTTGTTGTTTCAGAGCATCCTATACCTATTAATGTTGATGCTTATATACCAGGTAAAGTAAAAGATGTTTATAATAATGAAGGTATATTAATTGACTCTATAGGAACTTTTGTTCAGGGCATTATTGGTATTGGTGGTGAGAAGCAAGGCAAAATGCATGTTTTAGTTGACAACCCATCAGATAAAGTCAAAATTTCATCTATTACAAATAGCTTGAAAGATAAAATTGTCGTATGTGGTTCTTATATAGATTTGGAAATATATAAAAAAGCAAAAAGTATTGGTGTAAAGGGGATAGTTTGTGGGGGCATTGATTATAATGTCATTTCTGAAATTCTAGGTTATTCTTTAGGTGTAGCTATCACAGGAACTGAGGATACTACAACATTAATTTTAACTGAAGGTTTTGGAAATATTAATATGGCATTAAAAACATTTAATATTCTAAAAGAAAATAATAATAAGGATGTTTCTATAAATGGGGCTACTCAAATTCGAGCAGGTGTTCTTAGACCTGAAATTTTCATTAAATCAGATGGCTCTGGAGAGAGTAAGGATTTCAAAGAAAATGATTTAGTTATTTCTATAGGTTCTATTGTTAGGGTTATTAGGGAACCATATTTCGGCAAGATTGGAAAGATTTCATCATTGCCATATGAATTAGATCAAATGGAGTCTGAAACAAAAGTTAGAGTAGCAGAAGTTAAATTTGAGGATAGTACTAAAAAAATAATTCCTAGAGCTAATTTAGAAGTTATTTTGTCTAGTTAAAGTTTATTAAAATACAATGATGAAAAATGCTGAAAAAACTACTTTAACTGAATTTGCAAAAAAAATTGTTGATAAGAGGGTATCTGTATTAGCAATTTTTTTATTAGAAAGCACAAAACATATATCTTTTATTGCAGGCCAAACATTAATATTTTTTGGACCAATATTGACACTGTTTGTTAAGGATAAGAAATATTATGATTTTATTAATTTATTGGAAGAAAGAAAGAATATCGAATTTTTAATATCTGAAATTGAATGTTTGCATTTTAAAACTAAGTGATAGTATATGAGTAATCTGAAACAATATATTTATTTTTTAATTATACCATTAATTATTCTTATAATTTATTTTTTAAATCCATTTGATGTATTTGTTGATGGAAATCAATTGTCCTTTGTATCCATGCTAATTTCATGTTTTATGATTGAGTATTTTATTCAAAAAGCTAAAAGTGGTGAAGAAATATATATGCGTCCAATTCCAGCTATGAAGGCTATGGAGGAAGCTGTTGGAAGAGCTACGGAAATGGGATCTTCAGTTTTATATGTACCCGGAATCCAAGGACTTGATGAAATTGACACTATATCAGGAATTATTATTTTAGGTCATGTTGCAGGAATGACAGCTGAATATGAATCAGATTTACATGTTCCTTGTTGTGTTCCTATTGTTATGGAAGCTGCACGTGAATCATGTAAAGAAGCTTATTTGAAAAAAGGGAGACCTGATTTATATAATGATAGGATGGTTCATTATGTTACAGATGATCAATTTGCATATGCTGCTGGAGTTAATGGTATTATGTTGAGAGAAAAGCCAGCGGCAGTTTTTTATCAAGGAAAATTTTATGCTGAATCATTAATATTAGCAGAAACTGGAAACTCTGTAGGAGCAATTCAAGTAGCCGGAACCGGCTCATCATCACAAATTCCATTTTTTGTTACAGCCTGTGATTATGTTTTGATTGGAGAAGAATTCTATGCTGCTAGTGCATATTTATCAGGTAGCTCAGAAATGATAGGTAGTATAAAAGGTCAAGATTATGTGAAATTATTATGCATGTTTTTTATAGGTATAGTATTTTTATCTTCAATTTTTAATTATTTCGGGATTTTTGTATTTGATATAATGAGTTTATTTAAAATAAATATAATTAACTAATGTTTATAAAGAGACAATTAGCCATAATAGTAATGATGTCTATGGGATTTCTTGCTTTATCTGGTTATTTTTTAAATTTTTCTGTTTTGAGAGAATTTACCGATAGAGATGCTCCGCAATGGTATATGATTATAGCAGGATTTGCTGCTTTTTTAGGATGTTTAAATTTACTTCAGTTACATATCCAAAAAGTGGTTAATAAACAAAAAAATTGGCAATATAGTATTTTTACATTGTTAGGTTTTATAATTATGATAGTTTTTGCTTTTGTTTATAAAAATGTTGATACACCCTGGGGTCCTCATTTAAAAGATGAAAATTCATCATTTTATTGGATGTATAATTTTATATATCTTCCATTAGCTTCAACAATGTTTGCATTATTAGCTTTTTTTGTTGCTTCAGCATCTTATAGGGCTTTTAGAATAAGAAATTTTGAGGCGACACTTTTATTGATTTCTGGAGTTCTACTAATGTTAGGGAGAGTTCCAATTGGGGCTATTATTCCATGGTGGGTAGTTGTTATTATGTATGTTTCTTTTCTATTTGCTATGATTGCATCTAAAATAAAAAATAGAAAAGTTTTTTTTATTTCATTTATTTGTGTAAATCTTCTTTGTTTGTTCCTAGGCTTTCAATTAGAATGGAATACATCTACGCCACTATTTCTATTAATACCTTCTATACAAGAATGGATTATGGCTGTACCTGCAACCGCAGGTTCTAGAGCTATAATGATTGGTATTGCTTTAGGTATTGTCGCGCAATCATTTAGAATAATTACAGGTAGAGAACGCTCTATCTTAGGAGATTAATTGGAAAGATTTTTTACTATATTTGGATCAATAGATCGAAGAGTAATTTTTTTACTGATTGGATTATCAGTTTTAATTCCTCTTATTAAACCTGATTGGGTAGAGTTGCCAATTAAAATTGATAATAATACACAAATAGTATATGATTCTATAGCAGACCTTAATGAAGGCGATAGAGTTTTATTATCTTTTGAGTATGGAGCTAGTACTAAACCTGAAGTGCATCCTATGGCTGTTGCTGTTTTAAAACATTTATTTTCAAAAGGGATTAAGGTATACATTGTATCTTTATGGCCTGAGGGACCTATTATGGCAAAGTTAGCTATGGATGAAATTATTGCTTCTAATTTATTTAATATTGAGGATGGAAAAGATTATGTAATGTTTGATTATAAAGTAGGTGGATCAATTGTTATAAAAAATATTGCTGATGATTTCAGAGGTATTTACAAGCAAGATTATAACAAAATACCAATTGAAACATTACCGATTATGCAAGGAATTTACAATGTACAAGACTTTGATTTTGTTTTTGATTTTTCAGCTGGTGTTCCAGGTAATGCTGAATGGGTCCAATATGCTTGTGACCCCAAGGAAGTTCCACTTTCATCAGGTTGCACCTCTATTATGGTTACTGATGCGATTCCATATGTTGAATCTGGACAACTTAGAGGAATTTTGGCAGGTATGCCAGGTGCAGCAGAATATGAAAAAATGGTTTATGAATATCTAAGTAATGAGTTGGTAAATAATAATAAATATATTAATCAAAATGCTAATATAGATAAAGGTAAGGCTTTTGCTAGAATGTCTGCTCAATCTGTAGCTCATTTATTAATGGTTATTTTTATTATTTTAGGGAATTTATCTTACTATTATGAAAGAAGAAAAAAAGGTTAAGTATTGATGATATTTAATTTTGAGATAATTGGTGTTTGGGTATTGGTTTTGATGACTTTATGCATTTTGAGTTATTTATATGGAGATAATCCATTTTATAAAATATCAGAACATATTTTTGTAGGTGTTTCAGCAGGATATGTCTTTGCTCTTGTTTGGTGGGACCAAATATGGCCTAATCTATTTGGAAGATTATTCCCTGAATATGTAGGTGCTGGTTTTGAGTTTTCTCCAATTTATATTATTCCTTTAATTTTGGGTATATTTATGCTATTTAGATTGATTCCATCTTTAAGTTGGTTAGCTAGGATAGCGATTGCATATATTGTTGGAATGGCAGCAGGGTTAAAATTTTATGTATATATTAATTCTAATATTTTAATGCAAATTCAAAATTCAGCAATTGATTTGAGTAAAAGTGGTGGAGAAATTTTTAATCATATTTTAATACTTTTGGGAGTTTTCTCTGCTCTTGTGTATTTTTTCTTTTCAAAAGAACATAAGGGGACAGTCGGAGCTATTAGTAAAATTGGAATTTATTTTTTAATGATTAAATTTGGAGCATCGTTTGGATTTGCTGTTATGGGGAGAATATCTTTATTGATTGGAAGATTTGAAGATCTTATAAGCTATTCAAGTTATCAATATAATTATGCTACTCCAATAATATTGATTTCTATGATAGTTATATTAGGAATTTGGTCATTTCAAAGTAGTGAAACTAAAAAATAATTAAGAGGAAATAAATGAATAATATATTAGAAAAATTAGGTGTTAAAGAAATTAATTATGGTGCCTGTATTGGTGGTGATAAATGGATAGAATCAAATGACTCAGGTCCAATTGAATCTATTAATCCAACGAATCATAAATTGTTAGCAAAGGTTAATAAATGTAATGAAGAGGATTATGAATTAGTTATACAGGAATCATTAAAAGCATTTGAAGATTGGAGGATGGTTCCTGCTCCTGTTAGAGGACAATTAATTTTAGAAATGGCTAATGAATTAAGAAATAAAAAAGATTTATTGGGAAGTTTAGTCGCATTGGAAATGGGTAAAATTAAAGCTGAAGGTGATGGTGAAGTTCAGGAAATGATAGATATAGCTGATTTTGCTGTTGGTTTATCAAGACAGCTTTATGGTTTGACTATGCATTCAGAGAGGCCTGAACATAGGATGTATGAGCAATGGCATCCATTAGGAAATGTTGGAATAATTTCAGCATTTAATTTTCCCGTAGCTGTGTGGGCATGGAATGCATTTATAGCTGCAATATGTGGTAATGTAAGCATTTGGAAGCCTTCTTCAAAGACACCTTTATGTGCTATTGCTGTACAGAATATTTGTAATAATGTATTAGAAAAGAATGGATATAAAGGAATATTTAATTTGATAATAGGTAGAGGCTCTATTATTGGAGAAAAATTTATAAATGATTCTAGAGTTCCTCTTATATCTGCAACAGGATCAACAGCTATGGGTATAAAGGTTGCAAAAGCTGTTGGTGCAAGATTAGGTAAGACTATATTAGAATTAGGTGGAAATAATGCTATTATTGTTGATGAAACAGCTAATATGGATTTGGCTATACCTGGTATTGTATTTGGTTCTGTCGGAACTGCGGGTCAGCGTTGTACTTCAACAAGACGAATAATTGCACATTCATTAATTTTTGACGATTTAGTTAATAGCTTAATTAAAGCATATAAACAAGTAAGGATTGGAGACCCTCTAGACTCTAATACATTAATGGGGCCTTTGATTGATCAGTCCGCTGTTGAAGATTATTTGGCAGCATTAAAAAAAGTTAAAGCAGCAGGTGGTGAGATTTTATATGGTGGCAATGTTATTGATAGCTCAGGATCATTTGTTGAACCAACAATTGTAAGAGCTGAAAATCATTATCAAATAGTTCAAGATGAAACATTTGCTCCCATTTTATATGTTATGAAATATGATACTTTAGATGAAGCTATTAAATTACATAATTCTGTACCTCAAGGTTTATCCTCTTCAATTTTTACTAATAGTATGATAAATGCAGAAACATTCTTATCTCATAGAGGTAGTGATTGTGGTATCGCTAATGTAAATATAGGAACATCAGGAGCAGAAATTGGTGGAGCATTTGGAGGAGAAAAAGAAACTGGTGGTGGTAGAGAATCTGGTTCAGATGCTTGGAAAGCTTATATGAGGCGACAAACCAACACCTTGAATTGGGGTTCAGATTTACCTCTAGCTCAGGGAATTGAATTTGATATTTAAAGAAAAGGAATTTTATGAAAATTGAACCTAAAAATGTAAGAAAAATACTAGATAGAAATATATTGGCTGATGGTTTTGAACCAATTATTGACTTAAATAAAAGTCATGGTTCTTATTTAGTTGATCAAAGAAATGGCGATGAATATTTAGATATGTTTTCAATGTATGCATCTGGAGCTGTAGGTTATAATCATCCCTATATATTAAAGCATAAAGATATATTAGGTGATATTGCTGTAAATAAAACAACTCTTTCAGATATTTATAATGTTTATTATGCAGATTTTATAGAAACATTTAGTAAATATGCAATGCCAGATTATCTTAGTAAAGTTTTTTTTATTGATGGCGGTTCATTGGCTGTTGAAAATGCATTGAAGGCTGCATTTGATTGGAAAAAAAGAAAAAATTTAAAAAGTGGTTTTAAGCAAGAAGGTGATAAAGTTATTTATTTTAATCAATCTTTTCATGGAAGATCTGGATATACATTAACTTTAACTAATACATCCGACCCAAGAAAAACAATGTATTTTCCAAAGTTCCCATGGTTTAAAGTAGATAATCCAAAATTGTCTTTTCCTATTAATAATGATATTTTAGCTGATGTGGCTGGTAAAGAAAAAAAAGTTATTAATCATATAAATAATATTATTTCTGAAAACCCTAATGATGTAGCTGCTATAATTATTGAACCCATACAAGGAGAAGGAGGCGACAATCATTTCAGAAATGATTTTATGGTAAAAATAAGAGAAATATGTGATAATAATGATATCATTTTTATTTTGGATGAAGTTCAAACAGGAATTGGTATTACCGGTAAAATGTGGGCCCATGAACATTTCTCTGTTAAGCCAGACATTATTTCATTTGGTAAAAAAACTCAAGTATGTGGTATGATGGCTTCTAATAGAATTTATGAATTTGATAAAAATGTATTTAAAGAATCTAGTAGAATCAATTCTACATTTGGTGGGAATCTTGTTGATATGTATAGATTTAAGCTAATATTAGAAATTATGTGTAATGAAAATTTATTTAGCAATGTACAAGAAATGGGTCATCATCTTTTAGAACAAATTAATAGGTTGGCAGATCAATTTCCAGGCTATGTTACAAATCCAAGAGGTCAAGGTTTGTTCTGTGCGTTTGATTTGCCATCAACAATTGAAAGAGATAAAATGATTGCTGAGTTATTAGATAGAAAATTGATAATTTTAGGCTCTGGTGATAATAGTATTAGATTTAGACCGCATCTGAATGTAGCAAAGCAAGATATAGATATTGCAATTGAAAAAATAACAGATGTAATTCAACTAATGTTGAACTGATTTTGGCTGGTTCTTTATATATAGTATCAACTCCGATTGGCAATTTGCAGGATTTCACAAAACGTTCAATTGAAATTTTGAAAGATGTTGATTTGGTTGCAGCGGAAGATACGCGTGTTACAAAAAAAATTTTCAATCATTATAATATAAAGAATAGTATTATTAGTTATAATGATTATAATGAAAACCAGAAATATCAATATCTATTAGAAGTATTAAAAAGTAATAAAGATATTGCTCTTGTATCAGATGCGGGTACTCCTTGTATTAGTGATCCCGGTTATAGGATTGTTAATGCTGCTAATATGTTAGGTATTAATGTAGTTTCAGTCCCTGGTCCTAGCTCAGTAATAGCAGCTCTTTCAGTATCAGGTCTTCCCAGTGATTCATTTTATTTTGAAGGCTTTTTACCTAAAAAGAAGGGACGCACTAAGAGATTGAATTATTTAAAACAATTAGATTGTACAATTGTAATTTTTGAGTCTCCAAAAAGATTGCTTAAAACTTTAAATGATATACTCTCTATATTGGGTAATAGGGTTGTTTCTCTATGTAAAGAATTAACAAAATTACATGAAAATGTCAAGCTAGGTTATTTAAATAATATCATTAAAGAAATTGATTTAGGTGTAAAAGGAGAATATGTAGTGTTGATTGCTAAACAAAAATATAGTATAGATGAATAAATTTATAACATTTGAAGGAATAGATGGTTGTGGAAAAACTACTCAGATTAATTTGCTATCTAAATATTTAGATTCTAAAAAACAAGATAACGTTATAGTTAGAGAACCTGGTGGAACAAAAATATCAGAAAAAATAAGAGCAATATTGCTAGATAAAGGTAATGATATTAATTCTTATACAGAGACATTATTGTTTTTATCTTCACGGTCTCAATTGGTTAATGAAATTATAAAAAAGAATATCGAACAGAATAAATTTGTATTATGTGATCGTTTTACAGATAGTACACTTGCATATCAAGGTTATGGTCGGGGGCTTAATATTCAATTATTAAATGATTTAAATAATTTTGCGACACAAAACATTTCTCCAGATTTAACATTTGTATTAGATATCAATTTATCAGAATCGAATAAACGTATTAATAAAAGAAATATTGATAGAATGGAACAGTCAGGTAAAGAATTTTTAAATAAGGTTAAAATTGGGTATCAAAAAATTTCAAATATAGATAAAGATAGATATATATTTATCGATTGTTGTGGAAAAGACATTGATAGTATACACTTTAGTATTGTAAAAAGTATTAATGAACGTTATAAAATTAATTAAATGATAATATTCCGTATAATATTGACTCTATTTTTTTTATCCTTTGGATTTAATCAAGAGCAACAAAATAAAAAAATAAAAAATAAACCTATTTTTTCAAATAGTGAATCTACTCAAGATTATTTAGATCTTTTAGAAAAATCATTGGATTTACTAAGAGTTAATTATGTTGATTCTATTAATGAATCTGAAGTGATCCTATCAGGAATTAAAGGCATGCTAAAACCTTTAGATCCATACACGAAACTTTTAATGGATCAAAGTAAAGAAAGTTTTGATCTTTTAAAAACTGGAAAATATGGTGGTATTGGCGTGCAGATTGGCTTGCGCAGAGATACTCTTACAGTTTTATCTATATATGAAAATAGTCCTGCTTATAGTGAAGGCCTTAATGTTGGTGATAATATTATGATGGTTGATAGTGTTTCGACTAAAGGATTATCATTAAAAGAGTCTTCTGCTTTAATTAAAGGTGAAATAGATTCTATTGTTACTTTAGATGTTTATAGATCATCAACTAAAGAAAATATAAAATTTGAATTTAAAAGATCTAATATAAAAATAGAGCATGTGCCATATTGGGGTGTAAATACAGATGGGATAGGATATATAAGAATTACAAGATTTTCCAAGAATAGTGCTAAAGATTTTAAGAATGGATTGAAAGAATTAAATGAAAAAGGATTAAAATCTTTAATAATAGATTTAAGAAGTAATTCAGGTGGATTGCTTAGTTCAGCTATTAATATATTAGATAATTTGACAGCCAGGGGAGATACTTTGTTAATTCAAAAAGGGAAAACAAATAGGGCCAATAAAGTATGGACCTCTAGGCGCTCTCCTATTCTTAGTATGGATACTCCTATAGTTGTTCTAATTAATAGGAAGTCAGCTTCAGCAAGTGAAATTGTAGCAGGAACTATTCAAGACTTAGATAGAGGTGTAGTTATAGGTCAGAAATCATTTGGTAAAGGGCTTGTTCAACATCTATATGATTTAAATGATACAACAACTTTAAAAGTTACTACAGCAAAATTTTATCTTCCATCAGGTAGGCTTATACAAAAGCAAGATTATCTAGATAATGGATTTTTAACAGATGGTTTAGATAAAAGAGATTCAGTTTTTGTCACTAAAAATGGAAGAGTAGTTAAAGGTGGTGGTGGTATTACTCCTGATTTAAACACTATACCTAATCAATATAGTGGCTTTGTTAACGCTTTATGGAAAGATAAAGTGTTTTTGACTTTTGCTTCAGATTATGCACCTAAAAATTTATGGTTGAAAGATAAATTAGAAAAAAACCTTAGTATACCTAACAGAGTTGTTAGATCGTTTAAAGAGTTTGTAACTGAATATAGTTTGATTTTTAATGTTTATGGAGAGGTTGATTTTGGAAAAATTAAGGAAAAAATAGAACGAAATTCTATCTCTATTAATAAAGGTTCTAATAATGTTTCATTTTCATCTTCTAATTCTGTTTTGATGGAAATAGATAATTATTTTAATAAAATAAAACAATTACAATTTGGTTTGCATGATAATCAAAAACAAATTAAAAATGGTCTATTAAGAGAGTTCTGTAGAATATTTTTTAATGATAAAAAAAGAATAGAGGTTAGTTTGATAAATGATGTTGAATATAATAAGGCTATTTCTATACTTTCTGGTAAATTAAAAGAGTATAATGATATAATAGATGTAAATAAAAAATAATTTTTATTATTATTTGTATTAAAAAATGATTAAATTTCCCGGCTATATAAGAAGGGTCGGTTAGCTCAGTTGGTTAGAGCGCTACGTTGACATCGTAGAGGTCACTGGTTCAACTCCAGTATCGACCACATTTATTTTATAAAAAAGGAGATATGAGATAGCTAAAAAAAATGAAAAATTAAGAGTTAATAATTCGATTACAAGCTCTGAAGTTAGATTAATTGATGAAAATGGAAAGCAACATGGTGTTGTTGGTGTTGCTAAGGCTCTTGAAATGGCGAATGATGCTGCTTTAGATCTTGTAGAAATTGTTCCTAATTCTTCTCCTCCTGTATGTAAAATATTAAATTTCGGTAAATATAAGTATGATAGAGAAAGACAAAAAAAAGTAAATAAAAAGAAACAAAAAATTATTCATGTAAAAGAAATAAGAATCAGACCTAATACTGATAAACATGATTTAATAATTAAGATAAATAAAGGACAAAAATTTTTATTGAAAGGTGATAAATTAAAAGTAACTGTAATGTTTAGAGGACGTGAATTTTTAAGAACAGAAGCAGGTTACCAGTTACTTGAGCAGGTAAAAGATATTTTAAGTGAAATATCTGTAGTTGATAAAGAACCAAATTTACAAGGTAAGAGATTATCTTTGATACTAAGTCCTAAATAAGGAGAAAAAGATGCCTAAAATGAAAACAAAAAAAAGTGCTGCTAAGCGTTTTAAGGTTACCGGTTCAGGAAAGCTTACTTATAATAAAAGCGGAAATAGACATTTGTCTACTAAGAAAACTCCAAAACGGAAGAGGCGTCTCCGTAAGGATACAACAATAAGTAATGCTATGTCTCGTAGAACTAAAACTATGATTCAAGCATAAACTAATAAATTAAGGAGTAAGTTATGCCAAGAGCGAATAGTAGTGTCCCAAGACATAAAAGACACAGGAAAATAGTTAAACAAGCAAAAGGTTATTATGGTGTTAGAAAATCTAACTTTAAAGCTGCAAAAGATGCTGTTGAAAGAGGTTTGCAATTTGCTTATAGAGATAGAAGGCAAAAAAAACGTACTATAAGATCTTTGTGGATAGTAAGAATTAATGCTGCAGTTAGAGAGCATGGGTTAACATATTCAAAGTTTATAAATTTATTAAAAGAAAATAATATTACACTTAATCGAAAAGCGCTTGCATATATGGCTGCTAATGATCCTCAAGCTTTTTCTGAAGTTGTAAAATCGATTTCTTAAGTAGATAGTGTCATCTGCTGATAATAAAATAAAAGAATTAGAAAATCTATTTCTTTCAGATTATGATTTGCTAAAACAAAATAAAATAGATTTTGAGTCAGTCTATAATAAATATTTAGGAAGAAAAAAAGGGCTTCTTAATACTCTCTATCCATTGCTTTCTGATTTAGATTCTGATAAAAAGTCTGAATTTGGTAAGAGAATAAATAATTTTAAAAATAAAATTATTTTAAGTTTTGATAAGTATAAGCCATGTAATGATATTTCAGAAAAAGAAGTTGATGTAGATCTTACTTTGCCAGAATCTTATACTTCTTTGGGTAGCATTCATCCTATCACAATAATTATAGATGAAATCAAAAGTATTTTTTCCAAGATAGGTTTTTCATCTGTCTATGGATCTGAAATTGATTCAGAATATTATAATTTTGAGGCACTAAATATTCCTAAACATCATCCTGCAAGAGATATGCAAGATACTTTCTATATAAATGATAATATCTTATTGCGTACACATACCTCTGGTAGTCAAATTCATTTTATGAAGAAGAATAAGCCTCCTATAAGAATTTTATCACCTGGACGTGTTTATAGGAATGAAGATATTAGTGTTAGAAGTTATTGTTTATTTCATCAGATTGAGGGACTCTATGTTGATCAGAATGTGTCTTTTTCTGAATTAAAAGGAACATTAGAATATTTTGCAAAAGAATTTTTTGGTTCAAATGTAAAAACTAGATTTAGACCGAGCTATTTTCCATTTACAGAGCCGAGTGCAGAAATGGATGTATATTGGGGTTTAAATAATGAATCTGATTATCGTATAACAAAGGGTACTGGATGGTTAGAAATTTTAGGTTGTGGTATGGTTGATCCTGAAGTATTTAAATCAGTAGATTATAATTCCGAAAAAATTAATGGTTTTGCTTTTGGTTTGGGTATAGAAAGAATAGCTATGCTTAAATATGGTATAGATGATATTCGTTTACTTTATGAAGGTGATTATAAATTTTTGAGGCAGTTTAAAAAATGAAAATTTCTAAGAATTGGTTAAATAATTATATTTCTTCAAATAAAAGTGATGCCGATTTAGTTGATGCCTTTACGCAGCTAGGTTTAGAGTGTAGTACTGAAAAAAATAATTCTATTGATTCTAATATAGTTGTTGGTAAAGTATTGGAATGTAAAAAGCATCCAAATGCTGATAGACTCCAAGTGTGTAAAGTTGATGTATCTGATAATGAACCATTGATAATTGTTTGTGGTGCGCCAAATATTAAACAAAATATTTTTGTCCCGGTAGCTAAAATTGGTTCTAAAATTAATGATTTTAAAATTAAAAAAACAAAAATTAGAGATGTAGTTTCAAATGGTATGATTTGTTCAGAAAAAGAACTTGGTATAGGAGAGGATCATGATGGAATAATGATTTTGAACGATTCTTTTAAATTGGGAGAAGCATTGAGTACTGTTTTGAACATTAAAGAAGATACGATTTTTGATTTTGATATGACTCCTAATAGAGGAGATTGCTTTAGTCACTTAGGTGTTGCTAGAGAACTTGCAATAATAGAAAATGTAAAAATTAAAAACAATATAAGTGAATTTAAAAAGGGTAAATTTAAAATATCTGATCTGATAGATGTATCCATTAATAACCATGATTTATGCCCTAGATATGCATGTAGAGTTATAAAAAATATTAAAGTTGGAGAAAGTCCTCAATGGTTAAAAAATAAATTAATTTCTATTGGGCAAAAGAGCATTAATAATGTTGTTGATTTAGCAAATTATATAATGTTTGATATGGGGCAACCATTACATACATTTGATTATAATAATCTAAATGGAAAAATGATTGAAGTAAGAAGAGCTAAAAAAGGTGAAGAAATTATATGTTTAAATAATGAAGTTAAAAAATTATCTGTTGATGATATTATTATTGCTGATAAAAAAGGTCCTGTTGCAATTGCTGGTGTTATAGGAGGTTTACATAGCCAGGTTAAAGATAGCACAACGGATATTTTATTAGAAAGTGCTGTATTCAATGAAATAAACATTAGAAAAACATCTAAAAAATATGATTATGCAAAAGAAGCATCCAAAAGATTTGAGAGGGGTGTAGACTTTAAAAACGTAATTAATGTAATGGATAAGTTTACAAAAATTCTTTTAGAAATTTCTGGTGGTGAGCCAAGTGTTGATTATATTGATATTTCTACTGATTGGAATAGTAAAGAAATTTTATTTGATGTTTTAAGATGTAATAGTTTTTTAGGTATATCATTAAAAAGTAAAGAAATAAAAAATATTTTTAATTCCCTAAATATAAATTGTTCTAAAGGGGTTCATTCTTTTAAATGTTCAATCCCTTCATACCGTAATGATTTAGAGCGTGAAGTTGATTTATTTGAAGAAGTTGCTAGGGTATATGGTTATGACAGGATACCTTCTGAGCTAAATTTTAAATTTTCATCAAGCAGTCTTATAGATGATGATAATATTATAGAAGATAAAGTTCGCAATATATTATCAAACAATGGATTTAATGAGCATTATTCAAATAGTTTGTATAGTATGAAGGAGACCTCTTTATTTAATAATAAATCTGTACAAATCATGAACCCATTAAGCAAAGACATGGAATTTGTTAGAAATTCACTTATTCCAGGAATATTAAAAAGTTTGTGCTATAATGAAAAAAGAGAACGTGATTTTTTGAAATATTATGAAATTGGTTCTATTAATTTTTTATCAAAGGAGCGGTATAATTTATCTATTGAAAATAGATGCTTATGTTTGGCCTATCTTGGCAATAGAATGATTTCATGGCAAGGTAAAAAAACTTTTAATATATATAATGTAAAAGGTGATATCTCTATGCTAATGCATAATTTAGGATTTAGAAAAATTGATTATAAAGTTGAGCCTAATAATAGCTATAGTGATTTTAATCTTTCAGTTTTAATTGAAGAAAAGAAAATCGGTCAAATTTTTAGTTTGAACAATAGAATTAAGTCAGAGTATGATATAGATAATGATGTTATTATTTGTGATATTAATTTAGAAAAGTTGAAACAATTATATAATGATATAAATATTTCGTATAAAAAAATAATTACTTACCCATCTATAAATAGAGATATTGCAATCCTTATTAAGAAAAATGTTGTGCATGCTGAAATTGTGAAAACAATATTTAGTGCATCAAGTTCTATTCTTAAGAGAGTTGATTTATTTGATATATATGAAGATGAAAGTTTAGGAAATGGTATAAAGAGTATGGCTTATTCTTTAAAATTTCAATCAGATTCAAAAACTTTAACTGTATCTGAAGTGGATAAAGAAATGTTAAAGATTATGAGACAATTAAAAGATAAATTTAATGCTTCTCAAAGGTAGTATTTTATTATATTATAATAATGAATAAAAAACTAAATGTAAAAAGAATAAGACTTCTTGGTCAGGATTACTTAATAAAATCCTCTGAATCTGCAGAAATGTTAAAGATAGCTGATTATGTAGATAAAAAAATGCAAGAGGTTATTGATAGTGGGGTAGATAAAGATTCACAGCAATTAAGGATAGCAGTATTTACTTGTTTGGAAATTGCAGGTGAACTTTTTTTGTATAAAAAAAAGAATCAAACTATTTTGAATAAGATTGAAAAAAAATCAAATTTTTTAATTGAATTAATTGATGAAAAATTAAAAGAAAATTTGTAGTAAGATTAAGTATGGACACATTGCTATTAAAAGGTCTTCCCGTATCTCAAAATATAAAATTATCTTTAAAAAAAGAAATTGATTCATTAAGAAACAAAAATGTAATTCCAACATTATCTGCAGTCTTAGTAGGTAATGATCCTGCTTCTCAAATTTATGTTAATTCAAAACATAAAACTTTTATTAATAATAATTGTAAAAGTACAGTACATAAATTAGATGAACATATTCCTGAAAATGAATTAATTGATTTTATTTATTCCTTAAATAATGATTCTGATGTTCATGGAATATTAGTGCAGTTGCCTCTTCCAAAGCATTTAAATGAAGAGAAAGTATTAGAAGCTATTGATGCAAGAAAGGATGTTGATGGTATACACCCGCTTAATGTTGGGAAGCTTTTAAGAGGGATTCCTGACTTTATTTCATGTACTCCAGCAGGCTGTTTAGAGATATTGAAATATTATAATATTCCTGTTCAATCAAGGCATGTTGTGATTGTTGGTAGGAGTAATATTGTTGGAAAACCTTTAATGGCTTTATTATCTCAAAAATTTAAAATTGGAAACTCTACGGTTACTATTTGTCATACAGGAACTAAGGATATTAAGGCGTATACTATGCAAGCTGACATCTTGATTGCAGCAATTGGAAATCCTAATTATATAGATGCTAATATGGTAAAGCAAGGAGTAGATATTCTTGATGTAGGTATTAATAGAATTAAGGATGATTCAGAAAAAGGTTATAAAATTATTGGAGATGTAGACTATGATAGTGTTTTTGGCATTGCTAATTCAATAACACCTGTTCCAGGTGGAGTTGGACCAATGACTATTACAATGCTATTAAATAATACAGTTAAAGCTGCAGGTAGAACTATTAGCTGAAGTGATTGATGCTTATTGTTGGTATTTCCTTATTCGGAAATAAGATGCTTTCTTCTTGTAAATTTAATTTAGCTACTTTAGCGCACTTTATAAAAGTATCATATTCAACCAAGTATTGATCAGAAAAACCATGGGTTGTATCATATGCGCAGGCTAATGTTTTTCCTCTATTAAGCATTGTTAGCTTTGGGTTTATAGTATGTAATTCTAATATTATTAATCCATATTTATTAACATATTTTTTCCATTTTGAGAAATGCTCTATTAAATTATTGATTAATTGGCTTTGATTAATATACTTTCCTTTATAGCAAAAAGAGCCTGACGTTGTGATATTAATTTCTTTGATTTCTTTAGGCTCTTCATAAATTCTGTTGTGATCTAGAAAAGTCCTAGTACTTAAAAAGTCATTTAAGTCTGTATTATATTCTAAACTAAGTTTTTTGTTTAAGCTTTCTGGTGAAGATATATTCCCATTTAATATTATATTATTAATATTATATGAATTTAATTTTCTTCTGCTTGCTATTCGAGCCTCTTTGTTAATGTCCACTCCAATTAATGTTATAGGATGTTCTTGAAGAGTCAAACCTCTTTTAGTATTATTTTTTATTATATCAAAACAATGTTTTAGAAAACTTCCATCACCACAGCCTATATCTATAATTCCTTTTGGTTGTTCATTAATATTTTTATTAAATATATCAATTATGATTTTATCTATTTGTTTAAAGTAATATTTATGCGCACCTCCACTTCCCCAAACATTCATACCCCTATTAACATGAATTTCATTTCCTGTTTTATCTCTCTTCCAGACTAAGTTTGTATTTTTTGATATAATAGATTTCAGGTTACTTAGTAGAGGTAAATATGATGATGTAACGCCATAAGCGGCAAGCCTATCGTTTAAAAATTTTCCTTTTTCAGTATTGTTTTTATTATTATCCAAAATATTTGCTATTTGAAATATTTTTTCAATATAAAATCTAAATTTTTGATTTTTAATATCATTTATAGATTTTTTATGATATCCTAAATATGATAATATAGGCCCTACAATTATCCCTTCGATGAAATAGTATAAAAAAAATTCAGTAGAGTTCTTGCTATTTTTTAATGTTTGTTTTTTTTCTAAGCATTGGATAGTATCTTCTAATATTTGGTTTTGTTCATATGATAAATATTCATTATCATTTGATAGATTTTTAAATGAAACATATAGATTTATTAATTTTATAAAAAGGTTGTAATCCTTTGTATAACTATTAATGATATTCAGTTTGTTTTTATTAATAATATATACTTTTTTTTCATTTTGATCTTTTATTTCAAACAGACCAATACATGATAAGGTTCTAATGGCAACATTTAAGTATCCTTTATTTACTTGAAATGTATTTTCAATATCATTTAATATAAATGAATCTTTTTCAGTTAAAAATTTTAATATTCCTATTTCATTAAGTGCTGATATAGTTGGAATAATACCAATTCCATCTAAGTGTAAAAATAGTTGTTCTTTATACTTGTAGCTATTCATCTATATTAGTAATAAATTTTGCTGTAGTTCTTTGTATAAAGTTTACACTATTTTATTTTAATTTTAAATTAAATATATTGATTATTTATGTCGTTAGTTCCTAAGCATATAAAACAATTATCACCCTATAAGCCGGGAAAAACAATTGAATCTGTAAAAAGAAAATATAATATTAAGCATATTGTTAAGCTTGCATCAAATGAAAATCCATTAGGCCCATCAAAAAAAGCTTTAGATGCTGTATCTGATATATTATTTAATTCACATAGATATCCAGATGCATCTGGTTTAATATTGAGAGAAAAACTTGCTAATAGCTTTGATGTAAAAATAGATAATGTTATTTTAGGTAGTGGAAGCGAAGGAATAATGTCATCAATTATGAGAACATTTTTAAAAGAAAAAGATGAATTAATCTCATCTGAAAATTCATTTATAGGTTTTAGAGTATTAGCAAATGCAAGCGGGAAAAAAACTAATTGGATACCTAAAAAATCATTTAGATATGATTTAAAAGCAATAGCTGAAAAAATTAATAGAAATACTAAGATAATTTATATAGCAAATCCAGATAATCCAACAGGGACTTATATTACAAAAGATGAATTCGATTCCTTCATGAGTAACGTTCCTGATCGTGTTTTAGTTGTTTTAGATGAAGCTTATTTTGAGTATGCTAATCATATTGAAGATTATCCCGATTCTATGTTTTATAGATATGACAATGTGATAACATTGAGAACTTTTTCTAAAGTTTATGGCTTAGCTGGTTTTAGAGTAGGATATGGTTTTGCTCATCAAGATTTAATTGGAAATTTAATGAAGGTCAAGCTCCCTTTTGAGCCTTCATCGTCTTCTCAGGTAGCAGCAATAGCAGCATTAGATGATTTAAATCATCTAGATAAAACAATTGCACTAAATAAGAAGGAAATGATTAGGGTATGCCAATTTTTAAAGGATAATAAATTTAATTTTATTCCATCTGTTGCAAATTTTGTTACTATTGTTTTTAATTCTCGTAATGATACTGTAAATGCAAGTAACTTTTTATTGAAAAATGGTGTTATAGTAAGGGACCTTATAGGGTTTGGATTACCTTGTTCTATTAGAATTACGATTGGAAAAGAATCTGAAAATGAAGTTTTTATGCAAAAAATATCTGAATATATAGGGAATCTTTAGTGATAGGGAAAATAATTATTTATGGCATATTTTACAGATAAATTTAAAGGAAAAAAATATTTCAAAGATATAAGCTTTCATCATGTAGAATATTATGTTGGGAATGCTAAACAGGCAAGTGAATATTATAAAAATATTTTTGGATTTTCAGATTATGCATATGCTGGACCTGAAACAGGCTTGAAAGATAGAGCTTCATATGTTATTAGAAAAAATAAAGTTTTTTATGTTTTAACTACACCATTAAAAGCAAATCATCCTATATCAGAATGGCTATTAAAGCATGGGGATGGAGTTTATAATATCGCATTTAATGTTGATTCTGTTGAAGAAGCTTATAATGGTTGTATTAATAGAGGTGCTCAATCAGTTTCAGATGTTTTTGCTGTAAATGATAAAAATGGTTTTTTTTCTGAAGCTTTTATTAAATCATATGGTGATTGTGTACATTCTTTTATTAATAATAGAAATTATAAATTGTGGGCTCCAAATTTTATAGATAATAGAACTGATAAAAAAAAATCAAAAGATACTAAAATTGAACTTATTGATCATATTGTTGCAAATGTCGAATTAGATAAAATGGATTTTTGGAAAGAATATTATGAAAGAATATTTGGATTTTCTGCATTTGTTAGATTTGATGAAACAGATATATCAACAAAATATTCTTCACTTAAAAGTGTAGTTTTGAGATCTGATAATTGGAAAGTTAAATTACCTATTAATGAGCCTGCAGAAGGTTTGAAAAAATCACAAATAGAAGAATATTTAGATTTTAATGAAGGTCCAGGAGTACAGCATATAGCTTTATTAAGTAGTGACATAATACAAACTATAAAGGTTTTAAGAAATAATGGATTGAAGTTTTTAAAATTATCTGATACTTACTATGAGATTCTAGAAAAGAAAAATATTGTAATTAAGGAAGATATATTAAAATTAAAAGAGTTAGGAATACTCATAGATAGCGATGAAGAAGGGTATTTATTACAATTATTTACACAGCCCATACAAGATAGACCTACTTTGTTTATTGAAATAATACAAAGAAGAGGTTCTAGGGGATTTGGTCAAGGAAATTTTCAATCTTTATTTGAATCTATAGAGCTTGAACAAGATAGAAGGGGGAATCTTTAATTAATGAGGAAAATATATGCCATTTTATAATTCATCTGGAAAAATTCCTAAAAAAAGACATACTGTTTTTAAAAATCCTAATGGTGGTATTTACTATGAGGAGCTTGTAAGTAGAGAAGGCTTTTCATATATATATTCTAATCTCTATCATTTAAAAATGCCTACAGAAATTAAATCTTTAGGTACATTTAAAAAGGATGATAGGTATAATTATTTAAAACAAGATCATAAGCCTTATCATTTTGAAATGAATAAAAAAAATAAACTTTTAGTATATAATAATGATATAGCTATTTCTACAATTTATTTTAAGCCAAATGATATAAATAACTCTTTAATTTTTCAAAGAAACGGAGATTGTGATAACCTTCTTTATATTCAAGAAGGAAATGGCTTATTAAAGACAAATTATGGAGATTTAGAATACCATGAAGGTGATTATATTATTATTCCAAGGGGTGTTATTTTTCAGAATGATATACTCTCAAAACATATTAGTGGTTTATTAATTGAATCTAAATCTCCTATTGAAACTCCCTCTAGATATAGAAATAGATTAGGTCAACTGCTTGAACATTCCCCTTTTTGTGAGCGAGATATTAGAATTCCAAAATTAAATAATCCTATAGATGAACAAGGTGATTTTGAGATACAGGTTCGATTTAGGACAGGTATTAAAAGTTATATTTATAATAATCATCCTTTTGATGTTATTGGTTGGGATGGTTATTATTTCCCTTGGATATTAAATATTAATGATTTTGAACCTGTGACAGGGAGTATTCATCAACCGCCACCTGTTCATCAAACATTTGAAGGGAAAGGTTTTGTTATATGCTCTTTTGTATCTAGATTATTTGACTACCACCCGGATGCAATTCCAGCTCCATATCCTCATTCTAATGTAGATTCAGATGAAGTTATATTTTACTCTAAAGGAAATTTTATGTCTAGAAAAGGAATTAATCCTGGTTCTGTAACCTATCATCCTATGGGTTTACCTCATGGCCCTCAGCCAGGAAAGTATGAAGAGTCTATTGGCAAAAAAAACACAGATGAGCTTGCTGTAATGGTTGATACATTTGAACCTTTATATATTGCAAGAGAAGCTGAAAAAAATAGTGATAATAATTATCCACTTAGTTGGTTAAAAAAATAAATGAATTTTAAACAATTTATAGTACAGGAATTGGATGTAAAATCTATCTATCATTTATTGATTTCAGGAATTTCTCCTCGTCCAATTGCTTTGGTTGGTTCATTAGATAAGAATCGAATTTCTAATTTAGCACCATTTTCATTTTTTAATGCATTTGGAGCGAATCCTCCAATTATAGGTTTTTCTCCAGCTATAAGTGGTAGAACAGGTTTGCCTAAAGATACTTTGTTGAATATTAAAGATACTAAAGAATTTACAGTTTCAATTGTTAATAGTAATATTGTTGAGCAAATAAGTTTATCCTCTTGTGAATTTGATAGAAATATTGATGAGTTTATTAAAACAGGACTAACTAAATATAAATCAAAAAATATATCAGCATATGGAGTAAAAGAGTCTAATTTTATTATGGAATGTAAACTATATGATATTATAGAGCTTGGAGGTAAACCTGCTAGTGGAAATTTAATTTTAGGAGAAGTTTTAAGATTTCATATTAATGAAGAAATATTAACAGATACTAATCAAATTGATCCGTATAAGCTAGATCCTATTGCCAGAAATGGCGGTAGTTGGTATACTAATGCAAAAAAAGGATTATTTGAATTAAAGAAACCGCAAAATATAGGTATAGGCTTTGATCAACTTCCAGATTATATACTTAATAGTTGCCTTACAGGAAATCAGCTTGCAAAATTAGCTTCAGTTGAATTTATTCCTTCATTTAAAGATAATAATGAATATGCAATTAATTCAAAAGATGAACTTTTGAAATTGATTAAAAATAAAATCGATAATAATTGTATTGATGAAGCCTGGCAATTAATTTTGTATTTAGGAAATTTTTAGAATGAAAAATAAAGTATTTTGGAAACCTCCAATAAATGCTCTTGAAAAAACAAATATTATTAAATTTAAAAATTTAATAAACCAGAAATACGCTATAAAATTAAATAATTATTCTGAATTATATGAATGGTCAGTACAAAATAATTCAGATTTTTGGGAAGAAGTATGGCAGTATTCAGATATTATATGCTCTAATTCATATATAAAAGTTTTAAGTGAAACAAAAAATATTTGGGATGCTAAGTGGTTCGAAGGTTCTAAGTTAAATTATGCAGAAAATTTACTTAGATATAAAAATAATAATAATGCAATTTATTTTTTTGGAGAAGACCAAGTAGAAAGAACTTTAACTTTTAGTGAACTCCAAGATAGTGTCGCAAGGCTAGCTTATAGCTTGAAGAAAATAGGTTTAAGTAAAGGAGATAGGGTTGCTGCTGTTGTTCCTAATATTCCAGAGGCTGTAATTGGAATGCTCGCAACTGCTAGTATTGGAGGAATTTGGTCATCATGTTCCCCTGATTTTGGTATAGATGGAATACTGGATAGATTTTCTCAAATTAATCCGAAAGTATTTATTTGTTCTGATGGATATTTTTATAAGGGTAAAAAAATTGATTGTAATAATAAAAATAATAAAATTTTAAATTCTTTAAAGAGTGTAGAAAAATCAATTATCATAAATTATATTAATAGCGGAGATTCTAACTGGGATGAATTATTAGATAATTCAGCTGATTCTATTGATTTTGAACAAGTAGATTTTTCTGATCCATTATATATCATGTATTCTTCTGGTACTACAGGTAAGCCAAAGAGTATTGTACATTCAGTAGGTGGAACATTAATACAGCATTATAAGGAACATATATTGCATGTTGATTTAAAAGAAAATGATAAAATATTTTATTTTACAACTTGTGGTTGGATGATGTGGAATTGGCTTGTTGGGGGCCTTGCTGTGGGCTCTTCAATTGTCTTGTATGATGGTAATCCTTTCTATCCATATCATGATAGTTTATTAAGGGTTATGAATAGTATAGATATAGATGTATTTGGTACTAGTGCAAAGTATATATCAGCATTAGAAAGTTTATCTATTAAACCTGATAGTTTTAAATTTGATAAATTGCGATCTATATTATCTACAGGGTCTACATTAACAGGTGAAAATTATGAATATGTTTACAGCCATTGGAAAAAAAATGTTCAGCTTTGCTCGATATCTGGAGGAACTGATATAATATCTTGTTTTGCTCTTGGAAATCCAGTCCTTCCTGTATATAAGAATGAATTACAATGCATTGGTTTGGGAATGAGTGTTAAAAGCTATAATGAAAGAGGTATACATGAATTGAATCATAAAGGAGAATTGGTTTGTGATAGGCCTTTCCCTTCTATGCCCATTGGTTTTTGGAACGATAGTGATAATAAAAAATATATAAATACATATTTTTCGGATTATTCTAATACATGGAAACATGGTGATTATATTACAATTAATAATCATGGAGGTGTAATTATTCATGGTAGATCAGATGCAACCCTTAATCCAGGGGGTATTAGAATTGGTACATCTGAAATTTATCAAGTTGTTGAAAAACATCCAAAGGTATTAGACTCTGTTGTTGTTGGTTATGAGTTTGATAATGATGAAAAAATAATATTATTCTTAAAATTAAAAGAAAATCAAGATTTAACGGATGAGCTTATTAATGAAGTTAGGCAATTAATTAAAAATAAATGTTCTCCTAGACACATCCCTTCTTTATTATTGCAGGTAGATGATATTCCATATACTATTAATGGTAAGAAGGTTGAACTTGCGATAAAAAAAATTATTCATAACCAATCTGTGAATAATAAGGATTCGTTATCTAACCCTGAATGTTTAGAACAATATAAAATAAAAATAGAAAAATTATTAAAATGATTAGAAGTGTTTTTGCAATGATGAAGTTCAGAATATCTTTATTAGTTATTATAACGAGCTATCTTGGGTATTATTTAGGATTAAGGTATATTGGTTTGATAATGATTGAGCAAGAGTCCATTATTACATTTCTTAATTTAGCAGTAGGGGTATTTTTGACATCTAGTTCTTCTGCTATATTTAATCAATATTTGGAAATAGATTTAGATGCTAAAATGTCTAGGACTATGTTTAGGCCATTGCCTAGTAAAAAAATAAATAAAAATACTGCTTTAATGCTAGCAATATTCCTAGCTTTATTGGGGCTTGTATATATATATATGTATATTAATACTATAACTACAATTATAGCGTTTTCAACAATATTCTCATATGTTTTTATTTATACCCCTTCTAAAACTAAATCTAAGTGGAATACTATTATAGGTTCTTTCCCTGGTGCACTTCCCCCTGTAGGTGGTTGGACTGCAGCGACAGGAGAGATACAAATTCCTGCAGTGATTTTATTTTTAATATTATTTTGTTGGCAAATTCCACATTTTTTATCATTAGCAATAATTTATAAAGATGATTACAAGCAAGCAGGGTTTAAGATGTTGCCATCTGTAAGTAAAAATTTAGATTCAACATTATTCCAGATTATATTTTTTACAGTAGCTTTGATTGTTTCTTCAATAGGAATATATCTTCTTAATTTAACGTCCTTTGTATATATGTTGGGCGCTGTATTGCTTGGTGTTATATTTTTGTTATATTCATCAAGCATATTGTTTGAAGATTCTAATGAGAAAGTTAGAAAGCTATTTGTTTTTTCAATTATATATTTACCCTTATTAATGATTTTAATTATTTTGGATACTTTATTAGTATGAATGTATTAATTATAAGATGGATTAATATTTGTTGCATATCAGTCTTTATTATGATATTAATAGGAGGAACAACAAGATTAACACAATCAGGTTTGTCTATGGTAGATTGGAAACCTCTATTAGGTATTATTCCTCCAATTAACAATGCTCAATGGCAAGCTTCTTTTAATGAATATAAGAAATATCCTGAGTATCAAAAAATCAATCAATTTAAACATATGAACCTAAGTGAGTATAAAAGTATTTATTATTGGGAGTATATGCATAGGCTTTTTGGTCGTTTATTAGGATTATTATTTATTATTCCACCTATATTGTTTTTTAAGAAAAATTATATAAGTAAAAAAATGTTTTTACATTGTATTGTTTGTATGTTTATTGTTACATCTCAGGGATTGCTTGGTTGGTTTATGGTTAAGAGTGGACTTGTAGATGACCCTCATGTTAGTCATTATAGATTAACAGCACATTTATTTCTTGCTTTTTTATTAATGGGATACTCATATTGGCTGAAATTTAGATTAGAAAAAGAGAAATCTGATATTCCTTGTGTTAAATCTAGCTGTTTTCATATTAATATGATATTTATTTTGTACGTTATCCAAGTTCTTTTTGGTGCATTTATAGCTGGAACAAAGGCTGGCTTATTATGGAATACTTTTCCGCTTATGGAAGGCCGTTTAATTCCTGATGGTTTATTAGTTCTTGAGCCATTATATGATAATTTTTTAAATAATATGAAAATGTTTCAATTTTGTCATAGATTAATAGGAACTGCTTTATTCCTATATGCAGGTTTATTCTTTTATACAACTAGAGATGAAATTTATAATAAGTATACACATTTTTTATTTATGCTACTTTTAATTCAGTTTTATATTGGAATTATGACATTATTATTAAAAGTTCCTGTGTTTTTAGGGGTTGTACATCAGGGGGTAGCTGTTTTAATACTTCTTATGATACTACATATTAAATTTTTACTTTCTGATACTGAGCCTATTAACTGATAGAATATATTCTATAGCATCGAGTAAATCTGTCTCTGAGCATTCTTGACATGCTCCTTTTTTAGGCATAGGACCCTTGCTTCCAGCATATCCATATAAAACATTTGTATAAACTTTTTGCATTGTTTTTGTTTTTAAAATATTTTCCCAGTTTTTTTTATCGTTTAATATAATAGCTCCCCCTGTACCATATAAATGACATGTTATACAGGATTTATTAAATATTTTTTGCCCATTTTTTATATCTAATTTATGAGTATTCAAAAAATGTAGATCAATGGTTTCATTGTTTTTTTTTTGATTTTCAAGGCAAGAATTAAATATTACACAAACAGAAAGTAATAAAAAATATTTAATCATTTTAGTCCAATTTCTTTTAATCTTTCTAGTAAATATGAATCGGCGGTATACCTTTCAGATAATATAACTTCAGGCCTTGGATGTAAAAATAAAGGAATTGAATATCTAGAGAGATTGTTTGTTCTTTTTGGATTAATTACTCTATGTATAGTAGATGGAAAATATCCGGATGAGGCTTCTTGCAGCATATCGCCATTATTAATAACTATTTCACCTTTTTTGGATTCTATATTCACCCATTTCCCTTTTTTGTTTTTAACCTGCAAGCCAGGTTGAGAACCCGATACTAGTACTGTTATTAAGTTTATATCGGTATGTGCTCCTGCTCGTATTGCATCTGGATTATCTGAAGGCCTAATTGGGGGGTAATGTATTACTCTCATTAAATTTTGAGGACTATTATGGGCCATTTTATTTAATGGTTGACTGTATTTCTGTTTTATTTTAATTGGAGAGAATTTCTCAATTGATGATAATAGTTGATTACCTAAATCTGCTAGTTCTTTAAATAAAATTAAAGATTCTTTACTAATAAAATTAGGATATCTACCCCATGATGGATAAATATGAAAAAATTCTTTTAGATCTTTCTCCTCTTTGTTATATGCATTTTCTGATCTGAAAGGGAAGTAGCCATCTTGTTTTTCATAGTCAAAAATATATTTATGTTTTTCATCAGATTTAAAAAATAAATCCCAGTCTGAATAAACTTTATTAATTAAAGTTGAGCTTATTGGATGGTTCTTAATGACAGCAAACCCAGTATGATGTAAAGATTTAACAAACTCTTCATTGAACAATGGGTCATTATAATCTGTTGTAAGTGTATCCATTATAAGGGTAATTTATTAATATAAAACAGTTAAATAAAATATAATTTATGTTGAACAGAACTTTAGCTATTATTATTTGCACACTTCTTACAATAGCTTATTTTTTTGTTGTTTTTGTTTATTATTAATGAAAGCAAAGAAAATAAATCATCCTAGAATTTATTTAGAAATTCTTAATAAGGAGGGGCCTTTTGTTACCATCAAATACAAAAGTAATAAATTCAATGAATATGGAAATAGAATAGCTGTAGTAGAAAAAATTGATTTGAATAATATTCTTGATAAATTCTGTAATGATTTTAATGAAATTCTTGATAAATTAAATGATATAGAATTAATAAAAATAAATAATTATATAAAAACACAACATAAAGTTCTTGAACATCATATAAAAAAAAATCGCTATGATTCTATTGATACAGTTAAAGAGAGCATAAAAATGATGGAAAATTTTAAAAAGGAATTAATCTCTTTATGAATTTTGAATGGTTAACTTTATTTTGGCTAATGGATAATCTTAATTGGATTATTCTTTTTTTATCATTGAGTATTGTTGTTTTATTTTTATTTCCTCTTTTATTAGGCTATGATTTGTATGATAAAGAAAAGAAAAAGGATAAATAATGAAGCCTAACTTTATATTAATTATATTTTTGCTTTTAGGTTCTTTGTTATTTTTTGTATCAGAGATTGTTTCTTTAAAAAAACAAATTAGAAAATTAGATAGAAATGTTAAGCGTTTATTAAAGGATAAAAATAAAAATGGAAAATAAATTAGAACAGCAAGATTATAACCCAAGTAGAGTTTATGCGCTTTTTTATTCATTCTTTTTAATCCCATTTATGATGGCAATATTTGGAGCACTATTTTTTTTCATGTTTCAATTTTTAACTTATGAAAAAAGTACTCCTTTAGATTTGCTTGATAATATACAGTCGGGTTCTGCAACAAAAAGGTGGCAATCTGCATTTGAATTATCTAATATGCTTGAGGCCTCTAAAATTCAAAACAAAGATTTTTTTAATAGTAAATTGATTTCTTTATATGAAAAATCAAAGCATGATGATGATAGGGTCAGAACTTATTTAGCTTTAGCTATGGGTAAAACTAAAGATTCTGAGTTTGGACCTTATTTAATTGATGCTTTGACAAAGGATGAAAATTTAACTAATAGGATAGCTGCTATTAAATCATTAGGAATGTTGCAATATAGTCAAAGCTGTAAAATTTTAAGTGAAATCATATCAAATTCAGATTTTGATTCTGAAAAACTTGCAGCTATTATTTCATTAGGTGTTATAGGTGATTCTGATTATAGTGATGTTTTAATAACCATGTTAGATTATGAAGAGCCTAATATTAGATGGGATGCAGCTATATCATTGGCTAAAATGGGAGATAGGTCTGGTGTCCCAGTTATTGTCAATTTGCTAGATAGAAAATATTATGATCTATTCCCTTCCTCTAAAAATGGAGAGGGAATTGATAGTGAAGAAGCTGATAACTCAATATATACTGCAATTGCAGTATCACAAATCCTTATTGATTTACGTTTTAGAGATAGATTGATTTATTTATCAAAAAATGATAAAAATATAAAAATTAGAGAATTTGCATTAAAAACTATTAATGCATATTATAAATAATTCTTAAATTCTGAAGCTATATATTTGATTTTTAAATTTATTTTACAATTGTTGGTAATAAATGAAATTAACAGAAGAAGAAAAACAGCTCTTAATTAGCGCAAAGGATGAATCCGTTTGGTATTCTATTTGTGATGATATAAAAAATAGAAGAAATGGTATTTATCCTAATTATTTATCAAGAGAGGTCTATCAGATTTATCAAAACAAATTTCCCATTGATAAATATAAAGAATGGGCACTCTTAGATTCTCAGCTTACAAGAAAAGCTTTTTTGAATTGGTTAAGTGTTGGATGGTTGGCATTTGCTGCTGCAACAGGTGGTTTTTTTACAGCAATGATAAGATACTTATTCCCTAATGTTCTATTTGAACCCCCTCAAAGTTTTAAGATAGGATTTCCTGATAATTTTGAAGCAGGTAAGGTTGATTTGCGTTTTAAAAAGTCACATAATGTTTGGATTGTAAGAGATGATGAAAAGATTATAGCATTGTCAACAGTATGCACTCATTTAGGATGTACTCCAAATTGGCTTGAAACAGATAGAAAGTTTAAGTGTCCTTGCCATGGAAGTGGTTTTAGATCATCAGGGATTAACTTTGAAGGTCCTGCTCCAAGACCTTTGGAACGTTATAGAATTGTTTTGGCAAATGATGGTCAGATTTTAGTTGATAAAACAAAGAAATTCAATTATGAAAAAGGAGAATGGGGTAGGTCGGAATCTTTTTTAAAAGTTTAATTTTTATAAGGTGTTTAATACAATATGGAAGAAAAAAATAATAAAAAAGAATCAATATTAGAGAAATTAGGGAATTCATCTGTCTGGAAGTCCATATTTAGATCTGGTGTTCCAAGGACTAGAAGACAACGAATGTATGCTGTTTTAGGTAATGTTTTCCTTCATTTGCACCCAGCAAGATTACCGAGGCATGCAGTTAAGGTTGGCTATACTTGGTGTATGGGAGGCTTATCTTTCTTTTTATTTGTTGTGCTTACTATTACAGGAATCTTATTAATGTTTTATTATAGACCCACTGTTGAATATGCATTTACAGATATTATTGATTTAGGAGAACAAGTTCCACTTGGAATTATGAGAGAAATTCATCGTTGGGGTGCACATGCTATGGTGCTAACAACTTGGTTACATATGTTAAGAGTGTTTATGACAGGTTCATATAAACCGCCTAGAGAATTTAATTGGGCTGTTGGTGTTATACTTATGACATTAACTCTTTTATTAAGTTTTACAGGATACCTTTTGCCTTGGGACCAATTAGCTATATGGGCGGTAACAGTTGGAACTAATATGGCTAGGGCAACACCTTTTCTAGGTTCTGAAGGCCCAGGTGCCTCTTTGTTGGCTATTGGTGATATTAATCTTGTTCATGCAGCTTCAGATGTTAGATTTGCTCTATTAGGAGGTAGGTTTGTTGGAGAAGCTACATTGCTTAGATTTTATGTTTTACATTGTATAGCAGTTCCTTTTATTGCTATGATATTTATGGCTGTACATTTTTGGAGAATCAGAAAAGATGGGGGTATTTCGGGTCCTTTATAAAAAATGATAGAAACTATAAAACATACTATAGATTATATATCAGCTCCAACAATTTCATTCACCTTAATAACGGTGCTATTTCCTTTATTCTTTCCACCTACAGATTTTTTTGATAAGCTAAATAGGAAATTAAGAATTTATAAAATATGGACAAATGCAGGTGGCCTTATTTTATTTACTTTAATTAGTATCTTCTTTTATATGGGTTATACAGATCCTAACTTTAAGATTATTCTAATGAAGGGAGATAACTTCCCTATTGTATTAATGATTTATACTATGTTTTTCTTTACATGGTATGCTATGAAAAAATCTTATATTAATGATGCTAGAATAGAAGAAGGTAAAAAACCAACTGAATGGCATGATCCTGAAGATAAGGTTCTTGTTTGGCCTGATTTGGTTTATATCGAGCTTATAGCTCTTATTTTATTCATGGTATTTTTAATAGTCTGGGCTATATTAGTTCCGGCTCCACTTGAAGAGCCCGCTAATCCTGCAGCTACACCAAATCCATCAAAAGCACCTTGGTATTTCTTAGGTTTACAGGAAATGCTTGTTTATTTTGATCCATGGTTAGCAGGTGTATTGTTCCCAACGTTGATTATAGTAGGAATGTGTGCTATCCCCTATATGGACATTAATAAAAAAGGAGATGGATATTATTCGTTTAAAGAAAGAAGAGTTGGTTACTTTATATTTATGTATGGATGGCTAGTGTTATGGATTTATTTGATTGTTATAGGGACATTTTTCAGAGGGCCTAATTGGAATTTCTTTGGTCCTTTTGAATATTGGGACCCTCACAAGCTAGAAGTCTTAAATAATGTAAATTTATCAGAATATTTTTGGGTTATAGGTCTTGGACAGCCATTACCTCAGAATATATTAGTTAGAGAATCAGTTGGTTTTCTTGTTACTGGTTTATATGTTTTTGTATTGCCTGTTGTATTAGCTAAAACTATTCTTAAAAATATGTATAAAGCATATGGGCCTACACGTTATACTTTTTTAATGATATTAGGTTTATCAATGCTTTCCCTTCCTATTAAAATGTATCTAAGGTGGATATTTAATTTGAAATATATTATAGGTATCCCGGAATGGTTTTTTAATATTTAATTATGAAATACAATAATGATGAAAGATATTGGAATATTAATTTATTAAATAAATGGTTTTCCATATCCAGTATTTTATTTTTACTATGTTTTATTTGGATGTTCTATCATGATAATGATGATGAATTTAAAAGGTATCAAAGGGAATTTAGAAAGCTTGCCGTTAAAGTTTCTCAAGAAAAATTACAAGTAGCATTAGATGATGTTAAAGATAGTAGAAATGAATATGAGAATAAATATAATCTTGAATTAGAATCTTATAATAGCAAACAAGTTAAAATTGATTCTTTGAATTCTAATCTTGAATATGTTAAGGGTTTGTTCTATAAAGCTAATATGGATTATTTATTTAAAAAAGCTGAGGTAGATGAGTTGAAATACTTATATGAAGATGAGATTGTTCATTCTCACCATCATGATGATAGTGATACTCATAGTAAAGATGTTCATAATGAATATGCATATAAAGAAAAGTACTTTTCTGCATTAAGTAAGATGGATAGCTTGCAATTAAAAAAAGAAGATTATGAAAAGCAAGTTTTAACTATTGAACAGCAATTAAAAGATTTCAGAAGAACTTTAAAAATTTCAGAAGATGATTTGAATGTTTATTTAAAAGAGGTCAATTTGCTTAATACACAGTTAAGTAAGCTTGATAGAAGTAAAATGTCATACTTAAATCAGTTAGGTGATTTAGTTAGAGATTTACCTATATTAGATTTTATGGATCCGTATTATAAGGTTAATCAAGTTGTCGCCCATGATATTAAATATGATGTTAATTTTGCATCTGTTCCAAGTGTAGACAGATGCACTAGTTGTCATTTAGGAATTGATAATGCTGATTATAAAGATGCTCCGCAGCCATTTACAAGCCATCCTGATTTAGATTTGTTTGTATCTTCTGCATCACCTCATCCTTTTGAAGAATATGGTTGCACAAGTTGTCACTCTGGAAGAGGAAGAGGAACTGATTTTGTTTCATCTGTTCATATGCCTGGATCTGAAGAGCAAAAAAGAGAATGGGAAGAAAAATATCAATGGAAAAAATTGCATCATTGGTTACAACCAATGTTGCCTACGAAATATACTCAAGCAAGTTGTTTTAATTGTCATGAATCTCAGCCTATGTTAAAAGGAGGAGACAAATTAGCACTAGGTTTAACCTTGATTGATAAGGCTGGATGTAATAATTGTCATCATATTGATTCATATAAGACAACGAGGAAAAGTGGACCTCCTCTTACTCATTTAGATGAAAAAGTTAATAAGGATTGGGTTATGAAGTGGATTAAAGACCCGCAAAGTTTTAGATATAATACATGGATGCCTCATTTCTTTAATCAAGACAATAATTCTGATGAAGAATCTATTGCTAGAAATAATGCTGAAATTTATGCTATTACGGAGTACTTGTATCCTGATGGAGATAAGTCTAAAGTTGATAATTCAAGTAAATATATAGGTGATGCTATTAATGGAGAAAAATTATTTAATGCTGTAGGTTGTAGAGGTTGTCATGTCGTTGATGAAGAGACTATTGCCTTAGGTGATGTTGATGTTGAATATGATATGTACTTATCAAAGTATGGTCATGAAGTAGATACCTCAGGGGTTAGTTATGAAAAAATGAATCGTTATTCATTGCTTAAATATCAAGGTCCTAATTTAATCGGAATGGGTTCAAAGACAGATGCAAAATGGATTTATAATTGGATTAAAAATCCTGAAAAATATTGGCCTGATACAAAAATGCCAAATTTAAGATTGACTGATCAGGAGTCTAAAGATATTACAGCTTATTTGTTATCATTTAAGAATGAAGATTTTGATAAAGTTAATAGTTTGGATGTAAATGAAGAAGAGTTGAAAAATATTGCTAAAAGGTGGCTTGTTAAATCATTCCCCGTAAATGAAGCTAATAATAAATTAGATTCAATGAGTAAAGAAGAAATTGCTGATTATGTCGCAAAGAAAAGTATTAATTATTATGGATGCTATACTTGTCATACAGTGGATGGCTTTGAGAATGGAAAACCAATAGGAGTTGAATTAACAACTGAAGGATCAAAACCTCTTGATAAATTAGATTTTGGCCATATTCATGATATAGCGCATACAAATTATGCTTGGTTTGAGCAAAAGTTGGCTAATCCTAGAATTTTTGATAGGCATAAAATTGTCGCTCATGAGGATAAATTGAGAATGCCTAATTTTTATTTTAAACCAGAAGAAATAGAAGCAATTGTTACTGCAATATTAGGATTTACAAACAGACAATTTTCAGATAATAAAATTATTTATAATTTAGTTGAAGACAAGGATGTGTTTGAAGGTTATAAGTTGATTAACCAATATAATTGTCAAGGATGTCATACTATTGATGGATTTGGTGGTCAGATAGCAGATGTTATTGGTAAATTAGAGTATTCTCCTCCTAATTTAAATACTCAAGGAACAAAAACTCAACCAGATTGGTTGTTTGAATTCTTTAATAATCCTACAATAATTAGACCTAATCTACAGGTTAGAATGCCATCCTTTGATTTTACAGACTCTCAATGGAATGCAATAATAAAAGCTTTTCAGCACATGGATGATAGAGGACTTCTTTTAGAAGGTCATTTTTCAGTTGATAAAATGGCATCTAAGTTTAAAGCGGGAGAAAAATTACATACCTTTGGAGCTTGTAATAATTGTCACTTTTATGGTGAAGAATTCCCAAAACAAGGCGTTCAAACTTGGGCCCCTAATCTTGCTTTAACTAAAGATAGATTGAGGCCTGAATGGGTTGTTAGATGGTTAGATAATCCTAACACAATTATGCCTGGAACAAAAATGCCTGCACCTTACATTCCAGATTCTGTAACTCTGGCACTTGATAATGCTGTATCAACGTGGGGTAAAGATGTTATTGCCCTTAATGGAGATAGGGAAAAGATGCTTGAAGCAATACGTGATTATATCTATACAATTGAAGGTAAGACAGATATATCAACTTTGATTAAAGATTACTTTAAAGTTAATGGATATGATTTTGATTCTGAAGATGAAGAAGATGATTTTGAAGATGAAGAGTGGTAAAAATCTATTTATTCATTTTTATAAAATTAAGTAAATCCTTTTTTAAATCTGCAGGAGTCCAATTGTACCCTTCATATGCTTTTAATAATTGCTTATTTTTGTTAAGTATAATAGTTCTCATTGTGTGTCCAATATTATTTTCTTCAACACCTCCAAATGAAACATCAGATTGTTTAGTTAGAAGTATCAAATCATTATAATGATTTGTACTGGATAAAAAAGTAACATTAGGATAATTATCTTCGATAGAGCCATATTGTTCTAATAAAGTTTCTGGAGTATCAAATATATAGTCAAAGCTAATAATTAGGAATTCAATATTTTCTTTATTAAAAGTATCTGCAAGGAATTGATTTTTTGATATTACAGCAGGACACATCTCAGGCATAGGACATCTCGAAAATATATATGATATAATAGTAAAGTCTTTGTTTGATTTATATAGTTCATAATTTGAATTGTTTGTTTTTAGAAATTTAACATTATCAAATTTTTCTCCTACTTCCTTTACATTATATAAACTTTTATCATCATCAAGAAAGTCTAAATCTGTATTATCTGCTGAATCTAGTCTCTTACCAATAATTTTAAAATTAATTGCATAATGAGCTTTTTCTGTTATAACTAAATCAAATCTTACGCTATCTAAAATTTCAAATTCTTCCATCTTAACATTGTCATGAATATTGAAATGCATAATCATAGGCTCCATAAAACCCTGGATTCTATCATGATCTATTATCATGGATTTATTATCGTAGTTTTTTTCCAAAATAACACCTGTAACTTCATATGTAGGATTAATTTTACAAGATGAGAATAGCAGTAATATTAGAGCAAAGAATACCCTTGTTAGACTATGAAAAAAAGTTATATGCAAATGATTATTTCTTTGCTTTTTTTACAGGTTTTTGAAATTCAAAATCTAATTTAGTTGTTGCATCTTTGCTCACAACTACTTCTGATGAATTAGAAGAAATTACATATTTTTTCTTAGGTAAGTTTGATAGTTTCTCTTGCCAAAAACCAACCTCATATGTTCCCTCTGGAATATTATCTATTTTAAAATAGCCATTTTCATCAGTGATGGCAAAATAAGGATGATCTGAAACCATTACCCAGGCTTTCATCCAAGGATGAACATCGCATTTTATATAAAAAGGATCTTCTTTAGATGTAAAAGTTTTTTCAATATCAGGGACTCCAGCAGGTTGAGCTGAATTAAAACTTTGATTTATTTTTGACTGAGAATTAACATTATGTAGAGTCTTATCACTATTTTTAATAAAAACTTTTTGTGCTGTTGTAAATACATTTACATGAGGTGAATATATACACCCCAATTGGTCAATGGTTGCAGGGTCAGATTTTAATTCATCTTTATAGTCTACATTTTTCAGCCATACTATAACATTTTTAAATTGATTTTTTTCATTTAATATAAAATCTTCTTTTTTAGGAGGAACACTATGCGCTGTTCCGCATATTGGATCAGAATCCATTTTTAAGCTTTTAGCTGTTTTATTGCTTCCTGCATAGCTGACTGTTCCTTCTATACTTCCGCAGAAAATATAAGTTATAACAGATAGTGTGATTAAAAGTTTTTTAAACATAGCAATAAGTCTCCTTTAAATTATATAATAATTTACCAAAATATATATATTGGTAACAACTTTATATATTAAATTTATATATGATTATTTTTTATGTATTAATGATTTTGTCATTTGTATTGATTTTTATTAATGGCTTGCAATGGATTTTTAGATTCGATATTTATAATGCTAATTATATATCTTTTTCTTTTGTTTCAACAATCCTCTATATGTTCACACAAACGCTTATTATGTTCTATTTGATAGGAGCAGGTAAAAAAGTTAAAGAGACTATTGTGAAGTATGATTTAAGCAAAGAAATATATCAGGATGTTATTAAAATTAAGAATGTTTTATTTCCTCCCTTAACACTTAATATTTTACTTGTTGGAACTGCTTTTGTATTAGGTGGAGGAGTTCAGACTAAAGCTCTTAGCAAGTATTGGCACTATTCAGTATTTTTTATAAGTCTTTTACATTATTTAAAAGTTATTATTATTCAACATAGGTCTATAGTTAAAAATAATTATATTTTATCAGAGGTAGGAAAAGAATTAGAATCTGTATTAAATAGTAAAGAGGATAAATAAATTTATTATATTGCTAAATTTTTAGAATTTATTGGAATGACTATTATTGCTTTCAATTTATATATCTCATTTCCTAATAGAATGAGCTATGAAAGTTTCATAATAGGTATCGCATTTTTTACAATGGGTTTTTTAATAGAAAAATTTGTTTTAAAACAGTAATTATTTTGTAAATTTATCTCATGGCATCTAAAGTATTAGATCATTTAAAAACAGTTCCTGAATTACCAGAGACAATTAATAACAAAAAGAAACGTCCAAAAAAAGTAGCATGGGTTGATGAAGATAATTGCACTGGTTGTCAAGCTTGTGTTCCATTTTGTCCTGTTGATTGTATAGAGCCTGTTCCGATTAATAAACATCAATTTCCACCTATTCCTCCAGTACATGTTAGAGATAATGAATGTATAGGTTGTCAGATATGTGCAAAGGTTTGTACGAAATTAACATGGGATGCAATACGAATGATAGATACTGATATGTATGAAGAAAGATTTGATAGAACAATTGATTAATATTATAGGAGTATTATGAGCGAACATCATCAAGAAAGTTTTTGGACTAAATATGTATTCTCACAAGACCATAAGTGGATTGGTATTCAATATGGTGTAACAGCGTTATTTTTTATGTTGTTTGGTTTTGCCCTAATGATAGTTATGCGTTATCAAATGGTGCATGCTGGAACAATTTCTCCTGATACCTATAATTCATTTGGAGCTATGCACGGAACAATTATGGTTTTCTTAGGAGTTGTACCTGTTATTGTTGGAGCATATGGGAATTATCTTGTTCCTCTACAAATAGGAGCTCCTGATATGGCATTTCCTAAACTTAATATGGCTAGTTATTGGTGCTATTTTTTAGGAGGTGTTACAATGCTGACAGGGTTTGCTCTTCCTGGAGGAGCTGCAAATTCAGGTTGGACATCATATCCCCCCTTAGCAAATATAGCAACTACAGGGCAAACTGTTTGGCTGCTAGGGATGCTATTTTTAATTGCTTCTTCATTATTAGGTTCTGTAAATATTATCGTAACAACTGTTCAGCTAAGAGTTGAAGGTTTAACTTGGATGAGATTACCTTTTTTTGTTTGGGCCCAGCTTGTAACATCTTTTTTATTAGTACTTGCATTTCCTCCTCTTCAGGCAGCAGGTATTTTCCAATTAATGGATAGAGTTGTCGGTACTAGCTTTTTTATGCCATCAGGTTTAGTCGTAGGAGGAGAAGTTCATGCTGCTGCTGGTGGTGGAAGTCCTTTATTATGGCAACATCTTTTTTGGTTTCTAGCTCATCCAGAAGTATATGTTTTAATTTTACCTGCGATGGGTATTGTTGCCGAAATTTTAGCAAATAATATTAGAAAACCTTTATGGGGATATAGTTTAATGGTTAAATCTGTTATCTTTCTTGGTTTTATGTCTTTTATCGTTTGGGCACATCATATGTTCTTAACAGGTATGGGCCAAGGAATGAGTATGTTCTTTGCTATTACAACAATGATTATTTCGGTTCCTTCTGTTATACTATTAACATGTTTTATATTATCCCTATGGGGAGGTTCTATACGATATAATACACCCATGTTGTTTGCATTAAGTTTTATTCCTATGTTTGGTATTGGAGGTTTAACAGGTTTGCCATTAGGTTTACCTCTATCAGATATTCCTTTGCATGATACTTATTATGTCATTGGACATTTTCATTATGTCGTTGCTCCAGGTACTATATTTGCAATCTTTGCAGGTATTTATTTTTGGTTTCCAAAAATAACAGGAAAACCACTGAATGAAATTTTAGGGAAAGTACACTTTGCATTTTCATTTTTATTTATGAATTTATTTTTTATGCCTATGTTTTTCCAAGGATTAGCAGGTTTATCAAGAAGATTATCTGATGGAGGACAATCATATGCTCATGCACAGGGAGTTATTCATTATAATGACTTTATGATGTATGCATCTTGGGGTTTAGCTGTTGCACAGCTTCCATTTATTATTAATATTATTATGACATTGATAAAAAAGACAGATGAAAATCCAGATCCTAATCCATGGGAGGCAACTACATTAGAATGGACAGCTGCTCCATCACCACCTGTTGGTCATGGTAACTTTCCTGAAATACCATCTGTTTACAGAGGTGCTTATGATTATAGTGTCCCTGGTAAAGATAAAGATTTTATACCGCAAAATGAAAATTAGGAGTATTTAAATTTATGAAAATACCATATAATGAAGAATTAAGACCTGATACGGGTTTATATAATGCTAAGCTTGGGATTTGGCTGTTTTTAGCATCTGAGGTTATGCTGTTTGGGGCATTATTCTCAGCATATATTATGCTTAGGTCAAGTAATCCTTATTGGTTTGATATTAAAACAATATTAGATGTACCTTTAGCTACATTTAATACTGTTTTATTGATAAGTTCTAGCGTAACTATGGTTATGTCTTGGGTTTCATTAAAATTGAAAGATTTAAATAAATTTAAACTTTATCTTGGTTTAACTTTATTATGTTCTTTTGGTTTTTTAATTGTTAAATATTTTGAATATTCAGCGAAGTTTGCACATGGTTATCTTCCTAGTTATAGTACTTCTTTAGCATGTTATTTTACAATGACAGGTTTGCATGTTATACATGTTATTGGTGGTATAGTTGTGTTTTTATATTTATTGGGTCCTGGTATTAAAATGTGGGATTCTGAGCCTGAAAGATATACTAATAGAATAGAAGTAATAGGTCTTTATTGGCATTTTGTTGATTTGGTATGGATATTTTTATTTCCATCACTTTATTTATTATAATTTTAAAGGAGCTTTAAATGAGCGAAGATATTAGACATCATATAAAAACATATAGGAATGTATTTATTTCATTATTGATATTAACTGTACTTACAGTAGCTGTTTCGTATATACACTTTTCGTATTTATGGTTAGGTCTTTTTGTAGGTTTAGCTATAGCTTCTTTTAAAGGCTATTTAGTTGCATCTGAGTTTATGCACCTTAAAGATGAAAAAAATTGGATTTATGGTACGCTTATTATGACGGTATTATTCTTGTTTGTTCTATTGTTTATGCCGTTATCTTGGCATTCAAATAGTGTGGGTTATGGTAATGGTGCATATGAGAATGTTTCACATGGTGGAAATGATGATGTCCATCATCATGAGGAGGGACATTAGTGTCATTAAGAATGTTTCATATTGTATTTGTAACTATTTCAAGTTTACTTATGCTTTATATGTCTGGATGGGCTTATGTAATGTGGGATTATTATGCTGATACATCATATCTATCTTATCTTGTATTTGGTATTTTAGGTTTAATTATTTTAGGTGTTTATTGTCAGTTGTTTATTAAAAAATATAAAAATATTTAGTATGTATAAAGTTCTTTTTATTAATCTGTTTTTTTCGTTTTTATATCCTTGTGCTGTGTGTTATGGTGCTCCAGATCACCCAGTAACTGAAGGTATAAATAATGCTATTATGTTTTTATTAGCAACAATTACATTTGTTTTATTATGTATAGTAGGAAGTATTTTTACATTAATGAAAAGAGCTAGAGCTGTTGAAATTAAAAGGAGTTCTAAATGATAGATAGAATAGGCCAATTTTTTAGTGATAAATTTCTTGATTTCCCTAAAGATGCATCTCTTTATGGATATAAAACAGATGTCTTAAATGGATGGGTACATATTTTAATGTTGATTTTATTTGTATTTTGGGGAATATTCTTGATTTATGTATTAGTTAGATTCTCTAAATCAAATAATCCTAAAGCTTCACATGATGGAATGAAAGGCACTTTTTCAAAATATGTAGAAGGTGGAATTATTACTTTTGAGGTATTCTTATTGTTTGCTTTAGCAATTCCAGGTTATTCTGATTTAAAATTTGAAGGCATAGACCAAAAAGAAGAAGATGAAGTTGAAGTACGTGTTATTGCACAGCAATTCCAATGGAATATTCATTACCCTGGAGAGGATGGTGTTTTTGGGCAAACTTATGCTGATTCTGTTGATGATGGTTCTCAAAACTTTATTGGATTAAGTCGAGAGGGCTATGGGGCAGATGATATTGTTACAATGAATCAATTACATGTCCCTAAAAATAGAAAAATAAAAATAAGATTATCTTCTCGTGATGTGATACATAGTTTCTTTTTACCAGAGATGCGTGTAAAACAAGATGCGATGCCTGGAATGGAAATCCCTATTTATTTTACTGCTACTATGTCAAGTGATGAGTATCTGGAATATCTAAAAGAGAATGATCAAATAAGATATAATAATAAGCTTGATAAAGATAATGATACCTATAATAGTTTACCAGAATCAGTAAAAGACTCATACTATAGGGGCTATCAAATTGCTTGTGCTCAATTATGTGGTAATTCACATTATTTTATGAAAGGTTATTTAACAGTTCACGAACAAGATGAATTTGATATTTGGCTTGAAGATAACAAGCCTGAAGAGGAAGAGGAAGAAGAGTGGTAGAATAGTTTTTATTATACAGAAAAATAAAAGCCTCTTTATTCTAAGAGGCTTTTTTTTAAGTGATTATGATAGATAAACAGCATAAAGTAGAAGTAAAATATGAATCCCCATTTAGTATATTTATTAATAGAGTATTATCTATCGCTAAATCTATTATAAAGCCATTAATAGCTCTTTTAATAGTTCTTGTAGGCCTTTATATAGTAGGATATCTAATTTTAATATTTATTTTGCTTCTTATAGCAATTTTTATTTACAAAAAAATAAAAAGTATTATATGATTCTACCAAAGGTAAGTTGAAAATTACCTTTATCAATATCATCTGAAGAAAAATGATAAGAAGCAGCAACACTCATTTTACCTTTTCTCTTCCAAATTTTTCCAAGTGCCCAAATAGAATTATCTTTATCATTACTATCACTTGAAAAGCTTAGCCATGAATTACCTCTTATAAATTTCAATCCTAAAAAGTCTGATTGGTCAGAGTCTAGCTCTCTAGCCCAGCTTAATGATAAACTTTCACCCATCCACCATCTGAATTGTGCAGATTTAGAGCTTTCTAGGAATTGATCTCCTAATTCTCTACCAATATTGAAGCTCATTTCTATTCTCTCGGTGATAGAAAAGTCTAATCCAAGATTTGTGTAAATTCCAGAACCTAAAGCGTCAACATTATTAACAAAAGAAATCCACATAGCAGATTTTTCTGATCCTAGTTGATACCCAGTTGGTCTCTCTGTAAAACAAAAAGAAAAACTGAATGCTAAAATAGTAGTTAAAAATATTTTTTTCATTTACGAATCTCCCGATTTAAAGTAATAAGTTATTAATTAAATGAAGAATTATAAAAATAAATCTTTATTTAAAATGTATATCCTAAATCTACAGCTAATATACCTTTATCAATTCCTGCATCTGATCCAAAGCTAGCTTCATATGAAATTCCAATAGAAGTTCCCATTTCAAATGTCCATATTTTCCCAACTTGGATTAAATCAAATTCAAAATCATTTCCATTTACACTTAAACCACCAAAGCCTCCATAAAGCGTATTGTTTGAGTACCCCGTAAACCATAGTTTATCTTCGTCATTTTCTTCGAAATCATCAAATAAATCTCTAGACCAAGATAGGCCTACATTCCATTTTTCCATTTTATAATGGTAGGTTAATTCAAGTCCTTTCCAAGCCTTACTATTTGTTTCTCCCATATTAAGAGCAACTTCAAGACCTATTGTTGTCATATAATCAAAACCAATGTTAAAATCACCTTTAAAATCCTCAACATCACTATCAAGAGTTGCAATTTCATATGATAGCCAAGCACCCATTCCAGGTTCTTCTTTAGAGGTCAACATTCCTGTATTAGCAAAAATAAAGCCTATCAAAGTTGTAATTAATAGTATTTTTTTCATGTATTGATACTCCCTTTTTGTATAGCTGTGTCGTAATTTAAAAAGATTAGAATAGTTGAACAATCTTATTGTTAATAATTAAATAATTAATCTAAGATTGTATTAAGAAGTAAAACGATGTCTTGTACATTGATAAGATTATCATTGTTGTAATCAGCAGCATTACTTTCCATACTATCAGGTGTATCGCTACCAAGAACAAAGTTAATAATCATAACTACATCTAGAATATTAAGCACTTCATCAAAATTAACATCTCCTGGTGCAGTAGGGTTCCCAATTGTAATATATTCTACATGTGGTTCACCTGTTTGTCCATAAATATTTGTAATTGTTAATGATAACTCATATTCTCCAGGATTAGCATATGTGTATTCATTGAATCCATAGAAATTAGTTTCTGTACTTCCATCCCCATAATCCCAAGTCCAAGATTCAATTTCCTCTTCATTAACAACTTCTGATAAATCTATTAGAATTACAGTCATTTCGGAAACTTCAACTTCAAATAAAGCTAGAGGATTCTCATATGTTTCTGGAACGAGGTTAATTAAAGCATTTTGCCATGTATCAAAGCCGTTAAGATAAGGCAGACTATAATAGCCATTACTCCAGCCTCCCCAACCCCAATTACAATGCATGTTGTTTCCCTGATATCCATCGACATTCCAAGCATGACCACCATTACCATATGAATCACTAAAGCCACTAAATAAGATAGGCTTGTTGTTATCTAATTCATTTTTTAGAATATTTCGAAACTCTGCTGTAGTATCATAATCATCAGCATCTACGCTTTGTATGGAATCTCCATATTTAAAGAATGTCTTCATTGCATATTCAGCAGAGGGGTAAACTCCTTGACATTGAGCTCCTGATCCACCGCTTTCATAATCCATATTAACAGCAACACCACAATGATAAAGCAGTAGTCTAGATGGGTCTGTTGCGTAAGTTGCTGCCATATTATCAAAATCATAGTAAGCTTGTCCAAAATCTACCTCAAGCATACCCAAGTCATCTTCTAAATAATAGTTTGAACCTTGACCTTGTTCTGGGTAACCCCAGTAATGCATTATTTGACCCATTGAGATAGCAACACAGCCTAAAGGTCCATTAAAGCCTGTTTCAGATGTTAATATGTTATTCCATGATCCAGATTGATCAAATTCAGCATCAATAAGAGGGCTAACATTTCTTGTATTAGAATTATCTGTAGGATTATTAATAGATAAATAATTGTCCCATTCATTTACTATATCAGTAGAACGCTCTTCATTAGAATCTCTTGAGATAATTATTTGACTTTTATATGTATCAATTACACTCGTCAAGCTAGAAGGCATATTATCTAATTTAAAATCATTTTCAAAGCCATATGCTATAAGAGGATACGCCTTATCATTAGCAGATAAAATAATAAACCCTTTTGGCTCTAAATGGTATATGTAGAGAAGAGGGGAGACCTCATCTGATATAATATTATAATTTCTAATTTTAAAATTATCTTGATTACGACTATCATGGAATTTCCCAAATATATTCTTAGCAACATTAATAGACGTATCAAGGCCTATTTGTGCTGCATATGTAAAAGCAAAAAGTATAATATATGTTAATTTTAGCTTCATTCTTGTTAGAATATAGTAAGGTTTTTAATTATATAAAAAATATGATTTGTAATAAAATGTACCGATTTTTAGAAATATTTTGCTAAAGGAATTATTTTCCTAGATACAACTTTATTATTATAAGTATCAAATACTGTTTCTAATATCATATGCGATGAGCTAATATCATCTAACCCCAACTCTTTTAATAATTTATTTCCAGCTTTATTATCAACTATTGTTTGAAATATTTGATATTTACCATGATTATGCTTGCTAGCTAACTGTTTAAACTCTGTTTTATTCTTTTGTGTTTCAATTCGAGTTTGGCCCATGAATAGGAATAAGCAAATAACCCCCAATGCACCTATTAGTATTGATTTTATTTCATTCATTTGAAGCTCCTTTTATTTAATGTTTAAGTTTATATAAATCTTTTAACTATTATTTTTATATGATATTTACATCTATCATTTAAGGGCAGTTAGTATTATCAAGACTATTCTAAAATCGTATTTACTAGTGCCACAACATCAACAATATCGATCGTCCCATTTGGAACGATGTCTGCTTGATAATCATAAGAATTTTGTAGCACAATTTCAATTAATGCTATAATATCTAAAATATTTATATTAAAGTCATTATTTACATCTCCTATATCATTAGTACGATAATGATTGTTATACATTAATTGAGCAAAGCGAGCATTTTCAATCAGATCATTCTTATTTTGTCCAAACAAAACACAAAAAGAAAAAGGGACTTGTTCTCCAATTTCTAGACTAAATGGACCTGTTGTCATTTGCAGGACGCAGTCTAAACCATCAGGATCATCTTGGAAAAATTCTGTCAATTCTAATCCATCTAAAGAATCAAAATGAGGATTTAAATTATTTTCATGATCATCTGTTGCTGGGTTATTTGTATGAAAAAACCAAAGTCTCTCATCGTCAGTTAGGTTAGTTGTATCTCCAACCATTATTTTATACTGTATTTCCTCTTTATTTGGAGCCTGAGCCGCATTTAAGTCTCCAGCACAACAACCAGCTTCTCCTTCTCTATATACAACACCGGGTCTATTATACCAATCAAACCAGTGCCAGTTTGTCATCTTCAATTTTTGACCAGGAAAAATATCATTAATACCATCATCATCAAGATCAATAGGTTCGCTCGCATATGGAGAGTCAAGTAACTGTGTTCCTACAATACCAATATCTGTTGCGTTTCCACTTTGATTATCATAATCATAAATCATCGCAAGACTAACCCTAAGGGTATCATCATTTATAACCTGACAGCCATCTGGTTCTATCAATGGATTCGCACAATCATAATATTCCATAAAATCATCAGGATTAGTATGGACTCCAAAATTACCATATACATCTGTAGACACAACGTCTGCATCCATATAAAAACCCATCGCTACATCCTTGTATGTAAAACCTTTTCCACCATTAAGCTTAGTTCCATCTGGCATCTCCATAGCATTTCCATGAATATAATTGCCATCAGAATCAGTTACATAAATTTTATCTCCATACTTATTTTTTTCAAATGCAATCCAATTATCACCACTTTCATTTCTTATAGTAACTGTAAAAAAAATTATATCTTCTGCTTCTTCCATACCAAAAGAATGACCTGTTGCCATCACTTTTAATCCCATAGGGTATCCTGTTGATTCATATATATTATCAACAACTCTGCTCCCTCTATGTGCCCATCTATCATCAAACTCCATATATACATCGCTATCTGATATAAAATTATTGGTTGTAATCCAACAGTCTTCATTTGATAGAGTAGAGGGGAAACAGTTTGTTGTATTAGGCTCATATGATTCTTGATATGGTCCAGGCCAAATATAATCATAATTTCCATCTTCTGTAATTCCCTCAGGCCAAGTTGTTTCTATATCGCTATGTGCAAGCAAAGGGTATGTACTGTTTGAATTAACATATATTTCATCTCCAAAGATATCTCCAGCATTTACTACAGCATTATGTGTATTTGTATATGCATAGGAGGTAGGTTGCCAATCTGTATTAGAACTTGGGTTCCAGCGAGTAAACCAAGACTCTGCAACATTAGCACCATAATAGGCATAAGTATCATCTTCTGTCCATTCCTCATTATCATTTCCGTAATCATATACATCAAAATCATCTGTTCTTTCTTCAAGCATAGGTCTCATTGCCCAAGGATAGATAAGTCCAACTGTTTTCTTTTGCTGGGGATCACCATAAGTATTTGCATAATTAGGATTAACAGTAGGATAACCATCAGGCATTACTGGCCATTTTGGTAAATTAATAATCAACATTTCATTACCATCATCTAAAACCCATTCATTTAAATCTTCCCCTGTTGTACCACCAATTACTAAACTATCAACAGCATTAGAGTATGTATCAGGGTCTGAATTTTGGTGAGGAAGAAGATTGCAATCTTGTTCAGTTGCACAAAATTTTTGCGTTCCTAAACTACCATTAACATCATTATAGCTTTCAAATACTATATTAACAAAGTTGGTATCGCCATTATCATCGTACCAAGGGAAACCTTTTGCCGTTCCACTTGGATCATTATAAGCATCAGATGAACACCATAAAACAAAATTAGGACTATCAGATAAAGGACATGAAGGATCATCTTCAAATGTAAACCATTCATACTTATAACTATAGCTTTGTCCTGGAACACCTGCAATAAGAGCTAGATCAGGCAAATAAGTGTAATCTCCCCATAAACCAGCAGGGTGGGCATCCCATTGAATAAATTCCCCGTAATTTGTCACTGCGCTTTTAGCTTTTCCTTTAAGCAAATATCCAAGGGCCCTATCATTCATAGGATTTGGTAATTCACGATAAGATATATTAGGATCTATATAATTTTCATTTCTTGGATGCGAAGGAAATAATGTGCAAAATAGTAAAAATATTAAAATTATTTTTCTCATATTGGTTAGGTGTTTCATTTAGTCTTTGTATGCATCTTCATATCCCTTTTTGAAGTCTTTTTTAATACTATCTTTATTTGCTAATAAGTATATAGAAATTAAAGGTAATAGGGCCCATAACACAGTAGCGTTGTTCGTAACACCATAGACTGCAATTCCAGTCATAAATCCTATTATAAAAGAATTAATATATTTTTTTTTCATAGATACTCCCTAATTATTTGGACGCCTGAATTTACACAAAATTTTTAAAAAATAATATTAGAATAGGTGCCTAGAGGAATCTTTTAATTAGGTACTTAATAAAGCGATATAAATATATGCAAATAAATACACACATTAATATTTTGTATATTGTTACTAACGACATTTATTTTTAGCCGATTTTAGCACTTTTAAGTTCTATTATAGGTGTTTCATTAATTAAAAAGGATTAGGATAATTATATGATAAGCTATTTGATGTAGGCGAAGGAGGTGAAAAATCGTCACTTCTTCCATCATCTTCATTTTGTTCTAAAATTTCCATTGAATATTTATATAATTGTAAACCTCCTGTGATTTCATCCTGTTGGGGAGTAAAATAAAAGCTACCCATCCCTTGAATATCAGACTCTATCCATTCTTGGATAACTGTTCCATCAAGAAGCTCAATTGTAAATCTAACTGTACCTATACTGGAAACTGAGTAATCAACTCTTGTACTAGGACGAAATAATAAACCCTGATTATTGTGATGTTCACCTATAGCATTTTCATGTAAACTGTATTGCATAGAGACCGATACCCCTTCTATAGGAAGGCCTTGTTCATCTTCAATATTAAAAATAATATTAAAATCACCAGAAATTTCTGTACGTGCGATTGTAATGTCTCGATTTGAAATTGTAATATTAAATATATTTACTTTATCTTTAAGAATAAAATCAGGATTATATACATATGCAGAAAACTCAGAAGATTCATCTTCCTTTTCAAGATGGATTCTAAAAGTCCCATCGGTATAATCGCTTAATTGAAAATTTTCATTCAAATAAATTTCATTAGATGTTCTTGCCATTATAATATTATTATGATTAAACAAAGTTGGGAAAGATGATTTATTGTTATATTCAAAAGAACCATTATCGGATGTTATACCTAAAGGTAAAAGCTGTTGATTATCTATAGCTCCATCTATTAATAACATATAATGTTCTTCGTAAAAAATAACATTATTATCACCACTATCACAACTCAGCACAAACAAACATAATATGTATAATAGGGG
>CETH01140327.1_pt1 | contig 52521 bp, 56 predicted proteins | sample 361461 | NCBI WGS metagenome assembly CETH01 (sample SAMEA2622695, study PRJEB7988) | marine metagenome | isolation source: saline water (ENVO:00002010), including | reverse complement strand
TTATCAAAAGAATACCTTTAGATCCTTATTCAGGTTACACCAAGCAACTCGTGTGGATCGATAAGGAGCATTATCTAGTACAAAAAATTCATCACTTCGATAGAAAGTTATTCCATCTAAAAACCCAAACTTTTAGTGAGTATATGCAGTACTTGGGATTTTTTTGGCAGCCCCATAAAATAGAAATGAAAAATCATCAAAATGGTAAAAGTTCAGTACTAAGATTCGCAGAAGTTTCCTTTAAAAAAGGTTTAACGGATAAAGACTTCTCTCAAAATAGCTTAAAAAGATCTAGGTAAATGCAATCAAATGCAAAATATCTTTCTTTATTTTTTATAAGTTTCTTTGTGCTGCCAATTAATGGTGAATTTATAGGTGAAGTGAATCTAGATAATAGACATTACTTTAACCAAGGAATTTTTGGACAAGATAAGAACCACTCTTCTATAAGTTTCTCACCTGAGATATTTAAAAACTTAGAAGATGATCAAATATTTCATTTTAAAGCTAAGTTAAGAAAGGATACCAAAGATAGAGAAAGAAATTTAGTTGATATTCAGGAACTAAATTTTATTGAGATAGGAAAATCTAAAGAAATAAAATACGGAATAAGTAAAGAATTTTGGGGAGTAACAGAAACGTCTCATAGAGTTGATATCATAAACCAAACCGACACAACTGAGAGTTTTGATGGCGAAGATAAGTTAGGCCAACCCATGGTTAAAGTCTCTTTTGAAAAAAATTGGGGAAATATAGATCTATACGCTCTATTGGGTTTTAGAGAAAGAACTTATTCTGGAGATAAAGGTAGACTTAGACTGCCATTAGTTATCGATACGGACAATGCTGTTTACGAATCATCTGCTAAAAATAAAAGAATGGATTTCGCTATTAGATGGAGTCATTATTTTAACGAATTTGAAGTTGCCTTATCTCATTTTTCTGGGACTTCAAGAGAACCTAGATTGCTACCTTCTACAAAAAAAATAAACCATTTAACTCCTTATTACGAAAAGATTAATCAAACTGGTCTAGAGACTTTGTATTTAATAGGTGGTCTGGCACTGAAATTAGAAGCAATAAGTCGAAGCGGCCAAGGAGATACGTTTTCGGCTGCTACTGCAGGATTTGAATACACTCAAGTTGGAATAGCTGATTCTAGAATTGACCTAGGCTGGATTCTTGAAGCTAATCATGATGATCGACTCACCAGTTCTCCTTTTGTAGTAGGCACTAGGCTAACGTTTAATGATAGTTTTGACTCAAAAATTTTGTCAGGAATATTTATTAATGAAAAAACCGAAGAGCTGGGGGTATTAATAGAGGCCTCAAGAAGAATAGCAAGCTGTTGTATGATCTCATTAGAAGCGATGTATTTTGATTACACTAATGAAGATAATAGAGAAATTAAACTATTTGAGTCCTTTAAGGAAGATGATTTCTTAAGGTTAGAGTTCATGTACTATTTCGGAAAATAAATGGAATTCTTAAGAAAAGAGAAACTGTCTAAATTGATAATAGAAAATCGTTTTTTATTTATTATATTAAGCTTAGTTTTAGTTTTAATTCTAGGTAGGGGGGTAACAGGGGTTACATTTGATCCAGATATGGATAGATTCTTCCCATCTGATCACTTTGCAACTTCCTTAAATAAAGAAATAGATGAAACTTTTATTCGCACAGACAACATAGTCATTGCCATAAACGCTAAAAATAATTCGATTTTCTCTAAGAGAACTTTAGCACTAATCGAAAGATTAACTGAAAAGTCATGGACAGTTCCTTACTCTATAAGGGTAGATAGCCTTACAAATTATTCTTACGTTAGATCTGTAGATGATGATCTGTTAGTTGAGCCTTTTATTGAAAATGCCCTTTCTTTAGAAAAGAATTTTATTAAAGAAAGAGAAAGGATTGTGGAAGAACAAGATATCATATTTGGTTCTCTTATATCCAAAGACAAAAAAACAACTGTCATTAGTGTGATCGTTGATCCTCCTAATCCGGATTCAACCGTAAAACTCATAGATACGATTGAATATATGCTGGAATACCTAGAAGAAGCCAAATTAAACCATCCAGAATTAGATATAAGAATTCTAGGAACGCCTTACCAAGAATATATAAGTCCAAAAATGGTTTTATCAGAAATGCCTATCGTTATGCCGTTGATGTTGCTGCTCATTTTGGTTTCTGTATATTTTCTCTTAAGAAGTATCTACGCAGTGCTAGCAACAGTTTTAGTAATACTCTTAAGCTTAATTTCAACATTTGGTGCAGTGGGATACATCGGCAATGCTCTGAATCAGATGGTTATAACTATCCCGATATTGATTATTACTTTAGCTTTAGCTGATTGTGTGCATCTATTTAGTATTTTCTTTCAACAAATGCTTAAAGGGCATTCAAGCAAGAAATCTATGTTAAAAAGTCTTGAATTAAACTTACAACCCCTTTTCCTTACCACCATCACAACTTGTATTGGTTTTCTTTCATTTAATGTACTTGATATAGGACCACTTGAGGATTTAGGAAACTTTGTTTCTATAGGGATAGGTACGGCATTTATTTTCACTATTTTCTTTGCAGCTCCTTTATTCTCCCTATTTGAAATAAAGCCACCAAAATCAGTTAATCAACAAGTTAATCTTTCTAGGAAGATAGCTAAGTTTAGTTTGAGTAACAGCAGAACTCTTCTTTGGTCAGTTCCTGTTTTCTGTTTTTTGCTTATAAGTTTAATTCCCTTAAATGTACTCGATGAAAACCCAACCCAAATGTACGACGACGGATTTACCTCATTTTCTAAAGATACATTATGGTTAGATGAAATGCTTGGAGTTACTTTCCCAGTTAGCTTTAAAGCCGATTCAAGGGGGGGAAGTGTTTCAGATCCGGAATTCTTAACAACGATAGATAATTTTACTAAATGGCTTGAAAGTCAAAATGAAGTAAATCATGTTACTTCTCTTGCTCATACTATGAAGAACCTTAACAAAAGCATGAATGGAGATAACCCAGAATGGAAAAGGATTCCACAAAGTAAGGAGTTATCTTCACAATATTTATTCTTTTATGAAATGTCACTTCCCATGGGCTTAGATCTTAATAGCTTAGTAAGTCAGGATAGATCTTCAACAAAAATATCAGCAAGCTTAAAAGAAATGGGAGGCACAGAATTCTTAGAATTTGATAAAAAAATTAGGTCTCATCTAAGTGTAAATAACCTTACAGAGGTTATTTCTCCTGCAGCTGGATTTAGGGTAATTTTCTCTCACATGAGCTGGGTGATAGTAACCTCACTTTTTTTTGGAGTTCTTTTAGGCTTATTTCTCATCTCTACACTTCTTGGCTTATTTTTTAGGTCTGTTACTTTCGGAATACTATCTGTCTTTCCTAATGTCTTACCGATAGGTGCTGCCTTTGGTATTTGGGCTTTATACGACGGTCAGGTTGGTTTTATGGTAGCGGTAGGAATGGGATCCACACTAGGAATAATAGTAGACTTCACTGTTCATTTATTAAGTAAATACGATCTAGCTAGGAGAGAGATGGGCAAAAACCCTGAAGAAGCAGTTATGTTTGCTTTTGAATCAGTAGGTTTCGCCCTGATTGTTATGACAATAGTGATATCTTTAGGTTTTTTAGTTCTGAATTTAGTAAATTTTATGCCTTTACATGACTTTGCTAGATTCTCAACTATATCTTTTATAGTAGCCTTACTTATTGATTTCTTGCTGTTCCCTAACCTGCTGGTAAAATTTGATAAAAGAAAACTTTAATTTTAAAAGGATAATTTATGTCAAATATGGTTTCTAGCAAATTCCCCTACAAAAAAAAGATAGTTGAAATAAAAGGGAAAGCAATGGCATTAGTAGATATGGGCGAGGGAGATCCAATAGTCTTCCTCCATGGCAATCCTACCTCTTCCTATTTATGGAGGAATATAATTCCATATGTTTCAGAAAAAGGTAGAATTATTGCTCCTGACCTTATTGGTATGGGAAATTCTGAAAAGCTAGATAACTCTGGTCCAGATAGATATTCTTTTATAGAACACAGCGAATATCTATTCGCACTTTTTGAACACCTCAACCTAAATAATGTCAATCTTGTAGTACACGACTGGGGTTCAGCACTAGGTTTTTATTGGGCAATGCTCAATCCAGAAAAGGTTAAATCTATTACTTATATGGAAGCTATAACAGGGCCTATTGGGAGTTGGGAAGACTGGCCTGAACAAGCAAGAAATATATTCCAAGCATTTAGATCAGATGCAGGAGAAGAATTGATATTGGAAAAAAATATATTCGTAGAAAGGGTTTTAGCAGGTGATGCCCAACTTGATCAGCAAAGATTAACAGCATATCTGGAACCATTCAAAAACCCTGGAGAAGATAGAAGGCCTACTTTAACTTGGCCTAGGCAAATACCTATTGCTGGAGAGCCAAAAGAAGTAGTCTCAATTAGCAAGGAATATGCTTCATTCCTTAAAGAAAGTGACATTCCTAAACTTTTTATTAATGCAGAACCTGGCTCTATTTTAGTAGGAAAGCAAAGAGAAGAGTGCAGAACTTGGAAAAATCAGACTGAAGTTGTTGTCCTTGGAGGTCATTTTATTCAAGAAATTTCTCCTGATTCTATTGGTTCTCACTTAAAAAAATTCTTAGAAGATCTTATTTAGATATCCTTTTAGCTAAAATAGGAGCAATGAATAAACAAGGTATCATAGTTAGGAATCCAAAGAAAAAAGCAAAAGTGTAACCAGAAAAATCATACAAAAAAGGAGCAAGAGAGTTTCCTATAATAGTAGATAGATTAGCTAAGCCCATGAAAATTCCAAAGTTTGTTGCGCTTGTTTGAGTAGTACATAAGGCCATAAGAATAGAAAATATCAAAACTCTCCAACCAGCATCTACAGAATCTAAAGAAACCAATATAAAGCTTCCCATCCAAGAAGAAGAAGTCATGTCCACAAAACTTAATAGTAAAAATAAACTCATCTGAAGTAATATAAAAAAAATAAGTAAGTATTTTTTTCCAAAATATACAGACAGTAATCCTGAACAAAGACCAATTAAACCTCCGGCCCACATTCCTATAGGTCTTGTTGATCCGATTTGCTGGCCAGACCAGCCTAAAGTTTCTATATAAAATTGATTGTAGAGAACATCAAATATTCCATATCCAATATTACAAAATGTCATGAAAATTAAAGCTAAAAAAACGTTATTGTTATTTAAGCCTAAAACGATTTGCGAAAATAAATCCTTAAATCCTAATCTAGACACACTTTCTTCTTCCATGCCAATTTTATAGGGGAGTTCACGCGAAAAGAGAGGGAATAAAAAAATTATAGATAAACAACTTATTAAGACTAACAGTCCAGTCGAAAAACCATAGAGAAAATATAAACTAGTAGCCAGAGTCATTCCTAAACCAGTCCCAAGAGTCTTGCTTCCCCACATAAAACCATTAGCTTTTCCTAAGTCTTTCTCTTCTAAGCTATCAGCTGCTAAAGCATCGGTTGCTATATCAGATATAGCTACAAATAAATTTTGTATAGTTAATATAATAATTAAAAAGGCAGTTACTTTATTTAAGTCTATAAATAACAAAGGTAAAAGAATAAGTATTATGAATGCCTGACATAGCAATATCCAGAATCGCCTTCTCCCAAATTTAATAATTGAAATCGAATCAATTATTGGTCCTAAAAGAAATTTTAGAGTCCAAGGCAACATGGTTGCTGAAAGCAAGAGTGAAATTTCTGTAACAGATGAGCCTTTTGAGGTCAAAAAGGTTACTAATGCATAGCCTAAAAACCCAGCAGATAGGCCTTGAGAAAAGTAAAGCAAGGTTAGACAGGATATATGCCAAGATGTCCCATAAGCTAAGGTCCTGTTTGTCATCTCCTTATGATTCCTATTTTACTCAAAAACTTCCTTAAGAAGACTATAAGATTGCATACGGCTTGAAAGAGGTTCACATATAGTTACTATCTTTAATTCTTCTGGATTGCATTCCTCTAAAATTGGTTGTAATTTTTCTTGAATAGTATTTTTAGAACCTATAAGGGATTTTCTTTCTTCATCATCACCTCCTAATGCATATTGTTCTTTAGCCTCTTTTAAAGTAGGAAAAGCTAAGAATTTACCTGTCTTCATATTCTGTTTCCATAAAGAAGCACTTAATGACAATTCATTTGCTTCTCTATCAGTTTCTGCGCAAAGTGCAAAAATACCGATACTAATTCTTGGTACTTTAGAGAAAGTAGAAGGAGAAAAGTTATCCCTGTAATATTTAGCGAGATGTAAACAGTCACTGTTTATAAAATAAGCTAATGACATAGGCAGTCCAAAATGAGCAGCAAATTCTGCTCCTTGCTGAGAAGATACTAAAAGCCATAACTCAGGTGGCTTCCCCAAACCAGGAGTTACCTCCACAGATTCAAAACTATTTGTAGAAGATTTTTTTCCTAATAAAAAAGACCTCAAATCCTGCATTTTTGTAGTAAAAAACTCTGGACCAGTTGTTTTAGAACCGTAAGCTAGAGCACCTGCTTGATAAGGATCACTTCCAGGAGCTCTACCTATACCAAGGTCTATTCTTCCAGGAAACATGGACTCTAATAGAAGAAAATTTTCAGCTACTTTATAAGGACTATAGTGCATCAACATGACCCCTCCAGAACCTATCCGGATTGATTCAGTTTGAGAGGCTAATCTTGGAATTAATATCTCTGGTGAACAACCGGCAAAGGAGTTAGACCCATGATGCTCAGCAACCCAAAACCTCTCAAGACCAATAGAATCAGCATGTTTTGCAAGGGCTAGGGTATCGTCTATTGCTATATTGGGATTAGAATTACTAAAAATAGGTGATTGATCTACTATACTTATCTTCATTTACGGGCCTAAAGGTTCATCATCTATCAATTGATCTAAGTATTCTGACATTCCATAACCTACCTGACCTTGGTATGTATATTCAGTCATTCCTTCTGTAATTCTAGTTATTAACAACTTGCCTTCTGGGTCTTCTCTTCTATTACGTAAAGGTATTAAAGAAATTACTCTTCCTTTTATCTCAAATTCTTCGTCTTTTGTATTTGCATTGACTATAAAATCTTTATGAAATTTCTTATTATCGTAGTTTGTTGTTATGGAAGAATCTATAAGACGCTCATAAACACCATTTTTGAAAACTATACCTCCTTTTTTTTCCGAACCTTCGCCTTGTTTAACAATACTGATCATAAAACCTAAATCCTTTGAAATGTTTATGGTCAACCAACGATACCAGTCTATAGCCTGCCAATATCTAGGCCCCCAACTCTTATCTCTAAGCCCATAACCTTCGATCTGATATATTTCATCACCTAGAGATATTTGTCCTTGCCCTGAAATGTGTTGTTCATAATGGGCTTTTGAAAAGCTTTTTTCGGGGTCTGTTATTAGTTCTTTTCCATCTTTCCTAACTGCCCGACCTCCAAACATAGGAGAGAGACCTTTAATAGAAATACTTATATTACATTCTAAATAAGGATTATTCTTAAAAGCCAAGTTAGGATCTAACATCTGATTAGGCTCCTCAAGAATTAATAGTTTACCTATATATTGAATTCTTAATTCCTGAAATGGTTCAATGACTTCAAATTTCATACCACCCGCATTCATTTCTGAATTATCAGCGATTTTAGGTCTGGAAAACATAAAACCAACTTTCCCGTCTGGTAGATAAATACAGCAGGTCATCTCTGCATAACCTTCATTTGGTCTATTTCCTAATCTGAACCAACCTCCGATTTCTTTCTGATGATCAAATACATTGAAATACATACTTTCGTTATAATTCTTAGCACTGTCAGGTGTATGTGTAAATTCGTCTTCTGGATTAAGTATTATTTCTATATCACTCATAATTGTTGTTGTTTTATTGCCCAGTTTACATGCTCTCTAACAATGAAAGAAGGATGGGTTGCCTTCTTTTTTAATGAATTTAATACTTTTTCTGATTTAGGAGCATTGCCTAATGCTATAGCTATATTCCTTAACCAAGACTCATAACCTGCTCTTCTTATTGGGGAGCCTTTAGTTTTATTTAAAAACTCTTCTTCTGTCCAGGAAAAGAGCTCCAAAAGCTCTACATTATTAAGTCCATGCCTGGGAGAAAAGTCTTTATTTTTTGAAGGTGTTTTAAATTTATTCCAAGGACAAAAAATTTGACAGTCATCACATCCAAAGATTCTATTTCCCATCAAAGGTCTTAATTCTTCATCTATTATTCCTTTGTATTCAATTGTTAAATAAGAGATGCACTTTGCAGAATCAAGAACATGCGGTCCTTTGAAAGCATTAGTAGGGCAAACTTGAATACATTTTTGACAACTACCACAATGGTTACTATTCCTCCTTTTGTCTACAGGCAGTTCTAGATCTGTATATATTTCACCCAAAAAGAAGTAGGATCCTTTTTTCTTATTTATAAGAATGGTGTTTTTACCTATCCATCCTAAGTTAGCTTTTTTAGCTAGAGCCTTTTCCATAACAGGAGCACTATCAGTAAAAACCCTACATTCATGATTAGTATATTGTTTTATTTTGTTTGCTAATTTTTTTAAATTTTTTCTTAGAACCTTATGATAGTCTCTACCTAAAGCATAGCTTGATATATAGGCTTTATAGGGATTATGTAGAATCTCTATATCTTTAAAGTCTTCTGGGTAATAATTCATAGATAAGCAAATAACTCGAGTAGTTTTGGGTACTAACTTTGAGGGGTCTGTTCTTTTATCAAAGTTCTTTTCCATGTATAACATTTCTGCATGAAATTTTTTTCCTAGCCAAGCTTTGAGGTATTTTTTATCTTCAGATAGATCAATGTCTGAAATTCCTATATCATCAAATCCTAGTTCTTGAGACCAAGTTTTTATATTCTCTGCAAGAGAATTTAAGTCGATAGATTTAATTGAATGTTTCATAATTTAATAAACCAGAAGCTGAGATAAACATACAATTTTATACATAATTTAATATAACGATGAAACTTTATACGGCTAAAGATACAAAAAGACTAGATTATCTCACTATTAAAGATCAGAAAATAACTGATTATAAGTTAATGGAAAAAGCATCTGAGTTTGCTTTAGAAACACTAGTATCAGAATTTAAGGGTGTGAAAAAATTACTTATCTTCTGTTCTAAGGGTAATAATTCTGGAGACGGATTCTTATTAGCTGATCTATCAAAAAAATCTGGATACGAAGTTACTGTAATAATGGCTAATTCTGCTAGCGAAATCAAAGGAACAGCAAAAATAGCTTACCAAAGGGCCATCAAAAATAAAGTGAAGTTTCTTCATAACAATTCTCTTTCTAACGAAAGCCTTCCAAAAGAAACCTTATTAATAGATGCTTTAATTGGCACTGGCTTGAAAGGAGCTCCAAAAAAGAATATTGCTAAATTAATAAAGAGAATTAACTATTTAGGAAAAAAATTACCAATTATGTCTTTAGATATTCCTTCAGGTATCAATCCTGATTCAGGGTTTGGCGAGGGAGATTATGTAATTGCAAATACTACTTGTTCATTTGTAGCTCAAAAAAGAGGTTGTTTTACCTCTTTAGGTAGATCAGCCTGTGGAGAGCTCTTTTTCTCATCATTGGGGCTCACAAAAAAAATACAACATAAGGTAACTTCTGATATATCTACTTTAAATACAGAAAACATACTTAAAAAAATATTAAAAAGAGACCCCAACTCTCATAAAGGGAATCATGGTCGTCTAATCGTAATTGGTGGTGATTTTGGTATGGGGGGAGCTGCTATACTAGCTGCAAAATCTGCTGCACTTTCAGGTGCGGGGCTAGTTACTTTAGTAACAAGACCAGAACATGTTTCAGCGACACTATCTCACTGCCCCCAAGTCATGGCTGTTGGAGTCGATAGCGGACAAGATTTAGAGCCTTATTTACATAATAAAGATGTTGTAGTGATTGGTCCTGGGTTAGGTATCTCAGCCTGGTCTGAGCAATTACTCCAACGAACCATTGCTCTTTCTAATAAGAATAATATACCTATAGTTGTAGACGCAGATGGCATTCATCTAATTGCGAAGAAGAATTTTAAGATTAAGAACAAAAATAAACTAATCCTGACCCCCCACCCTGGAGAGGCGTCAAAGTTATCTGGTATAAGGATTGAGGAGCTTGAGAAAGATAGATATCTGGCAATTGCTAAGATACAAAAATATTCAGGGGGTACTGTTGTTCTAAAGGGACCAGGCACGTTAATTTGCACCCCATCTAAAACCGGGAGAAAAATAAGTGTTTGCCTGGCTGGGAATGCTGGAATGGCAACAGGAGGAATGGGTGACGTGCTTTCAGGATTAATAGGCAGTTTTATTAGTCAAGGCTTGAACATCAAAGAAGGAACTGAACTGGCTGTAGACCTACACTCGCAAGCTGCAGATCTAGCCTCTCTTGATTTCGGACAAGTAGGGTTAACCCCAGACAATGTTATAGAGAGTATGCGCGAACTAATTAGATGACGTATAAATCCGAACACGTAGTAAAGAGCGTACAAGAAACGCTAGACCTAAGTAAAAAGATAGCTAATGAAGTGCTGAAAGATTCTAGTAGATCATCTAAGATAGTTTTTTTAAATGGTGAGTTAGGCGCCGGAAAAACCACTTTTACTAAAGGTTTCTTACAGGGACTAGGGTATGAAGAACTTGTTAAAAGCCCAACCTTCAATATTATTGATACATATAAGCTAGAGGGAATAACTGTTTATCATTTTGATCTTTACAGGATTGAATCTGTAAAAGAATTAAAAGATATAGGAATTTCTGAATACCTTGAAGAACCAAATGCAATTTGTATCTTCGAATGGCCGGAGAAACTTGGAACTTTGATTAATAATTATTCTTTTATGATTGATATACAATATTCTTTCATAGAAGATAACCCTAACCTGCGAAAAATATGTATACAAAAGTATGAATAATAAACTATCCAAAGTTTCAATTATCTTCTTAGGTATCTTGTTTTTTTTAAATATTCAATCAAAAGAGCTTATCCAAAAAGAAGAGGAAACAATTTTCTGTTTTGTAGGAGACACAGGCGAAATAACAGAAGCACAAAATACCGTTGCAAGCTCTCTTGCATCATCTGACTGTGAAATAATCTGGCATACTGGAGATATAATCTATCCCTCTGGCCTGGAAAGCCCAGATGACCCTGTTTTTAAAACAAAATTTTTAATTCCGTTTAAAGAAACTTTAAATAAAGGGAAAGTTTTTTATTTCACTTTAGGAAATCATGACTACAAAAAAGAGCCTACATCTTATTTAGAAATAGCAAAAAAAAATGAAGGTATTCATTTCCCAAATAATTTTTATTTTGAGAAATTTAATGACTTATGTTTTGTTGCTTTAGATACAAGTATTTTTGATAAGTTAAGAATGTGGTTAAAAAGAGGAGAACAAATAAATTGGTTAAATCAGATAGTAGATCAAAATTTAAAGAGTTGTAAATTCTCTATAGCAGTAGCTCATCACCCTTTATTTAGTTCAGGAGATAGAGAATACGCAACGCCTCAATTAAGCTTCTTTCTTGAAAACTATGTTTTTGGGGTCTTTGACCTTTACATTGTAGGCCATAATCATGTTCTTGCTGATGAAGGTGATCGCCAAGGAACTAGGCAACTTATTTCTGGTTCTGGTAGCCTTCCTGGAGGGTCTCCTGAAGAAACTATCCCCGGAATATTTAATGTAGAAACCCCTGGATATCTAAGACTAACTTATAATCCTAATAAGAAAGAAGTTTTTTACAAATTTATAGGGTCTGAAAGAGAAGAGGTCCTTTGGGAAAATAGTAAGTCTGGAATTGGATTTAGAGCGCGCTAGGTATAGCAAAGCCCCAATAATTATAGCCAGCAATTTTAGGAGTGCTGGGTAGATACATTTGATCAATTTGCTTAATCTCAAAACCTGATTCTTTTATAATTTTTGGAATAGGCCTATTTAAATTACAGCCACCTGCTATTTTTTTCCACACAGGATTAACTCTTTGTTGCCATTTTCGTATATTGTCATCAGGGGCTTCTCCGTGCTCACAAAAAACTAGTTTTCCAGAGGGTCTTAATACTCTTTTAATCTCGATTATTGCTTCAGCAATTACTGGAATAGTACAGAGAGTATAAGTAACTACAACAGTATCTATTTGACTATCAGGTAAAGGTATTCTTTCTGCTCCTGAATTTATAAAACTTATGTCTAATTTACTTGTGCCAGCTTTATTTTGAGCTAGACTTAATAGTTCCTTAGAAGGGTCAAGGCCCCAAATTTTGTTTACTTTTTCTGCGTTATAATATGGGATATTAATACCAGAGCCTATTCCTACCTCAAGTATTTCACCTTCAGCGTAGGGTATAATTTTTTTTCTCTGGTACAAAACGGGCTTTGAACTGCAAGCACAATCAAGAAATTTTGGTAATATATATTTGTTATAAAGTCCCATATTGATAATTTACTACGGAATAAAATAAAGGCAATTAAACAATGACAGAAAATTTAGAAGGCAAGTTATGCTTAATTACAGGTGCTACAAATGGAATAGGAAGGTCTGCAGCTATAGAGCTAAGTAAAAGGGGAGCAGAGATAGCTTTTATTGCTAGGGATGTAGAAAAAGCTCAAAAGTTATTTCAAGAATTATCTGTTGCTGGAGGTAAGGTAATGGAGCCAATAATTGCTAACTTAGGGTCTATTGAAGAAACTAAAGAAGCAGCTAAAGTCTTCATTAATAGAGACAAAGACTTAGATATACTACTTAATAACGCAGGAATTATAAATACTGAAAGGAAGGAAACAGTAGATGGATTTGAAGAGGTTTTTGCTGTAAACCATCTTGCATATTTTGTTTTAACACTTTGTCTTCTAAATGGGATTAAGAATAACCCCAAAAGAATAGTAAATGTATCTTCTGGAGCACATGCTTTTGTAAAAGATATAAATTATCAAGACATAGAGTACAAAGAAAATTACTCCACGATGAAGGTCTATGGTCAATCAAAGTTAGCTAACATTTTATTTACGAAAGAACTCTCAAATAAATTATCTTCCAAAGGAACAACAGTTAATTGTCTCCATCCAGGGTTTGTTAATACTGGCATAGGTTCACAGAACTCACCAACTCTCGCAAGGGTACTTATGACTTTAGCAAAACCTTTTAGTAAAAAATCAGAGAAAGGTGCCGAAACCTCAATATATCTCTGCTCATCTGAAGAAGTTAAAGGAGTTACAGGAGAATACTTTGTGGATTGTAAGATTAAATCGGTAACTGAAGCAGCTAAAAGTGACAATAACGCTAAAAAGTTATGGGAAATTAGCAGAAAAATGACAGGGGTCGATCTAAATGGGTGAAATTGGATCTACATCTATGAGCCACCTTACTTTTTTACTCAAGTTTGAACTAGTTAATGAGGGATAAAGCGAACTAAGAAAGTTATGTAACCTTTTCCTGTTAGTTGAAAAAATATTTAATTCCCATCTGTAAAAACCTGATTTTTTTTCCATTAAAGAAGGCAAGGGACCAATTATTTTCAATCCTGAAGTTTTTTTGTTTTCATCTAATATCTCCTTTATAAAATCCCTTGATATGCTTGAATTTAAAGATTCTGCCTGTAATTTTGCTTGATAAGAATAAGGTGGAGACATGTTCTTCCTTCTTTCCTCTAACAGATTAAGAGCAAATTCTTGATAATTGCCTGATACTATCTGTTCGATTTGAGGATGGTCAGGGCAAAAGGTCTGTAAAAGAACCCTTCCTGGCTTTTCGAATCTACCCGCTCTCCCTGAAACTTGTGTCATTAATTGTGCAACTCTCTCGCTGCCCCTAAAGTCTGCACTAAACAGTCCAGAATCTGCATCTATTATCCCTACTAGTGTTACATTAGGGAAATTATGACCCTTAGCTAATAACTGGGTTCCAACCATTATTAATGGTTTACCTTGATTGATCTGCTGTATAAAAGTATCAAAACTATCTTTGCGTTTGGTAGAGTCGCTATCAATTCTTAAAACAGGATATTCTGGAAATTCTATATTGAGAAAATCCTCAATCCTCTCAGTTCCATATCCAAAATTGTGAAATGACTTTGAATTGCAGCTCGGACAGCTATCAGGATATCTAAGTATCGAGCTGCAATGATGACATTGTAAGAAGTTATTCTGTTTATGGTATGTCATATTAGCATCACACCGATTGCAAGAAGAAGCCCATCCGCACATTTCACAAATGAGAGATGGGGAGAAGCCCCTTCTGTTGATGAAAATTAAAACTTGGTTTTTTTCAGTTAATTCATGACCTATGGCAGCAAGCAACTCTTCACTAAAACCTTCCTTGAGAGTCTTTTTTCTTATATCAATAGACTGGAAAGTAGGTAGGCTTGCCCCTGTTGCTCTCTTTGTAAGTTGTAATATTTTATATTTATTCTCTTTAGAGTTCTTAATACTTTCTAATGAAGGGCTAGCTGAAGCTAAAATGGCAGGAATATTTTCTAGCTTAGATCTATACAATGCCATGTCTCTAGCAGAATATCTAAACCCATCCATTTGCTTAAATGAGAGGTCATGTTCTTCATCAATAACTATTATTCCTAAATTTTTCATTGGAACGAAAATACTAGATCTTGTTCCAATTACTATATCCAAATGCCCAAATTTTGCTCCCAACCATACATCGAGTTTCTCTCTCTCGTTCTTAGCTGAATGAAAAGAAGAGACCCTTGAACCGAAGTGTGCTTTGAATCTGTATTCGGCTTGTGGTGCTAATCCTATTTCTGGGATTAATATAAGGGCTTGCTTACCTTGTTTAACCACCTCTTCTATTAATCTTAAATACACTTCCGTTTTTCCACTACCTGTTACACCATTTAATAAGAATATCTTATGGTTGTTTATAGATTGTGAAATAACATCTACAGAATCTTGTTGCTCTTTATTTAAAGTAAATCTTTTTAGGCTAGGTTCCATAAAGGCTTTAAATGGACTGATTTCTTTCTTTAAATTCTCTAAAAAACCTTTTTTTTCCAATGACTTTAAAGAAGAGGAAGAGAATCCATGGGCTTTTGATTCTGAAGAGGTCAGGGATTTATTAATTTGGAAGTATTTTAAAGCAGATAATTGTTTTTTATATTTTGATAAATCTTCTAAAGGTGCAAATTCACCAACATCTGTAATCTGCCAAAGAGAGACTTCTTTAAATTTTGCTGCTTTACCCTTCCTCAAAAGAGGTGGAAAAAATAAGCTCATAACCTCTCCAAGTGGATAGTGGTAATATTCTGATGCCCATTTACAAAGCTTTAAAGAGTTACTACAAAGTAAAGGATCAGAATCGAGGATTTCAAGCACCCCTTTTAAATTATGATTAGGATTTAATTCTTTTTTAGAGATACTATAAATAACCCCTACTATTTTTCTATTCCTAAATGGTACTAGAACCCTGCATCCTGTCTTAATATTTAGTTTTCTTAAATCACATGGAATTAAATACGAGAATGTCTTGTGAACAGGAATAGGAACTAAGACTTCAGCTACCAAAAAATTCATAAATGTATTCTATACAAGTTAGAAAAAAATAGGCATTTGCCTTGAGAGAACTGTCTGGTATAGTGCGCGATCTGATCTTAGATAGTTAAATATGAAGGAAGCAATTCATCCAGATTATAAAGAAATCAAAGCAACTTGTAGTTGTGGAAATGTCATTGAGATTAAATCCACTCTTGAAGAAGACCTTGTTCTTGACGTTTGCTCAGCTTGTCACCCTTTTTATACAGGAAAACAAAAACTTGTAGATACAGGAGGACGAGTAGATAAGTTTAGGAAACGTTTTGGAAAAAAAAATAAAGCTAGTTCAGATTCAATGAGTCAAGATCAAACCAATAAGCAACCAGAAGAAGAAAAGTCTAAAGTTAAAGAAGAGACTGGAAATAAAGAAGGAGAACAATCAGAAAAAGTTTTAAAAAGCCAAGATGAAATTTCTGCAAAAGAAACTAAAAAATAAGACTAGAATATAAGCTAGTATTCTAATCCAAAATAAAAAATCTAATCTTGTGAAAACCATAATCTCCTGTATTCTAGCCTCCCTTCTTTTTAATTCCTTAACATTAACTGCCGAAGAAGTAGGTGCAGGTATACTAAGGACTCCCGATGAGAGGTTTGAGAACCTAAAAGATTACCCATTTAAACCAAACTATATGGAGATAGATGGTTTAAGAATACACTACCTCGATGAAGGGCCAAAAGATGCAGATCCAATAATTCTTTTTCATGGCGAACCAACCTGGAGTTACTTATTCAGAAAAATGATCCCTGTTCTGACTGAAGCAGGCAATCGGGTTATCGTACCTGACATGGTTGGTTTTGGTAAGTCAGACAAATTTGAATCTAAGTACGACTATAGCTACAAACATCATATAGATGTTATGAAAGAACTAGTTGTAAGATTAGATCTACAAAATACAACTCATTTCGGTCAAGACTGGGGTGGACTAGTAGGCTTGAGAGTAGTAGCTGAAATGCCTGATAGATTTGCGAGAGTAGTAGTTTCTAATACTGGCATGGTATCAGAAGAAGGTATAAGGGCATGGTTCCAAAAACGATTGATAGAATTCATAGTTTGGTGGAATGGACCGATAACTTTTGAAGAACTTAAAGAAGCAGCTCGAGAAACCCTTACAACAGAAAACCCAACGGCAAGACAGGGGTCTACAATGTTCTCTAAATGGATTTCTTACTCTTATTACTCAGAAGATATGGATATTGTTGGCATCATCGAAAACTTTGGTGGACTAAATCTTAGTAAAGAAGAAGAAAGAGCTTATGAGGCGCCTTATCCTTCAGGAAAATACAAAGCAGGCGCACATGTATGGCCTTATCTAATACCAACACAATTAGAAGAAAATGAGAGATATTGGAAAGAAGTCTATGAAAAATGGGATAAACCTTTTCTTGTTGCCTTTGGAGGTGAGGAAAGGATAACAATAAGAATGAAACAAGATTTTGTTAATCGCATTCCAAATCCCACAATAATAACTCTAGGAGGGGTCGGACATTTTGTTCAAGAAGAGGTTGGTCCTGAATTAGCGCAAATCATCAATGATTTTATAGAAGATAAAGAAGTAAGAGATTTAGTAGTCTCAAAAAATTAATTTTTTTCCTGCATTAACATTTAACATTCATCAGCTATAAATTGAATAATCTTAGAGGCAATCTTAGATTTAGAATCCTTTTCTAGCATTATCTGTTTATTGTGGTTGATTATTAAGACTTCATTATCATGAGAGTCAAAACCTACATCTTCTCTGCTAACATCATTTGCAATAATCAAATCCAATTCCTTTCTTTTCAATTTAGATTTTGCATTCTTAATAAGATCAGTAGTTTCTGCTGCAAATCCAACGAGATATGGTTTATCTTTTAATTTGCTGACTTCAAGAAGTATATCTTTATTTAAAGTCATATCTATAGATAAAGATTCTTCTTGAAGGGGTTTTTTTATTTTTTCTTTGTTGGTGTGTTTCGGTTTGAAATCAGATACGGCTGCAGCGCTTATATAGATATCTACCTTACTTATGTGGTGCATAACTGCTTTATACATTTCTTCAGAAGTCTTAACTTTGACTATATGAACCCCTTCTGGGGCTTCTAAACTAACCGGGCCAGAGATTAGTGTTACATTAGCGCCTGAATCATAAGCTATCTGAGCAAGGGCATATCCCATTTTTCCTGAGCTTCTATTTGTTACATAACGGACAGGATCTATAGGTTCATGAGTAGGGCCTGCTGTAATTAGAAGATCTTTATTGGCTAATTCACCTGGAGGAAAAATGGTTACTGCTGAATTTATAATTTCTTCTGGTTCTATCATTCTCCCTAGGCCTACGTCTCCACAGGCCTGTTCACCTTCACTGGGCCCAAGAATTAAAAATTCCCTATTCTTGAGTCTTTTGATGTTATCTTGTGTTCTTTTATCTTTCCACATTACTTGATTCATTGCAGGAGCAATCAACAACTTAGATTCAGCTGCTAACGTAACTGTCGATAGCAAGTCATCTCCTCTGCCGTAAGCTAATCTTGCAATTGTATTAGCAGTTGCAGGAGCTATTAAAATTAAGTCTGACCATTTAGCAAGCTCTATATGACTCATACTATATTCAGACTCTTTTTCAAGTAATTCCAAAGAAACTGGATTGCCCGAAAGAGTTTGTAAAGTTAAAGGAGTTATAAATTCTTGAGCAGACTTTGTCATTATTACCCTAACCTCTGCTCCAGACTTTTTTAAAAGTCTAATAATCTCAGCTGCTTTATATGCAGCTATGCCACCAGTAACTCCTAAAATAACTCTCTTATTTGATAATGTACTCATAAATTATATTGGGATTATATCTCCTTTATCTTGCTAGTAGATAGAGGTTCTGGTATAAAACGCGCCTCAATATTTTAAAATAATTGGAATGTCAAAAATTTGTCAAGTAACGGGAAAGAAACCTCTCTTTGGGAATAATGTATCGCATGCAAAGAATAGAAATAAAAGAACTTTTTCTCCTAACCTACATAAACATAAATTCTGGATTGAATCAGAGAGCAGGTATGTGAACTTGACGGTTTCTGCTAAAGGAATGAGAATAATTGATAAAGTTGGGATAGAGAAGGTTTTGCAAGATATACGTTCAAGAGGAGAAAAAATATGAGAGAGAAAATTAGATTAGTCTCTTCAGCCGGCACAGGCCATTTCTATACTACAGATAAGAATAAATCTTCTATGCCTGATAAATTAGAAATAAAGAAATTTGACCCAGTTATAAAAAAACACGTAATTTATACTGAATCAAAGATTAAATAATTCCTGCAGCTATTTTAATAAATTCCTTTCTAATTCTTTCGTTCTGATTAGTAAGTTTAAATGCTAAATTCCTAGCGAATGCAATCCATGGATTTGAATTACTAAAACCTTGCTTAAAAGCTTCCATAGCAAAAATCATCCTCAAATTTATTGGCTTTCTGCTTGATTCATAACCACTCAAGATATTTGGATTATATATGCTTTTACCTAGCCTTCTTTCCTTTAGTATTCTGTCTGATAAATCAGAAATATCTGCTATGCCTAGATTAAACCCTTGACCTGCCAATGGGTGGATAGTGTGGATCGCATCTCCTATTAGAACAGATCTTTCTGAGAAATAAGTTTTTGCATGAATCTGATTCAACGGGAAGTTAAATAACTCTCCACAAATTCTGATATTTCCAAATTTATTTTCAAGGCTTCTTGCTAATTCTAAAGAAAATTCTTTCTTACTAAGACTTACTAAAGTTTTAAATTTATCTTGGTTAACTGACCATATTAAAGAGTATTCATTTTTCCTTAAAGGAAGGAGAGCTATAGGGCCATAAGGAGTAAAAAGTTGGAAAGCTGTATATGGGAAATTTTTTTGCGTGTTTATGGTTGCTACGAAAGCTTTCTGCTTATAGCTCCAGCTCCTTGTTGGAATAGATAACAATCTCCTTACAGAAGAGAAAGACCCGTCTGCACCTACAATCAAAGAAGAATCTAAAGATTCTCCCTTAGAAGATTCTATAGCTATCTTATTTTCATAACTATTTAGGCTTTTAACTTCAAAATCATAAAATATATTTACATTGCTTAGGTAAGAGATTTTATTTCTGATTTGTCTTAATAGAAAATTGTAATGGACAATTTTACCTAAATAGTCTTGGTTAATTGTCTCTGAGTTAAATTCTAAAGGTGTGCTTCCCTCTGAATCTAAAACATATATTCTATCGAAAGAATAAGAATTGCTATCAACTTTATCCCATATATCTATACCTTTTAGGAAATCTATCGACGAAAGATTAAGGGCAATAGTCCTACCATAGGTTAATGGGGAATCATTGAAATATTGTTCTGCATTTCTTTCAATAAGGTTGATACTTAATCCTTCTTTCGCGAGCTTAAGAGCCATTAACGAGCCTATAACTCCCCCACCTACGATACTTACATCAGTCTGCATTCTAATGCATCAATGATTCTATATCTTCGACAGTTCTTGGTGCATCTGGTGTAATTATCTCGAAACCAGATTCTGTTACTAGAACATCATCTTCAATCCTGACTCCAATTCCCTTCCATTTATCATCTACATCTAATGTGTCCAGAATATAAATGCCTGGTTCTATGGTCATAACCATGCCAGGTTTAAAGGATACCCACTTACCGTCCTTCTTATAATTACCTACATCATGGACATCCATACCTAACCAATGACCTATTTTATGCATGTAAAATTTAGAGTAATTTCCATTGGATATTACCTCTTCTTTAGTTCCATTTAAAAGTCCTAATTCTATAAGCCCCTCACTAAGAACCTCTATAGATTTTTCATGAACCCTATTCCAAGGATTTCCAGGTTTCATTTCTTCCATTGATTGTCTGTGTGCCTCAAGAACTATTTCATAAATTAATTTTTGTTCCTCAGAGAATTTTCCATTAACAGGAAAAGTTCTTGTAACGTCTGCAGCGTAATAATCATATTCACATCCTGCATCAACTAAAACTAATTCGTTGTCATTTAACAAACAGTTATTATCAATGTAATGCAATATACAAGCGTTATTTCCGCCTCCTACTATAGAATTGTATGCTGGGAACCTTGCCCCGTTCTTCATAAAGGTATGTATATACTCTGCTTCTAGTTGGTACTCGTACATTCCTGGCTTAACTGATTTCATAGCATTAATGTGTGCTTCGGTTGTAATATCAGCTGCCTTTCTCATCACCTCTATCTCCTTTTCTGTCTTAATTAACCTCATCTCATCTAAAATGGAATCTAGAGATAGTATGTTTGTTGGAGATTCTGATCCTGACCTAGTATTTGCCTTTATTGAAGAAATCCACTTTTTAACCCTTTTATCTACTCCACACGGAGAACTCATTGAAATATAAATATTCTTTGAACCCTCCATAAGCTCCGGAATTACTTTATCGGCTTCGGATATGCTATAAGCTTGATCTACTTGATAATCAGATAAAAGGCCTTCTTTGCCAGCTCTATTTCCATCCCATTGTTCCTTGAGAGGGTCCCTGTCTCTACAAAACATTACAAATCTTTTCTCTCTTGCAGATGAACGTAAAACGATCAAAGAATCTGGTTCATCGAAACCACAAAGATAGTAAAAATTACTATCCTGCCTATAGGAGTACTCAGTATCTGAAACACGCTGTTTGGGTTTTGATGATGCTAAAATAATAACAGAGTCAGGTGAAATAGAATTTAATAAATTCTCTCTTCTAGCATTAAATTCTGCTTTATCAATTTTCATAATACCTATATCTTAAATCATGGTGGCAAGAAAAACAGTTGAAAGTTAAACTAGATACTAAAAAATTAATCTACTATGAATATAAAAGAACTTGATACACAAATATCTATACTATTAAAGAAAAGTATTCAACTCCAAGAGATAAATCAAGATCTATTGAAGAAAAACCTTGATCTTCAAAAAGAAAATAATGATTTAAATACTTCTTTGGATAAAGTTAAAACAAAATTAAAAGAACTGATCATAAGACATAAATAATATGACTTCTGATATAACAAAGGTAAAAATTCTTGGTGCGGAATACAAAATTAGTTGCCCCCCAGAAGAGAGTTTTGCAGTAAAAGATGCTGCTGATTATTTAGATGATAAATTAAAAGAAATTAAAAAAACAGGTATTAATGAAAACAGTGCTGCAATTATTGTTGCATTAAATATAACAAATGATTATCTAAAACTTATCAAAGATACTTCTTCAAATGAAGCACAGGAAGACAAGATCAACCAGTTAACTGAAGACATAAAAAAGCACTTAGATTCATTATCTTTATAACCAATATATTTAGGTTATACTTGGAAAGTTTCCTGGTTTAATCGATAGTTATTACTACTCTCGAGCCGATAATAAAAAACTAGGCAGCTTTAATATATCTATGTTGAGCAAGCCGTATCGGAAGCCTGATTAGATTGAAAAAGCAGCCGCCTTGAACTTCACGGTTCAGGGCAGTAATAACAACGATAAATTGGGAAACAACCCTCTTACTTATGTCTAAAGAAAATCTAAGAAAACAATATCAGGACAAAAGAAAGAATTTAGATCCTAACTTTATGAAAAAGAGTGAAGATCTCTTCTATGTGCAATGGAAAAAACTTAAAATTAGGAAGATAAAAAAAATTGCTCTGTACTGGCCAATAAAGAATGAAGCCTCTCCTCTGAAAATAATAGAGGATTTAAAAGAAAACGAGCTGCAAGTCTATCTTCCCTGCTTAGATGAAAGCAAGAAAGTGCAATGCCTTATTTTTAGAGAATTTGTGTCTGAAAAAATGATGCAATTAAATAGATATGGAATCTTAGAACCAACTGATAGCAGTCCAATTAAAACAGAGGCACTGGACTTAATAGTGATACCTTGCGTCTGCTTTGATCTGAAAGGATACAGAATAGGTATGGGTAAAGGATTCTATGACTTTACTCTTCAAAATAATAAAGAAAGGCCTCTTCTTTTAACCCTGGCTTACGAATTCCAAATGATTAAAGATGCCTTACCAAAAAAACATGATGTAGCGACTGATGCTGTGCTTACAGAGCGCAATCTATACAAGATATCAGACTATTCTAAGAAAGCTTTATAAGCTGGATTACTAGTCTCTTCCCAGAACCTATAACCAGTTGATTTTAAGTGTTTGATTAAATCCTTATATCTTGTGCTATCTGCTTCAAAACCAACTAAGACTCTTCCGTAAGCAGCACCCTGATTTCTATAGTGAAACAATGTTATATTCCACTTATCCCCTAAAGTATCTAAGAAGCTAATTAAAGCTCCTGGTTTTTCTGGAAATTGAACTCTGAATAAATTCTCGCCTTTACTAGATATATAAGTTGGAGCTCTTCCTCCTACCATATGCTTAATATGCAGTTTAGCTAATTCATTGTTAGAAAGGTCTTTCGAACTGTAACCTTTACTTTTTAAGTGTTTCTTTAGTGTTTTTATGTCACTCCTGTTTTGAAATCTACAAGCAAAGAAAATATTGGCTTCTTTGCTTTCGTCAGCCCTATAATTAAATTCAGAAATCATTCTCTTTCCTAAAACTTTACAAAATTTTCTAAAACTACCCCTTTCTTCTTGGATCTTAACGCTTAGCAATGCTTCCTTTCCTTCTCCTATTTGGACTCTTTCTACAATATGCCCCAATCTATCAAAATTTAAATTTGCTCCTGAATTAATAGCTATCAAATTTTTATTTCTTAATTTCTTGGAGAAAGCATATTTTTTTAGTCCCGCTAGGGCTAAGCTTCCTGCAGGTTCAGGTAAAGTTCTTGTCTCTTTAAAGGTATCTTCAATTGCGGCACACATTTCATCAACTGAAACTGTAACAACATCATCTATCCATTCTTTTATGATTGCATAAGTTAAATTGCCTATCTGTTTAACTGCTACACCGTCTGCAAATAAACCAACTTCTTTTAAGCTTACTCTCTTGTTAGATTTTAAAGCCATATTTAAGCAATCAGCGTCATCAGGCTCAACTGCAATAATTTTAGTCTTAGGATTAAACGTTTTTATATAAGAACCTACACCGGCAATTAAGCCCCCTCCCCCAACTGGAACAAATACATAGTCTATCTCATCACTAAAACCGTCTAATATCTCTTTTCCAATAGTTCCCTGACCACATATGACGTCCATGTCATCATAAGGATGTACAAATAAATAGTCCCTTTTATTTGATAAGTCTTTAGCATATTTAAATGCTTCATCAAAATTATCACCATGTAAAATAACTCTAGCTCCCAATTTATATACAGCTTCTTTTTTTATTTCAGGTGTAGTGTTAGGCATTACAATTATGGACTTTAATCCCTTCTGTTTAGCTGCAAAAGCTACTCCTTGAGCATGATTTCCAGCAGAAGCAGCAATAACAGGACCGCTACTCCTAAGAGATATCTTGGATAGTTTGTTATATGCACCTCTTAATTTAAATGAAAAAATTGGCTGTAAGTCTTCTCGTTTTAGAAAAACATTATTTTTTAAATTATCGGAAACATTTTGAGCTTTAGTTATAGGTGTTACAAAAGCAGCAGGGTATATATCTGCTTCTAAGATCTTTTTAGCAACCTCATTAGACTTCTTATATTTCATAAATAATTTCTACACTATGGGTAAAGCGCGCTATTATACTAATTGGATACAAATTATGAAAAACCTTCGTTAATTATGGACCAAGATAATAAAAAAAGAATAGCTGCAGAAGCTGCTTTGGACTTAATTGCTTCTAGAATTAAAGATGACACTGTCATCGGAATAGGAACAGGCAGTACTACAAATTTCTTTATACAAGAATTAATTAATAAAAATGTAAAAGTAAAAGGTGCCATTTGTAGTTCAAAAAAATCCTCTGAATTACTATCTAAAGGGTCCATAGACATATTATCTCTTAATGAAGTGCATGCAATAGACTTTTATGTAGATGGTGCAGATGAGTTTAATGATAGAAATGAATTAATAAAAGGTGGAGGCGGTGCTCTTACAAGAGAAAAAATATTAGCTGATTCATCTTCAGAATTTATATGTATTGTTGATGATAGTAAATTTGTTAAAAAACTAGGTAAGTTTCCTTTGCCAATCGAAGTTTTAGAATTAGCAAGAAGTTCTATCGCAAGAAAGGTAGTTAAACTTGGAGGTAAGCCTGTGTGGAGAGAAGACTTCGTAACTGATAATGGCAATCAGATAATAGATGTTCACAATTTAAACATAGAAATTCCATATGAACTGGAATTGAAAATAAACAACATGCCTGGTGTTATAGAAAACGGAATCTTTGCTCACAGGAAAGCTAACACAATTATAATTTCTAATGATACTGGTGTCTTAATAAAGTGATTAAACAAAGTTTTATAAGTAAGTAAGTACTTACATCAGAGATTCTTCAATAGCCTTAATAAGGATATCGCTATCTGGTTCAATTTTTGTATCAAAACTTAATACCTTGCCTGTCTTGTCAATTAAATATTTATGAAAATTCCATCCAGGCTGCTGTCCTGTTTTTAAAGTTAAAGATTTAAAAAAAGCATTAGCTTTTTTACCTTTCACAGGAGAGGTAGCGAACATAGGGAAAGTTACACCGTATTCAGTACTACAGAATTCTTTAACCTTAGATTCTTCACTGTACTCCTGATACATAAAATCTCTAGAAGGGAAACCAAGTACAACAAATTCTTCATTTTTATATTGTTCATACAAATTTTGAAGAGATTCATATTGGTATGTATACCCACATCTACTTGCAACATTAACGGCTAAAATAACCTTCTCATTAAATTGGCATAAATTAATTTCATCTGTTGAATCTAAAATACGTATATCGTGATCTAATAATTTAGGACATTCGTCACTAAATAGTAAAGAGTTCATAATTAAGGCAGAAATGATTAGTAATTTATTCATAATTAATATATCCAAACTTCAGTATTTACACTCACCAGATCAAATAGTTCAATAACATCTATATTATACATTCTAATGCAACCATCAGAAGCTATAGTGCCTATAAGACCTTCTTCTGCTGTTCCATGAAGATAAATATACCTATCTTTAGAATCAACTCCTTTTCCTTTATTTTTACCTTCTTCTAGGCCTTCAAGCCAAAGAATCCTAGAGGTTACTATGTCATAATCTGTTTCAATTGGATCTTTTACTATATTAGCAATCTCGCCTGTCCAAACTCTTCCCTTAAGAATTGAGTTTAACGGAAGTTCAGAACCGATTTTTTTGAAAATTTTATGCTTCCCTAGCGGCGTTTTAAGACTGTTTAATGAAGAACCTGTACCATATTTCGAGCTTGATATAGCATAAGTTTTGAAGACTGTACCTTTTTTAATATAAAACAGATGCTGAGATTCAATATCAACATACAATAAGTCGTTATAAGATGTTGCATCAGGATATTTTAAGAGGAATCTTTTTAAGATATTGTTTTTATTATCTTTATTATTTTTCATTGATAAATCTGTAACACATGAACTAAGGTAGAATATACTAAAAAGTATAATAATAAGTCTAGTATGTACTTTAAAAAAAGTATTTAGAGTATTCCTAATAAGCATAATGCACCTATCTCCTTCTAAAATCTGTTAATTTCGCCATAATTATATAAAAAAGTACTATAATAAAGTATAAATATAAAGGTATTTGCCCTAAGCTAGAGTAGGGCGTATTTCCAATCATAAAAAAGGCTTTGTCTTCTAGATAACTTCCTTTAAAATTCATTAAATTACTTAATATCCTTCCTTTATCGTCTATTATTGCACTAATTCCTGAACTCGTTGATCTAATAACAAACTTCCCGTTCTCTAAAGCTCTTGTCTGCGCAATTTCTAAGTGTTGATAGGGTCCAAAAGAATCGCCAAACCAGGTATCATTGCTTACAGTTATTATTATTCCCTTATCATGTGTATCTTTCCTAACTAGTTCAGAAAAAGCTATTTCATAGCAGATATTAACTGATATAGACTTGCCGTCTAGATAAATAGCCTGGTTATCTTTACCCGATATTGTGTTAGTTAGCTCTAGACTAAGAAAATCTAAAATATTTCCAAGATATCTTTCTAATGGTACATATTCACCAAAAGGCACTAATTGCCTCTTGTCGTAGTTGCCTTTTGCAAGTCCAATCCCCATAACCCTATTCATTATAAATTTAGGTTCTTTTCTTTCTACAATGCCCGTTAATAAAGATATATTTTTTTTAGATGCCTCCGTATTAATTTTGTTTATCCATTCTTCTAGTTCCTTTTGCTCCAATATAAGTGCAGTTTCTGGGAATACAATCAATGTTCCGTCCGAAGATGTTTCAATCGAGTTCTCTATTAATTCTTTTGTGTGATTTAATCCTTTCCAACTCCACTTATCTTTTAAGCTTAGATTTGGTTGAACTATAAGCACATCAATTTCATCTGTTTTTTTTGTCCATTTAATCTCATCTAAAACTAAAGTTAATACAAAAAAAATACCTGCTATAGAAATAAAAGATATTTTTGAATCTCTCGTTGAATTGAGAATCAAGTAAAAAAGACCTGGTAGAAATAGGGCAAAATATCCAGTTGCTTGCGCGCCTAATATTGGTATCCAACTATCTATAATTGAATCCGAAAAAATTGAACCAGTAATTAACCAAGGAAATCCGGTAAAGATATTGCTTCTAATTAATTCAACTACAAGCCAAGAAAAGGGGAGTATGAATAAAATAGACAAGACTGCATTAGAAGTCTTAGATAAAGCATAGAGTAAGAAAGTAATTGAATTAAACAACGAGAGTAGAATTATAAAAAGCAAAGTAATTAAAATACTATATATAATATTTATATCTCCATGATAGTAAATACTTACAAACACCCAAGATATGCCTAATGACCACATACCTATCCCAAAGTAAAATCCAAGAGAAATTATTTCTCTTGTTGTAGGAACCTCCAGTAAATATAAAACGAAAAAAATAGATATTAGGGATAGGATCCAGATATCGAATGGTGCAAATCCTAAACTAAAGTTTAGCCCTAAAAATAACGCTAAGAATCTCTTCTTGATCATTAAAATATATTAAAGTTAGAAAGGTGTTATAGAAAGAGTTTTATGAAATTTTTGAAACTTTTATTGTTGTTATCCTTCTTCTGGCTGTTGAATTTATAACAAACCTATAGTCTTCAATAGTTATAGAATCATTTGGCTTCGGAAATCTAGCAAAATGATGCATGACTATGCCTCCAAGAGTATCAAAATCCTTACTACTAAGTTTTGTATTAAATTCCTTATTGAATTCTTCTATGGGCGTTAAGGCTGACACTAAAAAATTATTAGAAGAGATCTTCTTTATCATTACATCATTGTTTTTATCATGTTCATCTTCTATTTCCCCAACAATTTCTTCTAAAACATCTTCGATGGTAACCAATCCTGTTATACCACCATACTCATCCAAAACAATGGCCATATGATTTCTACTAGTTCTTAGCTCATCGAGCAAAGTATTCAATTTCTTACTTTCTGGTATGAGTACAGGAGGTCTTATAACTTTAGATAGGCTAAAATCTTCTAAATCCTTACCAGAAAGGTAGGGCAATAGATCTTTAGCTAAGAGAATTCCTTCTATTTTGTCGTTTTCAGTATCTATAACAGGGAATCTTGAGTGACTTGATCTAATAACCCTGGGTAAAAAATCAGTAGGTTGTTCCTCGGAATCCACAAAAACCATCTGAGGTTTAGGAATCATAATATCTCTTACTTGATCTGTAGAAACTCTTAAAGCACCCTCTATCATGTTAAGAGTTCCCTTTTCAAGAACTCCTCTTTCACTAGAATCTCTTATTGATCCTGCTAGCTCCGTCTTATTCTTAGGTTTATAGGAGAAGTATTGATAGATTTCTCTAAGTCTAACCTTAATCTTTTGTCTGAAGCCGACCCTTGAAGAATCGGCAGAAGTACTTGGTGGTTCTTCGTTCATTAACGCCTCAATTCATAAACACTTATTTATAATAGATCTAAATGATAAGGGTCTGCAATACCTAATTCATTAAGAATACGAACTTCGATAGATTCCATTTCTTTCTTTTCTTCCTTCTTTTTATGATCTAACCCCACTAAATGTAAGATACCGTGAATAATTATATGCACTAAATGTTTCTCAAAATCTTTTTCTTGTTCTTTAGATTCTTTCTCTACCTCTTCTAAACAAACCGCTATGTCACCTAAATAACCTTCCTTTGTTATTGGTAAAGGGAAGGCTAACACATTTGTGGTAGCATTTTTCTTTCTATAAGAAAAATTTAATTTTCTTATCTCATTCTTAGATAAGAATGTTAGAGACAGGAACCTTTCTTGTCTATCTTGAGGATAGAATTCATTGAATAATAATTCTTGAATAATTTCTATATTAATTTTTTTGTAGACTGTAGGCTTTTTGCCTATTACTTGGATAGATAATTTCAATTTAATCTGGATCGTAGTCGCTATAAGCCTCTACAATTTTCTTTACCAAGCCATGCCGAACAATATCACGAGATTTGAATTCTACAAACCCTATATCATCAAGGTCCCTTAATACATCCAATGAATGAACTAAACCTGAGCTAGAATCTTTTGGTAAATCTATTTGTGTTAAATCACCAGTTACAACTACCTTAGATCCGAAACCAAAACGCGTTAGAAACATTTTCATTTGTTCAATGGTAGCATTCTGACTCTCATCTAGAATTATAAATGAGTTATTAAGAGTTCTTCCTCTCATAAAGGCCAGAGGAACAACTTCAATTACATTCCTTTCAATAAGCTGATGAGTTTCTTTAAAACCTAAAGTTCTGAACAAAGCATCGTAGAGAGGTCTTAAGTAAGGATCAATTTTTTGACTTAAATCGCCTGGTAAAAAGCCTAGCTTCTCTCCAGCTTCAACCGCAGGTCTGACTAGTAAAATTCTTTCTATCTCCCCTGATGAAAACTTCTGCACAGCCTTAGCTACTGCTAAGTAGGTTTTTCCAGTTCCTGCAGGGCCAATACCAAAAGTTAAATCCTTTTCTTCTATAGTTTTAACATATTGCTGTTGGGTCCCTTTATTTATTGAAACTTGCTCTTTAGGTGTTCTAATTGACATATCTGATTGATAAGAGATATTTCCATTTAGATCTATATTGTGGAGGCCATTCGTTATATAAGGATGAACGTCTTCTGGGGTTAATTGACTATTAGAAGCAGAGTCCCTAAAAAGTTTTAAAATTATATCCTTTGCAAGTTTTTGAAGAGATTCTTCTCCCTCAATTTTGAAGCTTGTTCCTCTATTTACTATTTTTACTTCTAAATCTTTTTCAATCTTTTTTAGGATTGTATTAGTTGGCCCACAAATACTATTAATTCTATTATTGTCTTCTGTTTCTAACTGAAATTTCATATTTAAATACTTCTTTAGGTTATCAAAACGCCTCTTATATATTTATTTCTCACATCAACAATTTCAATATCAACTAGATTGCCAATTATATCTGGATCTTTAGAAGGAAATATAACCATCTTATTATTTTCAGCTCTTGCTTGAAACTCTCCAGGATCCTTTTTTGAAACACCGAGTACGAGACACTTAGAAATTTTGCCTACCATTCTTCTACTTATCCTAAGAGCAGATTCTTCAAGTTTATCTTGTAATCTTGTAAGCCTATTCTTTTTTTCTTTAAGAGGAACATTATCTTCTAAGTCCTTGGCAGTAGTATTTGGTCTTGGACTATATATGAAGCTAAATGATTCATCATATCCAACTTTATCAACAATATTTAAAGTTTCTAAAAAATCTTCTTCTGTTTCTCCAGGAAAACCCACTATAAAATCTGAAGAGATACTTATTCCAGGTCTATTAGTTTTAAGCTTTGAAATAATATCAAGGTATTCATCACTGGTATGTCTCCTCCTCATTAATTTAAGAATCCTGTTAGACCCACTTTGCAAAGGCAAATGTACATGACTTATTAACTTAGGTTCCTGGGCGTAGACATCAATCAACTCCTGTCCAAATTCATACGGATGAGAGGTGGTGTAAGAAACCCTTTGCAAACGGTCCAGTGCAGAGATTTCCTTTATTAAGTTAGAAAGGCCCTTACCTTTGGTCTTATCTTTAGAATCTCGATATGCATTAACATTTTGTCCTAGAAGAATTATTTCTTTAACTCCTTTTTTCAGTAGGTTCTTTGCTTCTAAAATAATATCTTCTATGGGTCGGCTTATCTCATTGCCTCTAGTGTGAGGAACTACACAAAAGGAACAATACTTATTGCAGCCTTCCATGATTGAAAGAAAGGCTGTCGGGCCATCAGGGTTTGACTCAGGTAGCAATTCAAATTTTTCTGTTTTAGGAAAAGAGATATCAATCTCATTTTTATTGTTATTTTCTGAGTCTTCAAAAAGTTGAGGCACTCTATGTATTGTTTGCGGGCCAAATACCATATCAACATGAGGAGCCCTTTTGATTATATTTTCACCTTCTTGGCTGGCTACACATCCCCCAACTCCAATTTTTAGATTAGGATTATTTTCCTTGAGCTTTTTCCATCTGCCGAGTTGATGGAAAACTTTTTCTTGGGCTTTTTCTCTAATTGAGCAAGTATTTAATAAAATAAGATCAGCTTCCTTCTCATTATTAGTATTTTCAAATCCATGAGAAGCATTTAATAGATCTTGCATACGATCTGAATCGTATTCATTCATTTGACACCCTTGGGTCTTGATGAATAATTTTTTGGCCATATATTAGTTTTAAGTTATATTTTTTATAAAAAGGCGGAGATTGTAATGGCAAAAAAAGGAATCTACAAAGTTGTTTTCGTGCAACTTGGAGAAATTTATGAGATTTATGCAAAATCGATATATCAAAGTGACATGTATGGTTTCATAGAAATAGAGGATTATATTTTTGACCAGAGTTCACAAATAGTTGTAGATACCAGTGAAGAGAAGCTTAAATCTAAGTTCAGTGGCGTAGATAGAAGTTATATTCCTATAAGCTGCATCTTAAGAATAGACGAAGTAGAAAAGAAGGGTATAGCAAAAATAACTGAAAATAATATCATGCCTATGATTAGCCCAATGATAGACGGAAATAAACCTAAGAAAGACTAAAATCTTTAAATACTTTTTCTTTATAAAATTTTAACTCTAGGATGGATTCTTTAACATCTGACATTGCCCTGTGCCCTGATCCTTTCCGGAATTCTGATAAGACACTAGGATTCCATCTTTTGATCAATTCTTTAATTGAACTTACATCTACATTCCGATAATGGAAATAATTTTCTAAATCAGGCATATACCGTCTAAGGAACCTTCTATCATGAGAAATAGAGTTTCCACATAGGGGGGATTGGCCGCTTTCTGTATGCCTTCTTAAGAATTCGATTGTTTTATCTTCTGCTTCTTTTATAGTAACCTTGGTTACAGATAAGCTTTCAATTAATCCAGATTTTGTGTGTTGAGTTACATTCCATTCATCCATGTTTTCTATAAACTCCGAAGGTTGTTTAATGACCAGGTTAGGTCCCTCAGTTATTTCATCTAAGTCATGACTAGTTATTGCTGTAGCAATTTCTATGATTCTTTCAGAATCAGGGTCTAGGCCGGTCATTTCTAGATCTAACCAGATTAAAGGTGATTGTTTTATTTTTTCTGTCATCTTAAAGACAAGATTTTAACTGCAAATTACAATATGCACTAATCGTGAATAAAATTTATAGAAACATATTATTAGTTGCCTCTCTAGTTTTAATTAATTCTTGCTCCATAGCTGGGTCTTGGGTTTATGAGAGGGCCGATATCTATTTAGCAAATTATTTTAACGAGTATGCTGATTTTGATAAAACCCAACAATCTAATATTAAGAATACAACTAAAGAATTCCATGAATGGTTCACCTACAACGAACTTCCTAATGTAAAAAGCTTACTGTTAGAAATTAAAGACCTACCCTACGCTAACTCTATAGAAAGACTAGAATACTTATTTTCAAGAGGTGAGACTATGTTTAATAGAACTAATTCTTACTTTGAGAAGGAGTTCATAAAATTTGCTATATCGCTTAGTGATGAGCAAATAAAGCAAATAGGCGAACACTTTAATGAAATAGCTGAAAAGAGAATCTCTGAAATAAAGGAAAATAACAATTATTTAAAATCATCTGAAGAATCTCTTTTAAAAGGATTTAAAAGAATAGGAATAAAACTTAGGCAAGATCAGAGAGAAAATCTTGAGCTACTAGTATCGAAAAGAAAAGATTTAAGAATCCAGTGGTCAGAAAATCAAAAAAAATGGACCGAAGAACTTTTAAGTATCCTAAATAATAGACAGGGTGTTGATTTTGATAGTAAGTTAAAATTCCATTTAGGAAAACTTCAAGATCTTGGTTCTGAAGAGTTTAAAATTAACTCGCAAGCCAATCAAACCATTTTGCTACAAATGATATTTAATGTATTTATAAGTCTTGATGAAAATCAAATAAAGAAATTTTCTAGAACTATTGATTTATATATCAACTCAATAGAAAGAATTCTCAGTAAAAAGAATAAAGAAAATAGCCCATTAATGTAGAATAATTTTGCTTCAATGAATGTAGATAAAAAAAAGAAAACAAGCTTCGGTTACGCCTACGTAGATGAAGACCAAAAACAAAAGCTAGTTGGTGAGGTATTCAGCAATGTGGCTGAAAACTACGATCTAATGAATGACCTTATGTCATTTGGGCTTCATAGGTTGTGGAAGAGAATAGCTGTAGAAACATCTTCTGTAAGAGAAAACTACACAGTATTAGACCTTGCAGGCGGCACGGGAGATATAACAAAATTATTAAGACATAAAGTTTCAGATAAAGGACATTTAATTCTTTCAGATATAAATTGGTCTATGTTAATTGCTGGTAGAGATAAATTAATAGACGAAGGGGTTTTCGATATAGACCTAGCCCAGATAAATGCTGAAAGTTTGCCCTTTGCTGATAATACTTTCGATTTGATAACAATTGCCTTTGGGCTAAGAAATGTTACTGATAAGCAAAAAGTTTTAGATAGTGCTCTTAAGGCACTAAAACAAAGAGGAAAATTAGTCATCTTGGAGTTCTCTAGACCTCAGAATGATAGTTTCAGAGAAATTTATGATCTATTCTCCTTTGAGATAATCCCCCAAATTGGAAAAATTGTGGCTGAAGATGAGAACAGTTATAGATATCTCGCTGAATCAATTAGAATGCATCCAACACAAGAAGAACTCAAAGAAATGCTTGAAAATACAGGCTTCGAAGAATGTAATTATGAAAATATAACCAACGGTATTGTTGCTATACATAAAGGGGTTAAACCTGATGATAAGTGATTTATCTAGATTCTTTCGTCTTACTTTTATTTTTATAAAATTTGGTTTAGGAGATTTAATTCCTAGACAGCTACAGACTCCTTCCTTAAGGGCAATATGTTGGCTTGCATCTTTTAATACAAAAAAAATGAAACTATCGACAGCGACAAGACTTAGGTTATCACTTGAAGAAGCCGGTCCTATATTCATAAAATTTGGACAGCTTGTCTCAACCAGGCCAGATATCTTTTCTAAAGAAATTACAGATAATCTAAAGATTCTTCAAGATACTATTACACCATTTGATTCAGAAGAGGCGATTAATATTGTTGAAACTGCACTAGGTTCTTCCATTGAAGAATTTTTTGATGAAGTTCAATCAGAGCCACTAGCTTCGGCATCAATAGCCCAAGTTTATAAAGCAAAACTAAAAAAAACAGACAAACCTGTTGTAATAAAGGTTGTTAGACCTGACATACATAAGACTATAGTTAGGGATATCTCTTTAATGAAAAGGATAGGGGTGTATTTAGAAAATAAATCATTAGATTTCAAAAGGCTCAACATTCTTGAGCTAATAGAAGAGTACGAACATGTAATACTTGCAGAACTAGACATGAGAATAGAGGCATCAAATATCAAACAAACTAAAAGAAATTTTGAAAACAACCCTTTGTTGCATGTTCCTGAATGTTATTTAGATCTATGTACAAAAAACATCTTGGTCATGGACCTAATTGAAGGCATAGCGGTTGATGACATTAAAACGCTCAATAAAAAGGGTGTAGATTTAAAACTGCTTTCAGAAAGAGGAGTGGAGATATTCCTAAAACAAGTATTCATTGATAACTTTTTTCATGCTGATATGCATCCGGGTAACATAATGATAAATGTTGAGAATCCAAGGGATCCATTATATGTAGCTGTAGATTATGCAATTGTTGGTTCGTTGTCTGAAGAAGAACAGATCCAAATAGGAAAAATGATACTTGCTGTTATGGCCAAGGACTTTAGTCAAGTTTCTCAAATTTTGATTGAAGCAGGTTGGGTAGATCCAGAAAGCAGGAAAAATGATTTGGAACAAACAATCAGAGCTGCCTGTGAGCCCATTTTTGATCAACCTATGGAAAATATTAATTTTGGCGAGCTGCTTTTATTTATTTTTGACTCGGCTAGAAGATATAATCTACAAATACCTTCATCACTTATGCTTTTACAAAAAACTCTTATTAATATAGAAGGCCTAGGCAAACAACTTTATCCAAGACTGGATTTTTGGTCTATTGCTAACCCTTTTTTAAAAGAATGGATATCAGAGAGGTATAATCCAGAAAAATTACAGGAATGGATTAAGAAAAACTCTTTGAATTGGGCTGAGAAAGCTAGGAAATTGCCTGATATTGCTGAGAATGCGCTTGATCATTTAAATAACTTGGAAACTTATCACGCTGATAACGAGAAAGCTCAAAGGGAGCTACTAAATAAAATGGTTAGTGAAAGAAGGAAAACAAATTTAATACTTGGATTGATTATATTATTAATCCTTGCATTGATTACAACTTTATAATTATGAAAAATATACTCCTTGAAATTGAATCTATAATCGGAAAAAGGAAAAAAGCTACAAAAGATATTTCTTATGTAAAAAGCCTACTAGATGATAGAGGGAAGTTGTTGGAGAAGATATCCGAAGAATCTGAGGAATTAATTGAAGCTGCTGATGAAACAAAAGAAAAAAAGAAAAAAATAATTCATGAAACAGCTGATCTATGGTTTCATAATATAGTGCTTTTATCAGCAGAAAATATTGAAGTACAAGAAGTCTTAAATGAGCTTAAAGATAGAATGGGTGTTTCAGGATTAGTTGAAAAATTATCTAGAGAAAGAAAGTGAGGGAATAGATATGGGAATAGGCGGTATAAGTATTTGGCAAATACTAATAATATTAATAGTAATATTACTTCTTTTTGGAGGAAGAAATAGAATAAAGAATTTAGGTGCTGATTTAGGAGAAGCATTAAAAGGATTTAAGAAATCCGTAATAGACGACGAAGAAAAGAAATAAAACCTTAAAATATGTTTGAAATTGGCTTCCTTGAGTTCCTCTTGGTCATTGTTATCTCGATACTAATCCTTGGACCAAAAAGACTTCCTGAAGCTGTAAAAATGTTAGCTAAATTTTTTATAAAAATAAGCAAACAATTTCAATCTTTTAAACAAGAAATGTCTAAAAGCTTTGAGATTAATGAAGTTTATCAAGATCTAAGAAATGAAGAGGTGTTGAAGGATATTGATTCAGGAAAAAAAAGAAATAAGACACACTAAAAGTAAATGTTGGAACACTCTTTTTTAGAACATATAGGTGAGCTTAGATCTAGAATACTAAGATCAGTAATTTTTATAATCTTTTCTTTTGTTCTATTAGTTTTTTTTTCAAATCAGATCTATCTTTTTGTAGCTTCGCCATTGCAAGAGTTCTTGCCTATTGGATCTTCTATGATAGCTACAGAAGTAGCATCGCCATTAACTTCCCCTCTTAAAGTTACTTTCTATGTTTCGTTATTAATATCGTTACCCTATGCACTAAGCCAATTATGGGGTTTTATCGACCCTGGTCTCTATAAAGAAGAAAAAAGGCTTTCATTTACACTCCTAATAGTTAGTACTTTGCTTCTTTATGCTGGAATAGCATTTACTTACTTCTTAGTTTTTCCATTGATATTTAACTTCTTTACCTCTGTAGTGCCTCAAGGGATAGTAATTATGACTGATATAAGTAAATACTTAGATTTTGTTTTGAGTATGATGTTTGCTTTCTCGATTGCTTTTGAAATACCCGTGCTTGTTTTTTTGCTTATTAAATCAGGAATTACTTCTCCTGAAAAATTGGCTAAAAAAAGACCCTATGTGGTTGTTCTGTTCTTTATTTTAGCAATGTTACTTACACCGCCAGACGTAATATCTCAAACCCTTCTTGCACTTCCTGCATGGATGTTATTTGAACTTGGAATATTTCTAGGTAGGACCTTAATACGGGAAAAAAAAGTTATTAATCAAACAAAAAAGTAACCGGTCCATCATTTTCAGATCTTATTGTCATATCAGCTCCAAAAATTCCGTAGTGACCCTCTAAATTATATCCTTTTATTTCTTGCTTAAATGCTTGAAACATTCTTAAGCTAGAATCTCTATCGGCTGCGTGAGAAAAGTTAGGCTTAGTCCCCTTTTTCGTATCAAGAGCTAAAGTAACCTGGGGAATAATCATTAATTCTCCAGAAATGTCTAGATAAGATTTACTCATCTTGCTAGAAGTACCAGGAAAAACCTTATAATTTAAAACCTTTTTGAGGTTTATCCTTATTTTTTCTACTGAGTCATTCTTTTCAAAGCCCACATAAAGGAGAAGCCCTTTTTTTATATTAGCTAAAACTTTATCATCAACTATTAAAGAAGCTGAATTTACTCTTTGAATTAAAACTTTCAAACGCGGTATTAGTTCTCTAGTTTACTACTCCATTCTCCAAGTGCCGCTTTCCTATTCATAGAGGCTCTATGTGATAGAGCAAATTGAGCAGCAGGTATGTTTTCTTTTATTCCTAACCACGCTTTTAGAGAAGACTGCTGTAGAGCCCTTCCATAAGAAAAGCTTAACTTCCAAGGAAATCCGCCTATCTTATTCATTGCATCCAAGTGTGCAGTAGAGTTTATATCTGATTGTCCACCAGAAAGAAATGTAACTCCTGGAAGGTCTTCTGGGACATTCTCCATTAAGCAATCTAGAGTTGATTTGGCTACTAATTCTACACTTGCTTTTTCTTTACATTCGGAACCTGGAGTTACCATGTTTGGCTTTAATAACGAACCCTTTATATTTACTTCCTTATCATCTAATTCCTTAAATAGAATTCTTAAGCATTTGTCTGTAACTTCATAACACATTTCTAAATTGTGTGACCCCTCCATTAGCACCTCAGGTTCTACAATAGGTACTAGGTCATTGTCCTGGGCAATTTTTGCATATTTAGCAAGATTTTCCATATTGGTGTTTATACAGTTTTCAGAAGGCATTTCATCTCCAATTCTTATAACCGCTCTCCATTTAGTAAATCTGGCTCCTATGGATCTATACTCTTTACATCTTTCTCCTAAGTCCTGTAAGCCTTTAGTAACTGACTCCTCAGGAGAATTCTCAATAGGCTCTAAACCTTGATCAACCTTTATACCGGGTATTGCATCCTGTTGAAGTATTAAATCTACAAGTGATGTGCCATCATCAGATTTTTGCCGGATAGTTTCATCAAATAATATTACTCCTCCGATATTACCTTTCATGCCTTCAGAGCGAAAAAGCATTTCACGATAATCTCTTCTATTTGTCTCGTTGGATTCAACTCCTATAGAATCGAACCTCTTTGCACATGTAGGGTTACTTTCGTCAGCTGCTAATATTCCTTTACCTTTTGATACTATGTATTCAGCTAACTCTTCGATATTTCTAAATTCCATTGTCTCTGCTCCGATTCTATTATCTTATATTATGTAATTTGTGTAAGTGCTTCGAGTGAAGGTAGTTTCCTTCCTTCAACAAACGCTAAGAAGGCACCTCCTGCCGTTGACATATAGCTTATATTCTCTTTTACTCCAAACTTTTCTGAAGCTGCTATAGTATCTCCACCTCCACCCACAGTAAAAGCACTTGATTCGCCTATCATAGTAGCAATTTTACGTGTGCCGGAGGAAAAATTTAACTTTTCAAAAACTCCCATGGGCCCATTCCATAGAATGATTTCTGCTTCTTGGAATTTATTAGAGAATTTTTCTAAACTTAAAGGCGAAATATCAAAGATAGATTTATCCTTAGGAACTTCATCTACGCTCACCTCTAGAGCATCTCCATCAAGGGAATCTGAAACCAAAACTGTTTCTGGAAGTAATATATTTGAAATTTCTGCAATAGATCTTGCTTCTTCCAGCAAACCCTCTTCTATCAAGGAATTCCCTACTTCTTTGCCGAGGGCAGCTAAACATGTATTCGCTAAGCCACCACCTAAAACTACAAAATCCATTTTATTTGAAAGAGACTTAATTAAACTTAGCTTTGTAGAAATCTTTGCCCCTCCTAGCACAGCAATAGAATGTTTAATATGCTCCTTATTCAATTTTTCTAAATATTCCAACTCTTCGATGATTAAAAAACCGCAACATGACTGAGGAGAATAATCTACTATTCCTGTCGTCGAAGCATGGGCTCTATGAGATGTTGCAAATGCATCCATAACATATATATCACAACCAGCAGCCAGGCTTTTGGATAAATTACTATCGTTAGACTTCTCTCCAACAAAAAACCTAGTATTCTCTAGCATGGCTAAATTTTCTTCCTCTGGGAATCTCATATCTTTGAGAGACTTGTAAAGACTTATTTCTTTATTTAACAATTTCTCAAGTCTTTTTCTTACTGGATTTAAACTAAATTCTTCTTGTACAACATTGTTTTCATCAGGTCTACCAAGATGGCTAAGGATTATTAACCTTGCTCCTTTATCTAATATATATTGTATGGTGGGTAGACTTCTTACTATCCTCTCATCATTAGAAATTTCTCCATTCAACATAGGAGTATTAAGATCTACTCTAAGTAATACTTTTTTATTCTTTAGATTTAGCTCTGTAATAGAAGGTAATCTCATTAAGCTAAAATTCTTTTAATTATCTTTTCCTTTGTAAATCCATAGAAGTCAAACAACTCCTTACCGGGTGCAGATTCACCATAACTAGAAATTCCTATAACTAGTCCATCTATACCGACATATTTATACCACCAGTCTTTATGAGAGGCTTCTATAGCAACTCTCCTAAGGCCTTCTCCAAGAATCTTTCTCTTATATTCATCGCTTTGAATATCAAACCTTTCACAGCAAGGCATAGAAATGACCCTAGTAGGGTTTCTAGATTCCAATTCTTTAGCAACTTCAATACTAAGACTTACCTCAGAACCCGTAGAAATAATCACCTGCTCAGGTTTAGTTGAAGGTTCATATATTATATAACCACCTCTAATAATATCTTTTATCTGGGCTTCTGTTCTCTCAATTGTAGGTAAACTTTGTCTAGATAGGATAATGGCCGTAGGGTTTTCTATACTTCTAATTGCCTCTAGCCAAGCAATAGCAGTTTCGGAAGTATCACAAGGTCGCCAACTTTGAAGATTAGGCATAGATCTCAAACTTGATAGGTGCTCTATAGGTTGATGAGTCGGTCCGTCTTCCCCAACTCCTATTGAATCATGAGAATAAACTAAAATAGTAGGCACTTTCATTAAGGCAGACAATCTCACAGCATTCTTGGCATAATCTAGGAAAGTTAAGAAAGTTCCGCTATAGGGCCTTAGTCCTCCATGTAAGACGATACCATTCATAATGGCGGTCATTCCAAATTCCCTAACACCATAATTAATATAATTCCCATCAAATTCTTTACTATTAATCGCTTTTGTTCCAGACCAGTTGGTATTATTCGAACCAGTTAAATCAGCAGAGCCACCGATCAGTTCTGGCATATGAGGACAAATCTTTTCTAAAGTATTGCCAGAAGATTTTCTGGTAGCTATTGCGGGTTTATTCTTTTGGGCATCTTTGATTAATTGATCAATTATATCTTCAAGATCTTTAGGCTCGCGTCTATTCATAACCCTATCTAGTTCATCTGCTAAATCTTTGTGATGCATTGCATAATCTTTCCAAAGACTTAACCATCTATCTTCATATTCTTTTCCTTTTTTGGTGCAATCCCAGCCTTTATAAACCTCCGCTGGAATATCAAATGGTTCATATTCCCATCCGAGATTTCTTCTTGTAATTTCTACTTCTTCCGGTCCGAAAGCAGACCCATGCGCTGAAGCTGTCCCCTCTTTATTTGGTGAACCTTTTCCAATTTGGGTCTTACAACAAATTATGCTTGGTTTTTTTGTCTCTTTAAGGGCTTCACAAATTGCACTATCTATAGATGTTTGATCATGGCCATTTACATTATCTATTACTTGCCAACCATAAGAATTGAATCTCCCAGGTATGTCTTCTGTAAACCATCCTGAAACATCTCCATCTATAGATATGCCGTTGTCATCATAAAATATTATTAACTTACCCAAACCTAATGTCCCTGCTAGGGAACAGACTTCATGAGATATTCCTTCCATTAAGCAGCCATCACCGATGAAAGCATATGTTTTATGATCTATAACCTTATATTCATCGGTATTGTATTTCTCAGATAAAATACGTTCTGCTATTGCCATACCTACAGCATTAGCCAAGCCTTGACCTAGGGGTCCAGTAGTAGTCTCAACTCCTGGTGTGATACCAAACTCAGGATGCCCAGGAGTTTTAGATTCTAATTGGCGGAAGTTCTTTATTTCATCCAGTGATAAATCATACCCTGATAGATGTAAGACTCCATATAGCAACATAGAGCCATGACCATTGGAAAGAACGAATCTATCCCTATCTAGCCAATTAGGATTCAAAGGATTGTGTTTTAGATGTTTTAACCATAAAACTTCAGCTATTTCAGCCATACCCATTGGCATTCCAGGATGGCCACAACCAGCTTTTTCAACAGCATCCATTGCCAAAACTCTTAATGAGTCTGCTAAAAGGTTGTTATTCTCTTCCATAGATTGATTAAGTTAGCTATTTTCCATGAATATACTTTCTAAGTATAGAACAAATGATGAAATAAGTGATTTTAGTTAGTTTTTCTAAATAAAAGTGTAGAATGTCGAGCCTTTTAGTAATTGAGAAATATTCTTTATGTCCGAATATAAGGTTTTTACTTCTGAGTCAGTGTCTGAAGGCCATCCTGATAAAATGGCTGATCAGATCTCAGATGCTGTTTTAGATGCAATGTTAAAAGACGATCCTAATTCAAGAGTAGCTTGCGAAACCCTAGTAAAAGATAACTTGGTAATTTTAGCCGGTGAAATTACTAGTAAAGCTAATCCAGACCTTGAAGTAATTACACGTAAGGTAATAACTGATATAGGCTACGATAGCTTAGATGTAGGTTGTGATGGAAATACATGCGAGATAATAAATGCTATTGGAAAACAGTCTGAGAATATAGCATTAGGTGTTAATGAGGGTGAGGGAGAGGACTTAGATCAAGGTGCAGGGGACCAGGGTATTATGTTTGGATATGCAACTAATGAGACAGACGTATTGATGCCTGCCCCTATTACTTATTCTCACAGACTAATGGAACAACAAGCTTTTGTTAGAAAAAGTGGAAAATTAGAATGGTTGAGGCCTGATGCTAAGAGTCAGGTCAGCTTTGTTTATGGAGATAATGGTAAACCTGAATCAATTTCAGCAGTGGTGTTATCAACTCAGCATAGTCCAGAAATTTCTCAAAAGGATTTAAAAGAGGCTGTCATGGAAGAAATAATCAAGCCCATTTTGCCTTCTAACTGGGTAAATCCAAGTACTAAGTTTTTTATAAATCCTACAGGAAGGTTTGAGATAGGGGGGCCAAAAGGTGATTGTGGTCTAACCGGAAGAAAAATAATAGTAGATACATATGGAGGCATGGCAAGGCATGGAGGTGGGGCCTTCTCTGGTAAGGACCCTTCAAAAGTAGATAGATCAGCAGCTTATGCTGGAAGGTATGTAGCAAAAAATATTATTGCAGCAGAATTAGCCGATAAGTGTGAAATACAAATCTCATATGCTATAGGCATAACTGAACCAACTTCAGTTAGCATTAATACATTTGGGACTGAAAAAATTTCTGAAAATGAAATAGTAAAATTAGTTAAAGAGAATTTTGACTTGAGACCAAGACAATTAATAGCTATGTTAGATCTAAAAAGACCTATATATCAAAAAACTGCTTCATATGGACATTTTGGTAGACAAGAAAATGATTTTACTTGGGAAAAAACAGACAAGGCTGAACAAATTAAACTTAAAAGGTAAGAATGAAAACTAAAGAAGATTATAAAGTAGCTGACCTGTCACTGGCAGAATGGGGAAGGAAAGAAATAGTTATAGCCCAGTCAGAAATGCCTGCTTTAATGCAATTAAGAAAAAGGTATGGAAAAGAACAGCCATTGGAGGGAGCAAAAATCCTTGGTTGCATACACATGACAATTCAAACAGCAGTTTTGATAGAAACACTTACTTCATTAGGGGCCGAAGTTCGATGGTCAGGATGTAATATTTTTTCTACTCAAGATCATGCTGCGGCGGCAATAGCCGTAACTGGGATTCCTGTCTTCGCCTGGAAAGGCCAGACAGAGGAGGAGTACGATTGGTGTATAGAGCAGACTATATTGAAAGATGGGAGCCCTTGGGATGCAAATATGATTTTAGATGATGGGGGCGACCTTACTGCCATAGCTCACCAGAAATTCCCTGAAATTCTTGAAAATATGCATGGAATAACTGAAGAAACTACAACAGGCGTTAATAGACTGAATGAAATGATCTCTAAAGGAGAGCTGAAAGTTCCTGCAATCAATGTGAATGACTCGGTTACTAAGTCTAAAAACGACAATAAATATGGAACGCGACATAGTCTGAATGATGGAATAAAGAGAGGCACTGATATGTTCTTAGCCGGAAGAAAGGCTCTTGTAATTGGATATGGGGATGTCGGAAAAGGTTCTGCACAAAGCCTAAAACAAGAAGGAATGGTAGTAAGAGTATCAGAAATAGATCCCATATGTGCAATGCAAGCTTGTATGGATGGATATGAGGTTGTTTCTCCGTACCTAGAAGGAGTGAACACCGGCTCGGAAAAAAGTATAAATAAAGAATTATTAAAAGATACTGATCTTATAGTTACTACTACAGGCAATTACAAGGTGTGCGATAAGTTTATGCTAAAAAATCTTAAGAAAGGTGCATTAGTATGTAATATAGGTCACTTTGATACTGAGATAGATACTCAATTCCTAAGGGAAGAATGGGCATGGGAAGAAGTTAAACCGCAAGTCCATAAAATTTTTAGAGATACTAAATCTGGAGAAAAGGTCAATCTACAAAGTGATGATTATATAATTTTGTTATCTGAAGGAAGATTAGTTAATCTTGGTAACGCAACTGGTCACCCATCAAGAATAATGGACGGTTCTTTTGCAAATCAAGTTTTAGCTCAGATGTACTTATTTGAAAAAAAATTCGCAGCTATAAATGATGAAGAAACAAAAAAAGAGGCAATAAAAGTTGAGGTACTTCCAAAAAAATTAGATGAAGAAGTAGCATCTTATATGGTAAAGGGTTTTGGTGGTGTGGTAACGCAATTAAGCGAAGAACAAGCAGACTATATTAATGTTCCAATGAAAGGGCCATTTAAGTCTGATATATATAAATATTAATTATACAGTTTCAAAACGTACTAATTACGAACAATCAGTTTTTTTCTCCAATGACGAAAGAGTTATAAAATTAAAATGGATTAAGAGGTGACAATGAATAGAAGAAAAAAAGAAAAGAACCCTCTTTGGGGAGGAAGATTTTCAGGCCCTCCTAGTGAAATATCTCATAAATTCTCTAGCTCGCTTGAATTAGATAAAAGACTCTATAAAGAAGATATAAAAGGTTCTATCGCATATAGCAAGGCTTTGCTTGAAGCGCATGTTATATCTAGAAGTGAGTTCAAGAAAATAAAAAATGGTTTAGTTTCAATTGAGAAACAAATAGATAAAGACAAATTTAATTGGGAAAATAGCCTTGAAGATGTCCATATGAATATAGAAATGGCTCTTTATAATAAAATTGGATTAGCAGCAAAGAAGATTCATACTGGAAGATCTAGAAACGACCAAATTTCTACAGATGTAAGGATGTTTGTGAAATTGGAAATAGATAATTCTATTAATGCAATACTCAAACTGCAGAAGGCAATATTAACTAAATCCTCAATACACACTGAAACTATGATGCCAGGATTTACTCATCTTCAGATAGCCCAGCCCGTAACTTTAGGACATCACCTTATGTCTTGGTATGAAATGTTAGAAAGGGACCTATCTAGATTAGAGGACGCTAAGAAAAGAACAGATTGCATGCCCCTGGGTTCTGCAGCTTTAGCAGGCAGTAGATTTATTATAAATAGAAAGAAACTTGCTAAAGAGCTTGGATTCTCAAAAATTTCTAAAAACTCTATTGATGCTGTAAGTGACAGAGATTTTATAATCGAGCTTTGCTCTTCAATAAGTATTATTGGGAATCATCTTTCTAGGATTGCAGAAGAATTGATTTTGTGGTCTTCTTCCCAATTCAATTATATAGATTTAGATGAAAGATTCTGTACTGGCTCATCTATAATGCCCCAGAAAAAGAACCCTGATATAGCAGAACTCATTAGAGGTGGGTCCTCAAAAACGATAGCAAACCTTATTGGGCTTCTTTCTTTGATGAAGAGTTTACCTTTATCTTATAACAGGGATATGCAAGAAGATAAAGCCTTTATGTTTAGTAGCCTCGATTATCTTGAGCCTGCACTCAGTTTGACTGCTGAAATGATTAAAACAATGAAAGTAAATAAAGAGAATATGAAAAAAGATTGCTTTAAGGGTCAAATTACTGCTACAGATCTTGCAGATTATCTAGTAAACAAGTCAGTTCCCTTTAGAGATTCTCACGAAATTGTCGGAAATATAGTTGCGCATGCCGAAGATAGATCCCAGCAAATCTTTGAATTGACCCTAGACGAATTGAAAAACTTTTCAAAAAAAATAGATCAGGATGTATTTAGATTTATTGATCCAGAATATTCAGTAAAATCAAAAGCTATTTTTGGGGGAACAAGCCCTAAGGAAGTCAAAAAACAAATAAAAATAGCAAAAAGGAAATTTTTTAAAAAAAATGAAGCTTCTTAATAGAATAGCAATTAAATTCTCCATAATTTTTGTTGCTTTAGTCTTCATTTTTTCAGGATGTGGGAACAAAGGACCCTTGCAACCTCCTAAAGAAGAAACTTCATATTTAAATCATAATGTCTAAAAAAAGTGAAGGTACTGGAACAAAATTCATTGAGGGTGTATCTTTAACTGAGATAGCTTCGGAATTTGGCACTCCATCTTACTTGTATTCTTTCTCAAAAATTGCAGAAAATACAAGAAAATATTTGTCTTCAGTTCGAAAAAAAGATTTAGTTTGTTATTCAGTAAAGTCTAATTCTAATTTACATATACTAAAGCTTATTTCAGATCTAGGCTGCGGCTTTGATGTTGTTTCAGGGAATGAATTAAAAAGATGTGTAGAAATAGGAGCAGACCCAAAAAAAATAATCTTTTCTGGAGTAGGAAAGTCTTATGAAGAACTGAAACTAGCTGCTCAGCTTGGTATATACTCGATAAATATTGAGTCTGAAGGAGAATTGGAAAGACTATCTTCTATTGCTAAAGAATTAGACTTAGTTATTGATTGCGCAATCAGAGTTAATCCTGATATAGCTTCAGGCTCTCATCCATATATAGAAACAGGCAAGAAAAATTCTAAATTTGGTTTGTCTACTAAGAACACTTTGCATGCTGCCAATAGATTGAACAAGGATCCCCATATAAATTTAATAGGATTAGCTGCACATATTGGATCACAAATTACTAACCCCAGCCTTTTAATTAAAACTCTTGAATGTCTTTTAGAAATTCGAGACCAAATACCCCAAAAGGAAGAAATCAATTTCTTAGATCTGGGAGGAGGCCTTGGAATAAGTTATAAAGAAGAACAAGATGCAGATATCAAACAAATAATATCGGAAATAATTCAAAATCTGGAAAACAAAAAAATAAAACTTCTTTTTGAACCAGGTAGGTCAATTGTGGGCAATGCAGGTATTTTATTATCTAAGGTAGAGTATATAAAAAAAACTGAATCTAAAAATTTTGCGATAATTGATGCTGCAATGAACGATATTATGAGGCCTTCTTTATATGATGCTTGGCATGACGTAACAACAGTAAAAACTCAGAATGATCTCTCTGAATTACTTATTTATGATGTAGCTGGTCCTATATGTGAATCAGCAGATATTTTAGCTAAAGGCAGAGAGTTAGATCTAAAAGAAGGATCTCTCTTGATAATAAAAGATGTTGGTGCGTATGGGTTCAGTATGTCATCTAATTACAACTCGAGGACTAGACCCGCTGAGATACTAATAAAAGAAGGAAGGGCTAAGTTAATAAGGTCTAGAGAAACATTTGAAGATATCATTGCCCAAGAAAAGATTAAATAAAAATGAATTCCTCAGCATATCTATATTCTGGTTTAGGAAATAAAATACTTATAGTTGATCTCATTCATCAAACTGCAAAAATTAACTCTAAGCAAGTCCAATTCTTAAATGAGAAGGAAAGATTTGATCAAGTTTTAGTTTTAGAGCCGCCTAGGCTGCCTGACACTGACTATTCGGTTGTTATATACAACTGCGATGGCTCCAAAGCAAAAAACTGTATAAATGGGGCTAGATGTTTAGCTAAATATATTTTTGATAGGGGTCTTGCTCTCAGAAATTTTATTAAAATTGATACTGATTGGGCTTTTTGGGAACTTGCCAAAAAAGAAGGTCTATATGAAGTGTCCTTTAGCCTTGGAGTAGACAATAAAAAAGATGGAAGTCAATATTATAAAGGTCGGTCTAATATATTCTTAGAAGGACATGAGATTATTGTAAATGAGGTAAATATTGGAAACGACCATGCAGTAATGTTTGTCCCAAATTTAGATGAAAGACTGCTAGCCACTCTTGGAGAAAGTGCACAAAAAAGTACTTACTTTCTTGATGGGATTAACATTGGGATGGCAGTTATAAAATCAAAAAGTGAAATCAACCTAAGAGTCTATGAGCGTGCAGCAGGCATGACAGATGCTTGTGGTAGCGGAGCATGTGCAGCCGTTATATGCGCTACAAGAGACAATAGAGTTGACGGGGAAGTCACTGTGAATTTTAAGAAAGGCTCTCTACTTGTAAACTATGAAATAGCCTCTGAAAAGGTTACAGTTCTTGGGGAAGCTAAGTTTATAAAAGAAATTAATTTAAATTATGTCTGAGAAAATACCAATTAGTAAAGAAGAAGTAGCTGAATACCTCTTACTTAATCCAGATTTTTTTAAACAAAACCCCGAAATATTGAAATCTATAGAGGCAGTTCATGATGCAGGGGGTGCAGTTTCATTAATTCAGAAACAAGTGGAGTTATTAAGAGAGAATTATGAAGCTACATCAGGTAACCTGATCGAGTTATTGAAAATTGCAAAACAAAACGAGGATATCTTCAAGAAGAGCAAGAATCTTGTTTTGTTACTCATAAAAGCTAGTTCGATTGGACAGCTTATAGAAGAGTGTGAAGCTAAGTTTGAATCTGAATTTGGCGTGGATAAATGTGTATTAATCTTTTTTAAGAACGATGATTCTTTACCGAAAGGGAGAATAAGGCCAGTTAAAGAATCTCTATCTTCAATCGGAGATATCTATTCTCCTAACGATATTTATATTGGTGAAGTTAATAAAACTCAAGCAGATTTTGTATTTGGTAAAAGGTCAACTGTAAGAAGCTGTATACTCGTCCCAATAAAGAATAAAGATTGTCCTGGAATACTTGCACTAGGATCTAAAGAAAAAGATAAATACAACTATGAAGATGACACTCTTTTCTTAGAATTTATATCAGATTGCCTAAATAACCTTCTGGATAGAAATAAAACTTGATGAAAGAAACCAAGAAAATAGATGAGTTTATTGATTATCTCAAAACCATAAGACAGCTCTCTCCTCACACTCTTATAAATTATAAAAAAGATATAAAAGTCTTAACTTCGTACCTAGAAGAAGAGGGTATAAATTCTTGGCAGGAAGTAGAAAAAATCCATATAAGGTTAATAATTAATAAAGAAAGGAGAAGGGGCCTAAATCCAAGAAGCCTTCAAAGACTTCTTTCTAGTTCTAGGAGTTTTTTTAATTATTTAATAGAGGAGGGCCTTATAAGCAAAAACCCTACTGAGCAAATATTCGCACCAAAAACTTCTGCACTTCTTCCAAAATCCATGGATACAGATTTAATTTACAGATTATTAGATTTTAAACCTCAAAATACATTCGAGTTTAGAGATAAGGCGATGATAGAGCTACTCTACTCTTCAGGTTTAAGATTATCAGAATTATGTAATGTAAACAAAGAGGATATTAACCTAAAGGAGTGCATTATACGTGTAACAGGCAAAGGAAATAAAACAAGAGACCTGCCAATAGGCAGAAAGGCTGTACAAGCAATAAGGGACTGGCTGTTAGAAAGAAAAAAATTAATCAAAAATAAAAGACTTGATGAGAATCAATGTTTATTTTTAAGTAACAGGGGCAAGAGAATATCTCAACGATCAGTACAACTTAGATTAAATAGGTTGTGCCAAAAAAGAGGATTGCCTGAAATAAGTCCTCACGTATTGAGGCACTCATTCGCCAGTCATCTTCTTGAATCAAGTGGTGATCTTAGAGCTGTGCAAGAAATGTTAGGTCATTCAGATATAGGAACCACTCAAATCTATACAAAATTAGACTTTCAACATCTATCAAAAATATATGATGAATCACATCCTAGAGCAAAAAAGAATAAATGAATATCAAGTCTATATCATTTGATCTTGATGACACGCTATGGCCACTAATGCCAACTATCATAAAAGCAGAAAAGACCACAAATGAGTGGATAAAATTAAATTATCCTGGAACTTCTGCTCTCTTAAATTCAAAAGAGACAATTAAAATCAGAGATAGACTTATTAAAGAAAAACCACATCTTATTTATCAAATTTCAGATTTGAGATTAGAAATGTTCTATGAGTTAAACAAATTGGCAGGATACAGTGATAAAGAGTCTGTTTTAATGGCAAAGAAAGCATTCAGTATTTATTTCAAAGGTAGAAATGCTATAAAATTCTATGAGGGTGTTATTGAAACGCTTGAACATCTTCATAAGGAATATTCGCTAGGTGTTGTAACGAATGGCAATGCAGATCTAGAAATAATAGGGATAGGTCATTTCTTTGATTACGTTTTTTCTGCTGAAGACTTAAAGACTTTAAAACCAGATCCAGTTATGTTTGAGGCTGTTATTGAGAAAACAGGTTTAAGGGCAAATGAAATTTGCCATATAGGAGACCATCCAATTAATGATGTTAAAGCTAGTAAAGACTTTGGAATGAATCCTATTTGGTTTAACAGTGAAAACTTGGATTTCCCTATTCAAGGAATTGAGGTTGATGAATTTTCTGATTGGTATTTGCTACCCGAGCTACTTAAAAAGTTAAAGTTGAGATAAATAGGCTTCAATACGTCCAACGTTCATTATGAAGCTTGATTTCTTTTCTTCAGCAGCTGCTTTGATTGAGTCTAAGTTTGTAGCTTCTCCAACCTGGATTACTCCTACCATCGCCATCATTACATGAGGATCACACTGATAAACATAAATACCTTCTGTATCTAAGGTAACTGAAATATCCTTATTAAGTTCGCCTACCCAGCTTCGTGCACCATCTGGCATCATACCAGCCACTGAAGCTGAATTATGTGATAAATCAACCGCCTTGAAATGAATAGTATCTCCTATAGAGACTTTAATAACTGGCGGATCAAAAACCATAGTTCCTCCTGGGCCGACATTCAACATCTTGATTTCGTGCTCAGAACCTTCTGATAATTCAATTTTGGGTAAGTTGGATGGAATAGCTGGAGGTGCTTCTGCAATTATTGGAGTAGCACAATCTTGTCCTTCAACACATATAGACCCTACTGGAGCAATTCTTTTTTCAATAGCTTTGTTAGCTTCAGAGGCTCCTGCAAGTAAAATAAAAGTAATGGTAATTACACATAATTTTTGATAAATCATATTTTTTTTAAAAAAAAGTAGATTGGGCACGCGCATTATAAAGGAAGAAATTCGCTTAGTCTTCTTCAAGTTAGAAATGTTTTAAAAGGCAGGAATGTCTGTTTGAGTTCTGCCTAGAATAAGCGCATGTATATCATTTGTGCCTTCATAAGTGTTTACGACTTCAAGATTTACCATATGACGCATAATTGGATATTCATCAGAAATCCCATTCCCTCCTAACATATCTCTTGCGTGTCTTGCTATTTCTAATGACTTTCCTGTAGAGTTGCGCTTAATCAAAGAAATCAATTCAGGAGAAATATTGTTTTCATCCATCAATTGCCCTGCTCTATAACAGCCTTGTAAGCCTATGCTTATGTCAGTTTGCATATCAGCTAACTTTAGTTGAATAAGTTGGTTGGCGCCTAAAGGTTTGTCAAATTGCTTTCTGTCCATAACATAATCTCTTGCTGTGTGCCAACAAGTCTCTGCTGCACCTAAAGCTCCCCAAGCAATACCATATCTAGCATTATTTAAACAACTGAAAGGCCCTTTTAAGCCTTCAATCTTGGGTAATATCTGATCTTCGCTTACAAAAACGTTTTCCATTACTATTTGTCCAGTTATCGAAGCCCTTAAAGCTAATTTGCCTTCAATCTTAGGAGCACTTAACCCCTCCATTCCTTTTTCTAGGATAAAACCTTTAATCTTTCCTTCATCATTTTTTGCCCAAATAACAAAAATATCTGCAATAGGACTATTGGAAATCCACATTTTTGCTCCAGAAATAGTGTAGCCACCTTTAACACTCTTAGCCCTAGTAATTAAGCCACCTGCATCAGAGCCGTAGTCTGGTTCAGTTAATCCAAAACATCCAATCGAATCTCCTGATGCTAGAGCAGGTAAATATTTCTCCTTTTGTTTTTCTGAACCAAAAGCATAAATTGGATACATAACTAAAGAAGATTGAACGCTCATCATAGAACGGTATCCTGAGTCTACCCTCTCTATCTCTCTAGCGATAAGACCATAACTTATATAATCTACTCCTGGACAATGGTAACCATGGATAGTTGAACCCAGAAGACCCAAAGAGCCCATCTCTTTAAAGATACTTGTATCAGTTTCCTCTTTCCTAAATGCCTCTCTAACTCCAGGCAGAAGTTTTTCTTGGCCAAACTGATGTGCAGTGTCTCTTACTAAACGCTGATCATCTGTTAGTTGCTGTTCCAATAGGAAAGGGTCTTTCCAATTTATTGATTTCCAAGAATTACCTGCCATAAATGCTCCGCTTTATTTTCAAGAAAGCCGATCATATCAGGGCTAATGTATTAATAAAACAGAAATAGAAGCATATAATCCCTAACGGGCTAGTAGCTCAACTAGGATAGAGCGTCTGCCTCCGGAGCAGAAGGTCACAGGTTCAAATCCTGTCTAGCCCACTAAGTTTAAAGTTAATGTATACTTAATCTTTGGGGGAAATTATGAAATATGATCTTTTAATTCAGAACGGAACGATAGTAGATGGAACTGGTAATGATTCTTTTGAAGGTGACATAGCTATCCAAGATGGTGAAATTAAAGAAATTGGTTCAATTAAATTGAGCGCAAAAGAAACAATTGATGCTGAAGGAAGAACTGTAACTCCTGGTTTTGTAGATATTCATACTCATCTAGATGCTCAAATTG
>CETH01019779.1_pt1 | contig 52542 bp, 52 predicted proteins | sample 361461 | NCBI WGS metagenome assembly CETH01 (sample SAMEA2622695, study PRJEB7988) | marine metagenome | isolation source: saline water (ENVO:00002010), including | reverse complement strand
TCAAAATTTGGTCAATTCATTGATGGAAAATGGCAGCCTTCTGAGAAAAATGAAACCTATGATGTAGTTAATCCGGCTACAGAGGAAATTATAGGTAAAGCATCAAAAGCGACAAAAAAAGATGTATTAAAAGCCCTAAGATCCGCAGAAAAAGGATTCAAGATTTGGAAAAAAACACCTGCTTGGCAAAGATCATATAAAATTAGAAAAATTGCTGATTTAATGAGGGAGCGAAAAAAGGATTTAGCTAAGTGGTTAGCTTTAGAAGTTGGAAAACCATTGATTGAAGGAGAAGGTGAAGTAGGTGGAGCAGCAGATATTTTTGAATGGAACGCAGAAGAAACAAAACGTATTTTTGGTCAGACAGTTGAAAGTAGATTTGAAGATACTAGAGTTCAAGTTATTTACCAACCAGTTGGTGTCGTAGCAGCTCTTATTCCATGGAATTTCCCAATAATACTTGCGGCAAGAAAAATATCTACTGCTTTAGCAGCTGGATGTTCTGTTATTGTTAAACCAGATGTAATAACACCTGGTGCTGTAATGGAACTAATGAATATTATAAATGATGCTGGTGTACCACCAGGTGTTGTAAATCTTTTGTCTGGTGATCCAGAAGAAGTATCAAATGAATTAATTTCTTCAAATATTATAAAAAAAGTTTCAATTACAGGTTCTACTAGAGTAGGTAAATTAATATTAAAAAGAGCTGCTGACAAAGTTCAAAGAGTAACTATGGAATTAAGTGGACATGCCCCGTTCATAGTTTTTGAAGATTCAAATATTGATAAAGTTACAGATATGGCAATTACATCAAAATATAGAAATAATGGGCAGGTTTGTATTTCACCAAGTCGATTTTATATTCATGAAAGTAAAAAAAATGAATTTACCAAAACTTTTATAGAAAAAACAAAAAAGTTAAAATTAGGTAACGGGATGAACAAAGGCGTGAATTTAGGACCAATTACAACAAAAAAAAGATTAGAGGAAATTGAAAAGTTAGTTGAAAAAACTAAAAAAGAAGGCGGGAAAGTGTTATATGGGGGTAAAAGACCTTCAGGATTTAATAAAGGTTATTTTTACGAACCTACAATTATTGATAATATTAAAGATAATTTTTCTGTAATGACACAAGAACCCTTTGGACCAATTACTGCTATTACTACATTCAAGAATTTTGATGAGGTGATTCAAAGAGCAAACAAACATGATTGTGGTCTAGCTGGATATGTATGTACAAATTCAATGGAAAAAGCCTTTAAAGCCTCAGAACAATTAGAAACTGGTGTTGTTGCTGTGAATACACCAGTTGTAGCAACTGCAGAAACACCTTTTGGCGGAATAAAACAAACAGGTTACGGTAGAGAAGGGGGTTCTGTTGGTATCAAAGATTATCTCAATATAAAATATACACATCTTGGCCTCTCAGGATAATAATGAGAAAAAATAAATTAAAAAAAATCTTTGCTGATGGCAAAGCAGTCATTAATGGTTGGCTTCAAATACCAAATTCTTTTTCAGCTGAAGTAATGGCTCATCAAGGTTGGGATTCACTAACAATAGATATGCAACATGGTGTTGTTGACTATCCAAATGCTTTACAAATGCTTCAGGGCATATCTACAACGGATGTAGTACCAATGGCGCGAGTAAATTGGAATGAACCAGGACAAATCATGAAGATACTGGATGCGGGTTCTTATGGAGTTATATGTCCGATGGTAAGCAACAGAAAAGAAGCAGAAAATTTTGTTAAAGCTTGCCTTTATCCACCAAAGGGATTTAGAAGTTTTGGTCCCGTAAGAGGATTGCTTTATGGAGGCTCAGATTATGCTAGATTTGCTGACGATGAAATTTTGAAATTTGCAATGATAGAAACTAAAGAAGCTTTAGATAACCTAGATAATATAATGTCAACACCCGGGTTAAATGGGATATACGTTGGTCCTGCTGATTTAAGTTTAGCTTTAGGTGAACAACCCAGTTTCGACAAACCTGAAAATGATAAAGTATACTCAGTAATTATGAAAATTCTCGAATATGCAAAGAAAAACAAAATTATACCAGGTATTCATAATATGAGTCCTGAGTATGCGCAAAAAATGATAGATAAAGGTTTTCAGTTTGTCACAATTATGTCTGATCAAAGATTTATTTCTAGTGGTGCAAAATTAGCTATTGGAAAGTTAAAAAAAGTTAGCACCAAGGAAAGTAAAGGATATTAATTTTAATTTTTATAAATATGGTTTTTTATGTTTATATGCTTAAAGCAGAACAAAAAAAAACGTTAACGTACGTTGGATATACCAATGATCTTTCAAATAGATTAAAAATGCATAATAATGGCAAAGGTGCTAAGTTCACACGAGGTAGAAAATGGCAACTTGTTTATAAAGAAAAATTTAAATCAAAAAAAGAAGCTATCTCTAGAGAATATTTTATTAAAAAAAATAGATTTTTTAGAAAGAAAATTAAAGATAGATATATTTAAATGATTAGAAAAAAAATCGGGGTGTTACTTCCTTTTAAAGATCATTTTACAAATTCTGGAGCAGGGTCTGCATCAATTTGGATAAAAGATTTTAATAAAAATAGTTCATACAAAAATGACATTCTTGTATGTGGAAACACAGATTCACTTAAAGATATTATTGATAAAAAAAGATACAAAAATTTAAATTTCAAAACTCTATCCTTTAGAAGTAAAAATCTTTCTTATGTGAATGAATTTATAAAACTTTATAACAAATATAAATTTAAATTAATAGAAATACATAATAGGCCATCATATTTACGATATTTAATTGATAAAAAAATTGATTCTAAATTTGTATTAATCTTCCATAATAATCCGCTTGCTTTGGGAGGGTCAAAAAGTATTCTTGAAAGAAACTATTTGATTAAAAACTGTGAAAAATTAGTTTTTGTAAGTAATTGGGTAAAGGAAAAATTTTTAGAAGGCCTAGATAAACAAGATCATTCAAAATGTATAGTTATATACCCTAGTATAGACAAAATAAACAAATTACCTAAAAAGAAAAAAATAATATCATTTGTTGGAAAATTAAATCGTTCAAAAGGTTTTCATTTATTTGGATCGGTTGTTGTAAAAATTCTTAATAAATATAAAAACTGGAAAGCAGTTGTAATAGGAGATGAGCCTAGAGAAAAATACAATTTTAAACACAAAAACCTCAAATACAAAGGATGGATAAGTCATAAAAAAACACTTCAGATTTATAACGAAACAAGTATATCGATAGCCCCTTCATTCTGGGATGAACCATTCGGTAGAACATCAATGGAAGCAGGATCTAGGGGTTGTGCAACAATCATTTCTAAAAAGGGTGGTCTTATAGAAACTAACCCTGCAGCAATATATTTAGATAATTTAACTAGTATAAAATTATTTTCAATAATTGAAGATTTAATTAAAAATAAAAATAAGCTTAAAAAAATTCAAAAAAAATCATATCAAAATACCAATCATATACTAAGTGAAAATACGAAGCTTATAGATAATTACAGGGATGAAGTTTTTAATATAAAATTATTTTCCGTTGCCAATAAGAACAAATTTAAAATCATTCATATATCAAATTTTGGTAACAGGCTTTTTAATAGATTGTATTTTATTTCAATCGCTAAAAAACTTTCAAATGGTTTTATAAGAAATGGTCATGACGTAGTTAATTTAAGTGATAGAGACACAATTAAATTTAATCGATATATTTCAGCTAAAAGCGGTATTGATTATTTAAATACCATGTTGTTTGAAACTGTAAAAAACTATTCACCTGATTTACTTGTTCTTGGTCACTCAGACAATTTAAGTTTAGAAACATTAGAGAAGATAAAAAAATTCAAAAAAAACATTAAAATTGCACAATGGTTTGAAGATAATTTACACTCAAGTGGGCCTGATCCTATTCTTAATCAAAAAAGATTATTAAAATATTCTCCATTTGTAGACAATAATTTTATAACTACGGATCCAAAAGTTCTAAAATTTGCAAAAAATAAAGGTAATTTTCATTATCTTCCAATACCTGTAGACAAAAATATAGAAAAACTGGATATATATAAAAACAAAAATAGCATATATGATTTATTTTTTACCATGAGTCATGGAGTGAATAGGGGGGTTTTAAAAGCAAATAAAAAAGATGAAAGATATCCATTTTTAGAACAACTTTTAAAAAAAAATCCAAATATTGTTTTTGATATTTACGGTTACAAAAATAGACAACCTATATGGTCAGAGGATTTTTATAACGTTATTGATAAGTCAAAAATGGGATTAAATTTAAGCAGAACTAATTCAGTAAAATATTATACCAGTAATAGAATTTCTTCACTCGTTGGAAACGGTTTAATGACTTTTGTTGACGCTAGGACTAAATTAAATGATTTTTTTGATGATGATGAGATAATTTTCTATAAAAATTTAAATGATTTATCTAACAAACTTAATTTTTATAAAAATAATGATGTAATAAGAAAAAAAATAGCAAGAAATGGAAAACTCAAATATTTTAAAATTTTTAATAGCGATATAATTGCCAATTACATGCTAAATAAAATATTTAATTTAAAAATAACACGCAATTTCAAGTGGATGAAGTAGAAAAAAAACTTACAGTTAAGGTTGCTGCAGGCTTGGGTAATCAAATGTTTATGTATGCCAATGCTTTGGCTTTGTCAAAAATCTACGGGTATAAGTTATTTATTGATAACAAATCAGGTTTCTTTCAAAAAAAAAATAGAACTTTCGGACGCAAATACACTTTGAACTGTTTTAATTTAACTGCCGACATTTCAAATTATAAATACGATAACTATTTAATGCACAACTATAAGAAATTGTTGTTCATTTTAGATTTCTTCAAAAAAAATAAATCTTTTTTGCGTGAAACTGCTAAAGGTTATAAAAAAACCATGTATTCAAAAATAAATAAAAATCTCTCAAAAAACCTTTATATAGAAGGTTATTATGAGTCTGAAAAATATTTTTCAGATTTTAAACCTGAATTAATTAAAGAATATACAATTAAAAATGAATATATAAATGATAATAAATTTATAAAATTACTTTCTAGTTCAAATTCAGTATCAATTCACATTCGTAGAAACCGCTTTATCGAACCAGGAAACTTCAAGGATAAAGGACTTGAACCCAAGAAAGATATTAAACTTGAGGACATTATTTATTATATTAAAAATGGTGTAAATTATTTTAAAAATAAGATTAGTAACCCTAAGTTTTTTATTTGGTCTAACAATTTTAATGATCTTGATAAAGTTTTTGACCGAAACAATTTTGTTTTTATTGAAAATAATAATGATATTAATGATTTTAATCTTTTCAAGTATTCAAAACATTTTATTGTCAGTCCTTCAACTTACCATTGGTGGGGTGCTTGGCTTAATCAAAACCCTGACAAAATTTGTTTGAGGCCTCCTGATTCTCTTAATCCATCAAATAATAAAGATTTTTGGCCTAACTCTTGGACTAAAATTTAATTTTATTTAGAGCATTGTTTTTAAATAGATTGGCCTCTTTTATATATCTTCTGACCATTTGTGTGGTTTTATGACCCGTCATAGCCATAATGCTTCTTTCTTCAGCACCCAGTTCTGCGGTTGATGTAGCAAAACCTGACCTCAAACTATGTCCCGAATATTGATTTTTATCAAATCCTGCTTTTTGTGTGTATTTTTTTATAATTAAAGCTACGTTTTTATCAGACATGTTAAAAACTGTTCCGTTTTTTATTTTTCCCTCTTTTATCCAATTTTTCAAAGCTATTACTGGACAATACTCAGAATTTGAAAAATAGGGGATACCCTTAGTCATCCCTTCGCCTGTTTGGTCTGTTTTTGACCTTTTAACAAAGATTTTCATACCCTCGTTGACAAATTCAATGTCTTCTAATTGAATGGCCACTAATTCTGATCTTCTAAATCCACCTGAAAAGCCCACTAATAATAAAGCTTTATATTTATTCTTATTTTTGGATTCTTGATCTTCGTTTATTACTTTAATAATTGTTTTTAAATGACTGATTAATATAGGTTTTTTTGCTTTTTGATATGTCCCTTTAGATCTTTTGATACCTAAAATATTTTCAGTAATAACCGGATGTTTTGTATCTAAATAGTGGCCATTAAGCTTATGTATTACACTTATAGAAGCAAGTCTTCGCTTTAACGTACTAAATTTTGAAAATTTTGAAAGATGAGTTAAATACAAAGTAATTATTTTTGGATCTGAGGGCATAGAATTAAGTCCATTTTGATGACAAAACAATGCAAAATCTTTGAAATCAGCCTTGTAGGCTCTAAGAGTATTATTTGACTTAGAACTTTTTAAGTTCTTTAAAGTTTCTAATTCAAGTCTTTTAACATCAGTAACTAAATTGCTCATCTATATTTCCGATAACCATTAATTATCGGAACTATATAAATTATCATTTTTCAGATGTCAAGCTTTGATTTATTATATCAGGAAATGCTTTTTAAGAATCGTAAACGTGTTATTCTAGATCGAGGCCCAAGCTGGCCTGATTATGATAAGGCTGAGCCTTTTATGGTACGCTATTATCCTTTGTTCCGTAAAAGACCTAAGTGGTTCCCTTTCAATATCTTTGTTCATCAGATATTAAAAAGTGATAGAGGCGATTTACATGACCATTATTGGTCGTATTTCACCGTGATACTTAAGGGTGGATATTGGGAAACTAGAAAAAACGGTGTATTTTGGAGGGGTCCTGGCTATATGGGCTTCCGAAAAGGCTCTGATAGGCACAGTTTAAGGATTCCACAGGGAAAATCTGCTTGGACCTTGATATTTGTGGGACCAAACAAGGGTTCCAAGAAGTATGCAAGATACCAAAAAAACAGGTAAAATAGACCCTTTTTACCCTTAAAAAACCTATATTTTTCAACGTTTTTTGCAATCTGTAGGTGAATTTAGTCAGAAATCCATGTTTTATGCCGTCTATACGACCCAGTATGATCAAACGTTAAAAACAGACCTATATATGGCCCATTAATCGCTATATTCTAATACTGCAATGCTCATTAATTTTTACTATTAGGAGTTAATTAAAAACCACTTTTTAAGCCAATTTACGATAATGTTTGGTGTTTTTAACGCTTATTTTATAGTTATTCGCTCTAAATTTGTTTTCAGTTTTAAAAAAACCCTATAAATCTAGCTATATATAAATATATCTATATATTATTAATTTATTCAATAATAACAAGTACATAAAGGTTATATTTAAAGTAATACTTTAATATATAGGACAGTAATACTGACTTAGTTAAAAAATCTTAATGATAGATAAACAACTATAGGAATAGTTATAAAAGACATTAAGGTGGAAGAAACAATAACACTAGCGATATTGTCTACTGCCCTTTTCTTTGAATACATTGAACCAACTAAATAAGTAAGAACAGCACTAGGCATTGCAGACTGGATAAGGAGCACGCCAGCCATAAAACCAGTTAAACCTAAAAAATTAATTAAAGCAAATCCAATTATAGGACCCAATATTACTCTAACAGCTCCTAAAATTGCTGCATGAGTCCAAGAAACAACTTTAAGTCTCGTTAGTGCAACACCTAAAGCCATTAAAACTAAAAAAATCGTAGTATAAGTTAATAAAAAAGTAGTATTTTCAAGAAAACCCGGGACATTCCAGTCGAAATATAAGAATAAAACAGCCAATATAATTCCATAAATAGGGCCGTTTTTAAATAAAATAGTTAGAGAGAATTTTTTACTAGCTAAAAAAATTCCAATCGTGAAGTGGAATAAGATAATAACGGAAGCAATTGCTGAAGCTACACCCAACCCTGCTGTACCATAAGCAAATAAACAAATAGGCACACCCATGTTTCCAGTATTAGGCAAAAATAAAGGTGGAAGCTCTGTAATTGGATCTTTTTTTAAAAATAATAAAAAAAAGAAACCTATGAAAGCAAATGCCGATAAAATAACAACTGCATAAATGAAATATTCTATAAAGATTCCAAGTGTAACACCTGTTGTTGTTATAGTATAGAAAATCATTGCAGGAGTACCAATAGTTCCTGCAAAATTAGTTATAAAATGAGTATTAAATTTTTTATCTTTTTTACCAATGTAATAACCAATTCCAATTATGAAGAAAACAGGAAATAAAACGTCTATTAATTTAAGGTAGAGCTCCATTAAGCCCTTACATCAGATTTACTGGGCTTTCTCAAGGGTTTATTGAAACCTATCGCTTTTTCAAACTCACTTAAACGTTTATAAATAGATCTTAATTCTGTTATTCTTGTCCAATTTTGTAAAAATAATGAAAAACTACTTTGTACTTCTCTAAAGGCACTGGAGGTCTGTATTAATATACCCAAAGTCATTGCTCCTGTAAAAAGGCCTGGGCCCATTAATAGATATGGAACAATTATCATAGATTGATTGTACATAATCAACCAAAGATCAAAATAACCATAGTGCAAAAAAAGTCTGTGGTAATTAAATTTTATACCAGTAAAAAGTTCTAAAATTGTCGGAGGTTTTACATAATTTTTTCTGTCATCTTCTCCATAAACAAGTTCTTTTCTAAAAGCAGCTTCAACTTTTTGATTATTATATTCAAGACCAGGTAACTTAATACCAACCAACCAACTAATTACTAAACCACCCAAACTTGCTGTTAAAGATACCCAGACTAAAGATCCTGTTATATCTTTAAAATAAGGAATCACTACATTTGTGGATAATCCCCATAAAATTGGTATAAAAGCAATTAAGAGCATAATTGCTCTAACAACTTGCAACCCTAAACTTTCAACGATTTTAGCAAAATTCATACAATCTTCCTGAATTCTTTGAGAGGCACCCTCAACTTTTGCATCTATTTTTCTCCAATATGGCATATACGAAAAAGTCATTGCTTCTCTCCATCTGAAAGCCCAAAGCCTCGTAAAGTAGTTTGTTACTGTATAAATAATTACATAGGGTATAGCCAATTTCATAAATAGGAAGATACCGTCATAAAATTCAGAAAGCTCTCTTTCTGTGGCTTTTTGAAGAAGATCGTAAAAACCTTTATACCATTCATTTATTTGAACATCTATCCAAGTTTGAGAAAGCAAAGATAAAAAAATAAAAAAAGCACCGCCCCAAGACCAAACTAACCATTTTCTATCAGTAAAAAAACTTCTCCACATACTAATCCTTTAAAAAATTATCAGAATAAGATTTAATTATAAAATGGGATTTTTTAGGCTCGGTAACTTCATATAAAATATTATTTTTTTTTGCATAATCGATAGCTTTTTCTTTTGTCGAAAATTCTAAGACAACTTCGTCCATAGTGTCATCGCTAGTTTGCCATCCCATTAAAGGATTCACCCCACCTTCTCTTGTTTGAAATTTTAACAGCCATTTTTTAGTTTTACCTTTACCTGACTGGGTGGCTGTCCTTGATGGAATATAAATTTTTGCTTTTTTCATATTTTATATAATTGGCAAATTACAAATTTTTCCCTCTGATGATTCATTGTTATGAATAATTTTAAAATCCTGGTTTTCCTCACAGTATTTCTTATAAATCATAGCTATACCTACAACTTTTTTGAATTTAGGCGAATATGCCGCTGATCTTAAAAACCCAATCAAATTATTATTTTTGTCTAGAAGTTTTTCTTCTTTAGTAAGATTTATTTTTTTTGTTTCAATTTTAACGCCCATTAATCTTTTCTTTATTCCCTTATTTTTAATTTCTATCAACGAATTTCTTCCTAAAAAATTTATATTACTATTTAAATTTATATATTTATCAAATCCACATTCAAAGGGATTGTCTCCATTATCCATATCATTGCCATACGAAAGTAAACCAGATTCAATTCTTTCAATAGCATTTGGGCATCCAGGTTTAAGATTAAATTCTTTTCCTACATCAAAAAAATGATCATATAATTTTAATCCTGAATTTATATTTTCAATGTGAATTTCATAACCTCCTTGTTTTGAAAATCCAGATTTAGATATCATAAACTCGACTCCTTCATAGGTATAGTAGTCATAATTAAAAAACTTTAAACTCAAAATATTATTTCCAAAAACTTTTTTCATTAAACTGTCTGATTTTGGTCCTTGTATCGCTAGAGTACAGATATCAGTTTCATGTATTTTGACATCAAAATTAGAAATATTAGCTATTCCTTTTGCAAATAGTAAAACATCAGAGTCTGCAATACATATTCGCCACTTATTTTCATCAATTTTTATAATTAATGGATCATTGATCATGTTTCCGTCTTTATCTATTAGGGGAACATAATAACATTTTTTTGGTTTAGCCTTAGATAGATCTCTACATGTCATTAGTTGGATTAATTTGTAACTGTCCTTACCATTAATTTCTATTTCCCTTTGAACTGAAACGTCCCATAACTGAACATCTTTTTTAAGATGATTGTATTCATCCTCTATAGATTTAAAAAAAGTTGGCAATAACATATGGTTATATATTGTATAACCACCTACTCCATAATCCTCTAGCCTTGAAGTAAAAGGTGTACTTCTTAATCTTCGTGTTTTTGAAATTATAAATTTTTTCATTTATTTTAAAAATTCAGCCACCTTCTCTCTCATCTCAAAAGGATTTTCAAGTATTATCATGTGACCGCATTCTTTTATGATATGTGTTTTTGACCCAGGTACTAAACTTGAGAATTCTTTGCCTTTATTTATTTTTATCATTTTATCAAGCTCTCCAAACACAAATAAAGATGGGCAATTAATCTTTTTTGTTGCAGCAAGACCATTTTTATAATTATTACACGCTTTTAAATCTACAGCCAAGACTTCCCTCACCTCTCTTGATGAATTTAATATTTTTTGTAGTGGATTACCTCCAATAAATTGTTTTGAATAACCATAACCCCATTTCATCATTAAATTTAATGACTCCATGTTTCCAGATTCTGCTAGGCTTATTAAACTTTGGTTAACTGGTATTTCGTAAGAGCCAGCAATAAATATTAACTTTTTAACTTTGTTTGAAAACTTATTAGAATAATCTAGTGCAACCAAACATCCTTGAGAGTGACCAATAATACTAAGCTTCTCTATGCCTATTTTTTTAATAACTTTATCTAACCAGCTAGACATTTCTTCGATTGACTTAAGACTCTCACCATCAGAATTTCCATGCCCAGGTAAATCTAAAGCATAAACATTATATCCTATATCCGACAAAAATTGATCGGTTAAAGACCAAACAACATGTGATTGGCCACTTCCATGAAGTAAGACTATTGTTTCCTTTTTTTTATCGAAAGATTGACCAGCATTAGATGCAAAGACTTTTTTGTTTTCTACTTCTAAAATCAACTTATTTCCTTAGCTTTAGCCCTAAGCTCGTATTTTTTAATCTTGCCCGTTGATGTTTTTGGAAGGTCACCAAAAATAATTTTTTTTGGAATTTTAAATCCAGCTAAAGTTTTTCTACAAAATTGAATTATTTCATCTTCAGTAGCCTTTTTTTGTGGTGATAATTCAATAAAGGCACAAGGTGACTCACCCCATTTTTCATCGGGTTTAGCAACTACTGCTGACAATGATACTGATGGATGTTTTGAGATGGTATTTTCAATTTCTATTGAGGAAATATTTTCACCTCCAGAAATAATTATATCTTTTGATCTGTCTTTAATTTGAATGTACCCGTTTTCATGTACTACTGCTAAATCGCCAGAATGAAACCATCCATTATTCATAGATTTTTGTGTAGCTTCTTTGTCTTTAAAATAACCTTTCATAACAACATTACCTCTAATCATTATTTCTCCTATAGTCTTCCCATCATGCGCAACTGGTTTCATATTATCTGGGTTCATTACCTTTACATCCTCAGTGTTTGGATATCGAACACCTTGCCGTGAACTTATATCTGCTTTTTCATCTTCATTTAATTCGTTCCAATCACTATTCCAAGCACACTGAAGAATGTGTCCGTATGTTTCTGTTAAACCATAAACATGCATAACTTCAAATCCTAATTGTTTCATTTTTTTAAATATTATACTTGGTGGAGGTGCGGCGGCGGTTAATACATGAACTTTATGTTCAAGTTTTTTTTGTTCTTCTTTGGGTGCGTTTGCTAACATATTTAAAATAATCGGAGCTCCACCAAAATGTGTAATTTTATGTTCGGATATTAATTCAAATATTTCTTTTGCTCTTATATTTCTTATGCAAAACACACGAGCATGTAACATCGCAAGTGTCCAAGGATAACACCAACCGTTACAATGAAACATTGGAACAGTATAAAGGAAATTTAATCTATTTGGCATATTCCAAGCAGTAACACTACCTGTTGCCATCAAATATCCTCCCCGGTGATGATAAACAACGCCTTTTGGATTGCCTGTGGTACCAGATGTATAATTTAAAGATATAGCCTGCCATTCATCATCAGGCCTTTTCCAAACAAAATTATTGTCACCGCTTTCTAGAAAGCTCTCATATTCTAAATCACCTATTTTTTTTGGATCATTTAAATCAGCTTGTTTGTCAAATATATCTATAATTGTAATTTTTTTATCTAAAGACTCTAAAGCTTTATTTACTACTGAATGAAATTGTCTATCAACTATAAGAACTTTTGTTTCTGCATGATTCAAAATATACGAGACTGTCTTTGCATCTAATCTTGTATTAATTGTGTTAAGTACAGCACCAGTCATCGGAACTGAATAGTGAGCTTCAAAAAGCTCTGGTGTGTTAGCTGCCATAATGGAAACAGTATCGCCTTTTTTAATACCATGTTTTTCTAACGCGCTAGCAAATTTAGTTGATCTTTCATAAACCTGCTTCCAGGTATAAGTTCGTTTTTTGTAGAAAACTGCTTGATAATTAGGATAAATATCTTTTGTTCTTTCAAGAAAGGATATAGGAGTCAAAGGTACATAATTTGCTTTGTTTTTTTCTAGATTTTTATCGTAGTGACTCATTTTAATTAAAATTTGCCTTCATCATTGAATTACTACCAGTTATTGCTGACAAATAATGACTTTGAACTCTAGGGAGAATTTTATCAAAATAGTATGTGGCTGTATTAATTTTATCATTAAAAAAAGATTTGTTTGTGTTTAGTTTCTCATAACTTACTTTAAGTATTTTTAACCATGAATGAGCCAGGCCAATATAACCTAAAACCTTAAGATAATCGTTGCAAGCTGCACTCACATCATCTTTAGAACTTTTATTTTTTTCAGCAAGCCAAGATGTAAAATTATTTAATAATTCAATATATTTTTGAAATTTTTGAACAAAAAGAGTTAATTCATTAATTTTTTCATATTCATAAATTTCATTTGTTATTTGTGATATATATTTATCAAATATTTTATTATTTAAAATTTTCCTGTAGACTAAATCTATAGCCTGAATTGAATTAGTTCCTTCATAGATAGGAGTTATTCTATTATCCCTGAATAATTGCTCGATACCTTGATCTTTTGTGTAACCATAACCACCAAAAACTTGGATGGCATCATTTGTAATTTCCATTCCTATGTCAGTAAAAAAGGATTTAATTAGCGGTGTCATCATCGAAACTAAGTCATTTGCAGTAGCTTTGATGTTTGGATCAGAGTGATTCAGACTTACATCAATTTGTTGAGATACCCAAAAGGCTAACGATCTTTGTCCCTCGATAAGTGACTTCATATTCATAAGACTTCTTCTAATATCAGCATGTTTAATTATTAAGTCTGTTTCCTTACCGTTACTATTATTTGCCTTACCTTGTTTTCTTTCCTTAGCATAAGATAAAGCGTTTTGGTAAGCTGTTTCTGAAATTCCTAGTCCTTGAATGCCTACAACAATTCTTTCAAGATTCATCATTGTAAACATCGAACTTAAACCTTTGTTTTCTGGACCTATCATATAACCACTTGCGTTTTCAAAATTTAAAACACAAGTTGGAGATCCCTTTATGCCCATTTTTGTTTCTATTGATCCAGTACTAACCCCATTTCTTGGTCCTATTGATCCATCATCCTTAACAATAAATTTAGGTACTAAAAATAAACTAATACCTTTTGTTCCGGAAGGTGAACCTGGAATTCTTGCTAACACCAAGTGAATAATATTTTCGGTTAAATCATGATCACCAGAAGTAATGAAAATTTTTTGGCCTGTAATTTTATATGAATTATCTTTTTGCTTAATAGCTTTTGTTTTAAGCAACCCTAGATCTGTGCCGCAATGAGATTCTGTAAGACACATGGTACCACTCCATTTACCTTCAACAATTTTAGGTAAAAACTTATTTTTTAATTCTTCATCACCATGATGAAGAATACAGTTGTAAGCTCCAATGCTTAACTCACTATACAATTTAAATGAAAGACTGGAAGATGAAAGCATCTCCTCAAAAAAAGTACTTACAGTTTTTGGCATTCCTTGCCCACCATATTTTGGATCACAAGATAAAGATGTCCACCCATCTTCTATAAATTTTTTATAAGCCTCTTTATATCCGGGCGGGGATCTAACTATACCATTTTCATAAACACAGGGCTTTTCATCTCCTATTTTAGCTAATGGTAAAATAAGTTCCTGATTAATCTTAGCTGCCTGTTGCAAAACATCTTTAACTAAATCAGAATTTATTTCCTTATATTTGTCAATTTCCTTATAATTTTTATTATCCTTTAAATGCTCAAATAAAAACATCATTTCATCAACTGGTGCGTTGTATATAGTCATCTAATTTATTAGTGGTTTCCCTGTTTTTAATGTGTGAGCTATTCTTTTCTGCGTATTTTTTGTCTCTAATAATTTCATAAAACTATTTAGTTCTAAATTATACATTTGATCTTCCGTAATTTCCTTATTTATATCTGTATCTCCCCCACTTAATACATAAGCTAATTCCTTACCAACTACCATACCATGATCCAGTATTATTTTCCTATTATATAAATCATCAAGAACCTTTTGCATCTTTTGTCTCACTTGGCTACCAGATAATTTAAATTTACAATAAGCTGGTGGCTTAAAATCCCTGTTTTTTTCTATTAAATTTCTTGCTACTGAAAATAAATTGTTTCTATTTATTATAACTTGATTATTGGAATTCAAAAATAAAAGAGGTCTAGCCTCATAAGGTGATGTTGCGGTTTTAGCTTTTCCTATAATATCAAAAACCTTTAATGAAGCAAAATCAATGTCATTCTTTGAGTTATTTACTTGCGTCCATCTCCATAAAAGTTCTTTGCAACCTCCCCCGGCAGGCACTAAACCAACTATTGTCTCAACTAAACCCATGACAATATTTGTATGTGATATTACATAATTACTTTGTAATAAAACCTCTTCGCCTCCACCAAGAGCTAATCCGGACGGAGCTGATATAACAGGGTTTTTGCAATATTTTAAATGTTTACAAGTATCTTGAAAATATTTAATAAATTTTTCAACAGATCTCATATCTTTTTTATTAATAAATTCCATTACATAGTTAAGATTTACACCTGCAGAAAATTGCATACTTTCGTTCATAATTATAAGAGGTTTGTCTGTAGCATTCATTAATGCATCCATTGATTTATAATCTAATGCGTTAGCTTTTGTATTAAACTCTACGATATTAAAATCTTTAAATCTAAAGATTTCAGCGGAATCATTTTTGTCTATTTTAGTAACCAGTTTTTTGATTTTTCCCAAAGTTTCAATATTTGTATATTTTTGCCGTTCGTCATAGAAACTTATTTTTTTTTTATTTTTTAAGTTTTCTAAAAAAGGGTTTAGTTTAACACTCCCTATTTTTGCAAAAAAATTATTCAAGCCGATTGACTCAAGCATTTCAAATGGGCCCATTGACCAATTAAATCCTAGTCTCAAAGCCTCATCTATATCATTATATTCTTTAGTAATTTTTGGTACTAAAGAAGATGAATAGAGAATAATTTTAGATATTACAGACCAAGCATATTTACCATATTTATCATCTCTATTAATTAATTCTAAAAGATTAATTTTATCAATTTTTAAATCAATTTTCTTTGATGAAGAATATTCATTGCTACTTAAATTTAATGCTTCAAGAGTTTTCTTTCCATTGTTTTTATTAATTCTATAAAAACCACCTTTCCCTTTTCTTCCAGTATAACCTTTGTTAATAAGATCTTTTATAACTGGCAAATCATCTATAACTTTTTGAAATTCATCCTTGGGGTCTAATTCTTTTTTAAAACTTTTGAGAACGTCAGACATTAAATCTATACCGATTAAATCATAAAGAGCAAAAACACCAGTTTTGGGAATGCCCATTGGTCTACCAAAAACAGCATCCGCTTCCTCTACGGTAAGACCCATTGAAACAGCATCTGACATAGCAACTTGCATTGAGTAAACACCAATTCTATTTCCCAAAAATCCTGGTGTATCTCCACATATTATTACACCTTTTCCTAAATCTTTTTCACAAAAGTTTTTTAACAATTTTATTTTATTTTTATCATTGTCTTGTTCTCTGACAATTTCAAGTAAACCCATGTATCTTACTGGATTAAAAAAATGCGTTATACAAAAATCCTTTTTGTCAATATCACTTAATTTTTCGGATAAAACTTTAAGAGGTATTGTTGAAGTATTTGATGATACTACAGAATCTTTTTTTCTTTTTGCAAATATTTTTTTGTAAATATCATGTTTTATATTTATTCTTTCAACAACAGCTTCTATTATCCAGTCAGCATCTGTTACATGCTTAAAATCATCGAATATATTTCCAATTTTTAAATTTTTAATTTTTGATTTTTCAAATAGAAGTGGTGGACGAGATTTTAATATTCTGTCCCGTGCTTTCTCAACTATTTCTGTTTTCAAATCAAGTAACACTACGGGTATATTAGCATTACACAAATGAGCTGCTATTCCGCTTCCCATGGTACCTGAACCAATTACAACTACTTTGTTTATTTTCATAATGGTCGGGGCGGCAGGATTTGAACCTGCGACCCTCTGGTCCCAAACCAGATGCGCTACCAGACTGCGCTACGCCCCGACTTGCTTGATTTTATAATTTATATGAAGTCTTTTAGCAAATAAAAGATATTTAATTTAATAGTTTCTGTAATAATATTGATCTAAATGTCTCAATTAAAAAAAGAACCAGATGTAGATATAATCATTCCTAATTTTAATAAAGCTAAATTTTTAGATGAATGTATTCAATCTGTTATTCAACAAAGTTATTCAAATTGGAAACTATTTATAATAGATGATGCTTCGAAAGATAATTCTATAAATATACTAAAAAAATACGAAAATATGGAAAAAATAACTATAGTTAAACTGAAGAAAAATAAAGGGCCAGCTTTTTGTAGAAATTTAGGTATGAGATTATCGAAATCAAAATATATATCTTTTTTAGACTCAGATGATATTTGGACAAAAGATAAACTTCGGAAACAAATTGATTTCATGATAAAACATAATTATGATTTTACCTACACTGATTACTTGCCTTTTTTCCATAATATTAACAATAAAATTTTCAAAAAAAAAACAAATCTTAAAAAGAGCTTTACTTATGAAGAATTTATACTTAATTCATCAATAAACTCATCTACTATGATTATTAATAGAAATATAGTTTTTAATTATAAATTCAAAAAAACTAAGATTTTGGAAGATTATCTTTTTAAATGTGAAATTCTTAAAAATGGTAAAACAGCATATAAATTATCTGATAACCTTGCTTTCTACAGAATTGTTTCAAACGCAAGATCAAGTAACAGGATTCTTAATTTCATATGGCTTTGGAAAATTAACAAAAAATACAATAACTTAAATATTTTTAATAATATTAAATCAATTATATTTATTAGTATTAACTCTCTTAAAAAATATGGAATTAAGTAAATAATTAAATGATTCAACCAATATCAAATGTTTTTAAATGGTTTTTTAAGCTAGAGGCTGCTTCTGGACTTATGCTTTTATTTACAGCAGTACTTGCTTTAGTCGTAAGTAATAGCGATTTGAATTCAACTTACATAAAAGTTTTAAATACTTACTTTTTTTTAGGATTTGGAAAGTTTGGAATTAATTTAACAGTTTTGCACTGGATAAATGATGCTCTAATGGCAATTTTCTTTTTTCTTGTAACCTTGGAAATTAAAAGAGAATTTATTCAAGGAGAATTATCAAATCCAAAACAAGCGATGTTACCTATATTTGGTGCTGTTGGTGGAATGTTGGTACCAGCTTTGATTTATGTGGTATTAAATTATAAAGATCCAACAACACTTAATGGTTGGGCTATCCCCTCTGCTACTGATATAGCTTTCTCTCTGGGAGTTTTATCTATTTTAGGAAAAAGAGTACCACTTTCATTAAAAGTATTTTTAACTGCATTAGCAATAATTGATGATTTAGGGGCAATTATAATTATAGCAGTTTTTTATTCAGGAAAAATTCAAATTCTTTATTTGATATTAATGTTAATCTGTTTAGTAATTCTTATTTTTTTTAATAAATTAAATTTTAAAAATTTTCTTCCATATTTGTTTGTTGGTTTATTTCTTTGGGAATTTACGCACCAATCAGGGATACACGCTACTATATCTGGAGTTTTACTTGCATTAACAATTCCACATAAAAGCAACAAGAGAGATAAATCTTCTTTATTACTAAAATTGGAACACTCAATATCACCTTACGTTGCTTTTGGTATTATGCCTATATTTGCATTTGCAAACGCTGGTGTTTCGTTGGAAGGGATAAATATGTCTTCAATTATGAACAGTGTTCCACTTGGAATATTGTTGGGCCTGTTCATAGGAAAACAAGTAGGTGTTTTTATATTTTCATATGTATCGATTAAAATGAAACTAGCAGAAATGCCAAATAATTCGAATTGGGTAACTTTTTATGGAGTTGGTATTTTAACAGGTATAGGTTTTACTATGAGTTTGTTTGTTGGAAATTTAGCATTTGTTGAAGCACCACAATATCTTAGTGATGTTAAAATCGGTGTATTGCTAGGTTCGCTTTTGTCAACAGTATTTGGTTACCTATTAATTTTACTTTTTTCAAAGAAATGATTGAAAAAAAAATTATCAGTCTAGCTAATAATTTGTCAAATTACGGCATAAAAAGTAATTCAAAAAATATTGTAACAAAAAAAAACAGAATATGTGGTGATAAAATTAAAATGAATGTGGAAGTTAAAAATAATTTAATTGTAAGGGTCAATTATGAGACAAATTCATGTATATTCTGTCAGGCATCAGCAAGTTTATTAGCCAAATATATGAAAAAAAAAAAATTATCTGAATTAAATTATATATTGTCTTTACCTAATTACAGATTTTTATTATCAAAAAAATACCAAAGCAGAAGAGAATGCGTCATGTTGCCAATTGAAGCTCTAATAAAAGCGACTAAAAATTAAAAATGTTAAAAATATATTCAATAGTTATTATAATTATGTTCGGTCTATTTACATCAGCTAATGGTTCCTATGAAAAACGAGCTTATGATTTTTCATTTAAAGATCTTGATGGTTCATCATTAAAGTTATCAGAATTTAAAAATAATGTATTGGTAATTACAAATGTTGCCAGTAAATGTGGGTTTACATCTCAATATGAAGATTTGCAGAAAATATGGGAAAATTATCAAAGCAAAGGTGTAACTGTAATAGGAGTACCATCAAATTCATTTAACCAAGAACCTGGATCAAACAAGGAGGTTAAAATATTTTGTGAAGCTAAATTTGGTATTAGTTTTCCTATGACACAAAAAGAAGAAGTAATTGGTGAAAACTCTCATCCATTTTATAAATGGGCAAATGATAATTACGGTAAAGAAGCTGTGCCAAAATGGAATTTTCATAAGATAATAATAGATAAAAATGGAAAAGTTTTTGATACGTTTTCATCTTTCACTAATCCAAATTCTAGAAAATTCATAAGTTCAATAGAAAAAGCCTTAAATTCAAGTAACTAAATATTAATTTCCATCCCATCAAAAGCTGGAATAATATTTTTTGGTAGCTTACTTTTTAATTTATTATAGTCGAGATCAGTATGAAGATTAGTTAAAATAGTTTTTTTGGGCATTAAAGTTTTACTAAGTTTAATAGCTTTATTTAAATTATAATGTGATGGATGCTCTTTCTCTTTTAAACAGTCTATTATTAAGACTTTAAGCTTTTTTAATTTTATAAAATCTTTCTTTTCAATGCCATTACAATCACTAATATAAGCTACTTTTGAAAAGATATAAGCGGTTGATTTAATTTGTCCATGTTTTACGGAAATAGTTTTAAATATAATTGATGAATTATTTTTTGTAAGTGAAAATTTTTTCTTAATTAAATTTCCATTCATTATAGGTACATAACCCTGACCTCCAAAAAAAAGGTAGTCATATTTTTTTTTTAGAATTTTTAAGGTCCTTTTGTTAGCAAAAATATCAATTCTTTTTTTATTCTGCCAGAAAAAAGGTCTTAATTCAAAAATACCACTTGTTTGATCCGCATGTTCATGGGTGAAAAGAACATAATCAAGACTTTTGATTTTATTTTTTATGAATTGTTGTTTTATATCTGGCGAAGTGTCTATTGCAATTGATAAAGCACCTTTTTTTATAAATGCAGAACATCTTGTTCTTCTATTAAGTTTATTGTTTTTATTGCATTTACCCCAATTATTAGTGATCCAGGGGGAGCCAATTGAACTACCAGATCCTAAGATAATTAACTTCATTTTTTTTCCACTGAAGGAAATAAATTAAAGAAATTGTGACTTGTAATAGAAGACATTTGATCGAATGTTTCCTGTTTTATTTTAGCCATGTAATTTAAAGTGTGAATTATGTGGCTTGGCTCGTTTGATTTTCCCCTAAGTGGTTCAGGTGACAAATATGGAGAGTCCGTTTCAACAAGTATTCTGTCAATTGGAATAGATTTAAAAACTTCTGTTAGTTCTGTATTTTTTTTAAAAGTTATTATACCACTAGCAGAAAAGTAACAACCAATATCTAACAATTTATGCGCAAATTTTTTACTACCAGTAAAGCAATGCATTAATATTTTAAATTTATTGTTTTTAAATTCGCTATTAAGTATATCAAAAGTTTTATCTTCTGCTGATCTTGAATGAACAATCAGAGTTTTAGATGTACTTTGACTTACTCTAATATGTTTAATAAAATTATTTACTTGTACATTTTGATCAGAATGATTATGAAAAAAATCAAGACCAGTCTCACCTATTCCAATTATTTTATTATTTGTTGAACTTTTTTTTTTAATATGATCAATATCTAAATTAATATGGTTTTTAGTTTCATGAGGGTGAATACCATAAGTACCAAAAATATTATCAAATTTACTAGTCAAATTTAACACATCCTTGAAATTTTCATCAGTAGTACATATTGTCAAAAAATACTTAACTCCAACTTTTTGAGCCCTTGAAATTACCTTTTTAATGTTAGTAATTAATGGTTGATAGTTAAGGTGACAATGAGAATCAATTATCATTTTCAATTTTTTTAAACAATATGGTTGTTTCCTTTATATATTCACCTGGTTTTAAAAAATTTCTATCTTTAATATTTTTTAGTTGCCTTTCTTCTTTTTTGACTTTGAGTATATTCAAAACCTTATCAGAAGTATTCGGTATAATTGGACTCAACAATATACTTATACATCGAATTTGGTTAAGTATATTATATAGTACTGTATTCATTCGATTTATATCACTTTTTTTTAATTTCCAAGGTTCAAGATCGTTAAAGTACTTATTTGCATTAAAGGAAAAACTAATTACTTTTTTAATATAAGAATTTAAATCCTGATCATCCATTAAATTTATTAAACCTGGTAAAGAATCTACTATTTCTTTGTTTAGTTTGTCATCTTCGTCATCAAATTTATCACATATTGGAATTTTAGAAGAACAATTTTTATTTATAAAAGAAAAAACTCTCTGACAAAGATTACCATAATTATTAGCTAAATCATTATTAATACAATCAGTAAGGTTTTTTAAAGATATATTTCCATCATTACCAAGTGAAACTTCTTTTGTAAGGTAGTATCTTAGTTGGTCAACTCCATAGGTATTTATAATTTCAATTGGATCTAAAATATTACCTATAGATTTTGACATTTTCTTTTTATCTGACAAAATCCAACCGTGGCCATAAACTCTTTTTGGAGGTGGAATTTTGGCAGCCATTAAAAAAGCTGGCCAATATATTGCATGAAATCTAAGTATATCTTTGCCAATTATATGAATATCCGCAGGCCAAAAATTTTTATACTTTTTATTATTATTATTTGGAAAATTAAGTGCGCTGAGATAATTTGTTAACGCATCTAACCATACGTATATAACGTGTCTAGATTCATTTGGTACCGGTATACCCCAAGAAAAAGAAGTTCTGCTTACAGACAAATCTTTAAGACCTTTTTTTACAAATTCAATTACTTCGTTTTTTCTAGATTTAGGCAGAATAAACTTAGGATTATCTTCATAAAACTTGAGTAATTTTTCTTGCCAGGATGATAACTTAAAAAAATAAGAATCTTCTTCGACCCACTCGACAGAAGAACCTGAAATTTTTGCAATTTTCTTTTTATCTTTTTCTTCGATTTCATCTTCATCATAATATGCCTCGTCTGATACTGAGTACCAACCTTTATATTTTGATAAATAAATATCTTTAGACATAATTAATCGACTCCACAAATCAGTTACGGCCTGATAATGTCTTTTTTCAGTTGTTCTTATAAAGTCATCGTTGGATAAATTTAATATCTTTGTAAGTTCTTGAAATTTTAATGACAACTCATCACAAAATAATTTTGGATCTTTTGATTTTTTTTCCGCTTCTCTCTGCATTTTTAATCCATGCTCATCGGTTCCTGTTAAAAACATAACATTGAAGCCATTTATTCTTTTAAACCGTGCAAATACATCAGCAACTATACTTGAATAAGCATGACCCATATGAGGTTTGCCTGATGGATAATAAATTGGCGTGGTTATATAAAAGTTTTTATTTAACATAATTAAAATTTTCCTTTAGAAAATATAAAACAGATTCATTAGACAAATTAGAAAATCTATAATTATTGAGAAGTTTAATTATATCACTTCTTGTTTTAGATGCTGCGATAATCGATTTTTTGTTATTTTTTATATTGTTGAAAAACTTTACGTCAAATAAAAAATTTAATAAATCTAATGAAACCTCGTTCTTATTTTTTTTATAATCATGAAGAAGAATTTTACCTATATTAAAAAAACTATCATCAATTGAAATTTTTAAGCTTGGAATTAAGTAACAAAACTTTATAAATAAACCCGGTGTTGTATATCTTAGATATTGATTATAATCACAATCGCTTATATTAAAATTATTCATTAGCTTTTTAACTATTTCTTTTTTTTCATTCACAGAAAGAAATATTTTCGTTTCTATAGATCTAGATTTAAGTGTTTCTATTATATTTTGAGACTTATTGTTAATAAGTATAAAAAAATTAGTATCACTAGGTTCCTCAATTATTTTAAGAAGAGCATTTGCTGAGTTAATATTGAATGTTTCAACATCATCTAAAATTATAAATCTGGGCAAATTATTTAATGAAGAAATGTTTATTTTTTTTTTAAGTTCTCTAATATCATCTACAGATATTTTTTTTTTATAATTTTTACCTAAATAAATAAAATTTTGATTTATATTATTTAAAATACTTTTGTATATTGGGCTATTTGGATTAATTGTATGATTTGTTAAGTCATAATCAGAATTTTGATTTAATTTTTTTGATAAAATATAATTTACAATATGCAAAGATAATGTGAATTTGCCCTGACCTTTTGCTCCTGTAAACATATTAACTTTTGGAAATGTATTATTATCAAATAAACTTACAAAATTTTTAAAATGAAAATCAAAACCAAATAATTGTAATGAACTTAAAGGAGTAATATTATCTAAGCTATAGGTGGTCATTTTATTTTATTAATTTTGACATTACTATATTAAAAATTTGATTTTCTATATTAGGGCCTTCATTCGTATTATCAAATATATAGTATTTATCTTTATTTTTTTTTGCTATTTTAATAAATGCTTTTTGAGTTTTGTTATAAAAATCTTTTGAAAATTTATCATATCTGTTCTTCTTTTTCCTTTTTTTTATCCTTTTTAAAGCCTTATCAACGTTAATTTTAAGTACAAATGTAATATTTGGTTTAATTTTTTTAAGTATATGTTTGTGTACACTATTAATTAAATCTTTATTAACTTTTTTGCCATAAACTTGATAAGCAAAAGTTGAGTCTACAAATCTATCGCATATAACTATTCTTTTTTTATTAAAAGCTGGTATCAGCTTATGTATTACATGCTCATTTCTAGCTGCAAGATAAAGTAATGTGTCTGTGTATTTGTCATAAGCTTGATCAGATTTGTTTATGAAATAATCATCTAAAATTACTTTACGAATTTTTTCGGCAACTTTTGTTCCCCCCGGTTCTCTAGTTAAAATAGCTTTAAAACCTTTTTTTTTAATTTTTGTAAATAGTTTTTTACTTTGATAAGTTTTACCAGAACCTTCTATACCTTCAAAAACTATAAAAAAAAAACGTTTATTACGCATCACCCCAGATCATGTAATTAAATGATAGAAATAAACTTTTAAAAAAATTAACTTTTTCAATTTTCTCAGAAGCGAAAATAGGAGCTGTTATTTGCTCCTCTTTATTTTTGTCTATAATTAACATGCCTATTTCTTGACCTTTTTTTATAGGAGCTTTTAGAGGTCCAGTATATTTTATTTTAGCATTGAGATTTTTTGAATTCTTTTTGCTAATCGTAAGATAAATATCTTCGTTGGTTGAACCTAAAATAAAATCTTTTTTTCCTAACCAAACTTTAAATTTGAAAGTAGGCTCATCTTTTCTTGCAATTTCGTAAGTGTCTGTATTTCTTAATCCCCAACTTATAAGTTTGATCGACTCATTCGAACGTGACTTTTTGCTTTTAAAACCACTCCCAACAGATATTAATCTTCTTTTATCTCCTATTACTGAACTAGCTAAAGAATATTGTTCAACTGCTAAATAACCTGTTTTGATTCCATCAGCGCCCATTCCTTTATACAATAATGGATTTCTATTTCCTTGAGTAATTGGATTTCCTCCAGTTCTGTCCCATGTATATTCTTCTTCAGCAAAATACTTGTAGTAAACAGGATAATTGGTAATTAAATAACTAGACATTTTAGCAATGTCTCTGACTGTTGAGTAATTATCAGGATCATTAATTCCAGATGCATTAGTAAAATTTGTACTTGTAAGCCCAATCTCTTCTGCCTTTTCATTCATAATATCTGCAAAGTTTGATTCTGTTCCCGCTATACCTTCTGCAAGAGCAACACAAGCATCATTGCCAGATGCAACTATTATACCTCTTAATAAATCTTCAACTGAAACTTTATCATTGAGCATTATAAACATTGAAGAGTAACCACTCTTTGACATACGCCAAGCATTTTCAGAAACAACTATTTCATCATCAAGATTAATTTTACCACTTTTTAAAAAATCAAAAACTACTATGGCAGTCATAATTTTGGTCATAGATGCAGGATAAATATTTTGATCTGCTTCGTGCTCAGCTAAAATTTCACCTGAATTATGATCTAAAAGAATAAAGGTTCTTGCATCAATTTTTGGAGACGAATATACAGATGTATTAAATAAACAAAAAATTATTATTATTAAAAAGTTATTAAGTGTTCTCATTTTTTTTCTATATCAAGATTATCAAAACCATACTTGTTTAACTTAAAGTAAGCTTTTTTTAAAGTATTAATTGATTTATGTGGACCTGAAATTAATTGATATTTATTATCGTTAAGTTTTTTAACCGATAAAGTATCATTTTTTACATAATCTTTTTCTAATATAGACTTTAGACTCAAAGCAGAATCTTTAGAATAAAATTCTCCAATTATAATATTAAATTTTTTCTTTTTTATTTGTTTGTGAACATCTTTGTCTTTAGAAATATTGTCTATTTTGATTTCTGAAATAGGTGCTTTATCTGAAACATTTTTTTCTTCAGAGAAAGTTTCTGCTTTTTTTGCTACAAAAGATCTATTTTTAACTTTTTGCTCAATTTCAACAAATGGATATTCTTCATCTATCTCAAGATCATCAAATATTTTTTTGGTAAGCAATATAGTATAAAAAGTTGGATATTGTGCTCTTTTACTCACTTCGATAATAATTGATTTCTTATTTACTGGATTAGTAATTTGAACAAGTGATTTACCTTTCATAATATTATGTGCAACTTGTTTGGTTTCAGGATCTAACCTTTTTGATATTATTTTTTTTTTATAATCATTGTCATCATAGAGCATAGCAAAACCCTTTGAGGAATAAGGAACGTAGGACAAAGATTTATTAGTTTGAGTATTTCCGCCAATGCAAGAGGTTAGGATAAATAGAATTATGATATATTTAAATTTCATTTTCGATCATTTTTGCTAGCGTACAAACAGATAAGGCAAATCGTAAAGACCTATTCCATTTAAGAATTTTTTCATAGTTATGAAAAACTAAGTATTTTGGAGAATCATTGTTGCCATCAGGGTATACTAGAGCAGCTTTACTATCAAATTCTTGGAGTTTTTCTTTATTTAGATTTGTAACACCTTTAATATACCAATATTTATTATTTTTTCTATTTTTAATATTTCTTGCTGAAGAATTAATTAAATTTTTTTTTATTTTTTTCTTAACATCGACTTGCATGAAACATCTTCCATCAAATTTCCAACCAACTTTACTTAAATAATTAGCAGCAGATGCTATTGAGTCTGAATATGATTTTTTCAAATCGATCTTACCATCACCGTCATAATCTATTCCATAATTTTTTATAGTAGAAGGCATGAATTGAAAATTTCCCATTGCACCAGCCCATGAACCGTATAACATATCTTTTGAGACTATTTTTTTATCCATTAAATTTAATAAGATAAGTAACTGTTCAGTAAAAAATTCGCTTCTTCTTTTATCAAAACTTAAAGTGGCTAAAGATGATAAAATATCCATTTTTCCTAAATAATTTCCGAAATTTGTTTCTATTCCCCATAAAGCTAATAATATTTCTTTTTCAATTTTAAATTCTTTTTCTATTTTGTTGAATAAATTAAAATTATTTTTATATTTTCTTTTAGCTTCCTTCATTGCTCTTTTACTGGCTCTTTTAGAAATATAAACTGAGGTTTTTTCAAAAAATTCTGGTTGTTTTCTATCGTAACCAATTACTTTTTCTAAATATTTTACGTCTGATAACGCTAATTTTATAGTATCGTCTGAGATGCCGCTATTTTTAGCTTTTATTTTAAATTCAGTTAGCCATGAATCAAAGCTTTGGTTAGCTCTAACATCATTCGGAGTAAGCAGAATGAAAATTAAAATACTTGATAATATCAAATGACCTATTTTATACATTTTTGAATATTCAAAAAAACAATATATTAACTTATAACGATTTCAATTGATGATTTACTAAATTTTGCTTATAAAACATTACTTCGGAGAGGTGGCTGAGCGGTTGAAAGCACTAGTCTTGAAAACTAGCAATGGGTTTACTCATTCGTGGGTTCGAATCCCACCCTCTCCGCCATAAATTAAATTTTAAAATTTTGTAACAGTTTACTTACTCTGCCGGGTGGAAATCTTTTGTCATCTTTTTTTTTGGTATACCATTTAAAAATTGTATCATCATCAATTTCAAGAATTTTATATAAATCCTCTAGTTCATGAAGGCTTAAAAGGTTAATATATTTTTTTACAAAACTACCAAGTAAAATATCCATCTCCTTTATACCCCTGTACTCTGAGCGATAAATGATTTTTTTCTTAATAGAATCTAAATTTTTCATTTTTATCAAAATTGTATTATAAGTCTTATATGAGAAATATAAATAAAAACAATTTTTTATTTGATGATATTTCCTCAGTTCAAGGAGTCGGTTTAAAATTAAAAAAATATTTAAAAAACAAAAAAATTGAAAAAGTTAAAGATGTTTTGTGGGATTTGCCGTATGAAATAGTCGATCGTTCAAATATAACAAGTATTGATAAGCTTGAAATTGGAAAAATAGCAACAATTAAAGTAAAAGTTTTTAAATATAATTTTCCGAGAATAAGAAACCTTCCATTTAGAGTAATTTGCAAAGATTATAATGATATTATAGATATTATTTTTTTTAATAGTAGAGAAGGATATATTAGAAAAGTACTTCCACTGAAAAAAAAGGTGATTATAAGTGGTAAAATTTCCTATTTTAGGAACAAGTACCAGATAGTCAATCCAACATATATAGAGCCTTTAGAGAATGAAGATAAAATTAAGAAAATTTTTCCAAAATATTCATTAACAGAGGGTTTAAATGAAAAGGTTTACAGAGCTTTAATTAAAAAGGTTTTAAATGAAATTGAATATGAGGAATGGCACAGCAAGGAAATAATTAAAACTAATAAGTTTAAAGGTTTCAAAGACTCCTTATTAAATCTTCATTCACCCGATAGTAAAATAGATATAAACTCAAATGAATACAAACGTATAGCTTACGATGAAATATTTTCAAATCTTTTTGTTCTTTCATCTGCAAGAAAAAATATAAAAAATAAAAAAAAACCCAAAATTTATGATGGTAAATTGAAAGATAAAATATTAAAAATATTTTCGTATCAACTAACTGACGGTCAGAAAAAAGTTATGAACGATCTAGAAAATGATTTCAGATCTAATTTTAGAATGTTTAGGCTACTTCAGGGAGATGTCGGATCTGGTAAAACTATATTAGCGCTAATAGGAGCATCAAATGTAATAGAAGCAGGTTATCAGGTAGCATTTATGGCTCCAACAGAAATACTGGCTACTCAACATTATAATTTATCATTAGGACTTTTTAAGTCGATAAAAATTAAACTTTTAACTAGCAAAACGAAATTAAATGAGAAAAAAAAAATTCTTGAAGATCTTAAATCAGGAAAAATTTCAATGATTATAGGTACTCACTCATTATTTCAAAAAAAAATTATTTTCAAAAAACTAGGTTTTATAATAATTGATGAACAACATAAGTTTGGTGTTAAACAAAGAATATCGTTAGCAAAAAAAGGAGGAAAAGATTGTGATCTATTGCTTATGTCAGCAACTCCAATACCTAGAACTATGATGTTATCACAATTTGGAGATATGGATGTCTCAAGATTATTTGAAAAACCTAAAAATAGAAAAAACATTTTAACACTTTCAAAACCAGAAGAAAAAATTCATGAAATAATACCTTTGCTTAAAAATCAAATTAAATTGGATCGACAAATTTTTTGGGTATGTCCAATAATTGAAGAGTCGAAAAAATTGAATTACTCATCGGCCGTATCAAAATATAAATTTATTAATAGTATTTTCCCAAACAAAGTTGGTTTAATACACGGGAATTTAAATAAAAATGAGAGAAATAAAGTATTGGAAGATTTTGAAAATAAAAAATTTAAAATTTTGGTAAGTACAACAGTCATTGAAGTAGGAATTGATTTCCCCAATGCTAATATAATAGTTATAGAAAATTCGGATAAGTTTGGATTATCACAACTCCATCAGCTGCGAGGTAGAGTTGGACGTAGCTCCAAAGAGTCTATTTGTATTCTATTGTATAAAAAAAATTTATCAAATAATGCAAAAAAAAGATTAAAAATACTTAAATCTACAAATGATGGCTTTGTTGTTGCTGAAGAAGATTTAGTTCTTAGAGGACACGGTGATATATTGGGTTTTCAGCAAAGTGGTCTCAAAAGTTTCAGATTTGCTGATCCTGTGCATCATAAAGATTTATTTTATTTGGCAGAACAAAATATTGAAAGGATTGATATAAAAGATTTAAAAAAATACGAAAACTTATTAAAACTTCATGATAAGGCAGAAATCATAAATTCTTTAGAAAGTTAAATTAAGTATTAATACTTCCCGCAGATACTATAAATTTTGAAGCCTGTTCAAATGTGATATCAAGAAAAATAACTTCTTTTTTTGGAAATAATAATAAAAACCCACTTGTTGGATTAGGAGTTGTTGGAACAAAAACATTTATTAAATCTTGACCTACTTTTTTTTTAATTTCTCCAGTTGTTTCTTTTGTTGCAAAACCAACGGCATAACTCCCTTTTCTTGGATACTCCACCAACACAACTCTTTGTTGGTTATTTTTATTATTAGCGAACGTTTCTGTAAGTTGACCTACAGCAGAATAAATAGTTCTTAATATTGGTATTTTATTCAATACAGTTTCAAAGAAATTAAATAATCTTTTGCCGATGAATGATAGAGATAGCCATCCTATAAAAGTTATCAAAATTAATGAAATTAAAATCTCTAATCCTGGTATATCGTATGGTAAATAGTAATTAGGATTAATTTCTTTTGGTAAAATCTTTGAGGAGACTTTTATTAAAAACAAGGTAAGATAAAGAGTTATTCCTATTGGAATTAAAACAACTACTCCTGCAATAAAATTATTACGTAAAGTACTTAAAAAGGATCTTTTATTGGGTTTTTTAGTCATTTGAATAAACGGTTAAATAGAAAATATTGTTTTTTTTTGTTAAGATTCATTCTAAATGAGTTCTAATTATAACATAAATAGAAGAAAATTTCTTGAATTATTTGGATGTTCCTGTTGTGGTGTGCTAACTACATCGTGTGCTACGGTTCCTATTACCGAACGTAAGCAATTAGCCTTATATCCTGAAAGTGTTGTTAATAATCAAGCAGCTAAAGCATATGCTAAATTCAAATCAAAAGCTGAAATTATACAATCTGGAAAAGATATTGAGGCGATTATAAACATAGGTAAAAAAATTGAAAAATCTGTATCAACATACTTTTCGCAAAAGAATCAAAGCGATCCAACTGAAAATTTTCAATGGGAATATGTCTTGGTAAAAAACGATAAAGTTAAGAATGCTTGGTGCATGCCTGGTGGTAAAATAGCTGTGTTTACTGGAATTCTAGATGTTGCAAAAAATGAAAATGGTCTGGCTACAATAATGGGACATGAAATAGCGCATGCTGTTGCTAAACATTCGGTCGAAAGAATGAGTCAAGCTATGGCAATTAATCTAGGAACACAGGTTGCAGATATTTTTTTAAAAGGTGCTGTCAGCAGAACTAGGCAAACAGTCGGAAGAAGCACTGGTATGGATATATTTCAACTTGGTATTATGAACCCATTTGGTAGAAAACAAGAATCAGAAGCTGATTATCTTGGATTAATTTTTGCATCACTATCTGGTTTTAATATAAAAGAGTCTATTGAATTATGGAAAAGAATGAAAGAGTCACAAAAAGGTAAGAAGCCACCACAGTTTTTAAGTACTCACCCATCAACAGAAAATAGAATTGAAAATTTGAAAAGGTGGGTAAATGAAATCATTATAGAATATCCACCAATAAAATCATAAATTATTGGTGAGCCCTGATGGACTCGAACCATCGACACCTTCCTTAAAAGGGAAGTGCTCTACCAACTGAGCTAAGGGCCCAACTTAAGAATGTCTTTTTATATTTAAAAAACATAAATTTCAATTACTAATTTACTAATTATACTTATTTATATTTTTTTTGTAAAATGTGTCAAACGTCCCATTTTTAATTTCATCACGAATTTTACTCATAAATTGTTGGTAAAAGTTGATATTGTGTAAAGATAAAAGCATTGATGCTAAGATTTCATTAGTAGTTATTAAGTGATTAAGATAACTTTTTGAATATTTGTTTAAACCTCTTATGTCGCACTTCTCGTCCAGTGGTGAAAAATCTGTTTTATATTTAGTATTTCTCAAATTAATTTTTCCTTCCCATGTAAAAGCTAAACCTGTTCTTCCTGATCTTGTAGGCATCACACAATCGAACATATCAACACCGTTTTTGACTGCACCTAAGATGTCAGAAGGTGTACCGACACCCATTAAATATCTTGGTTTGTTTGCTGGCATAAGTTTCGTAATTGCCTCTACTGTGTTGAACATTTCATTCTGCGACTCTCCAACAGCAAGTCCACCAATAGCATAACCATCAAAACCTATATCTAATAATTTTTTTAAACTCTCTTCTCTCAGATCTAAAAATAATCCACCTTGTATAATTCCGAATAAAGCTTTTTCTTTTTCATTATTAAATTCTTTTTTAGATCTGAGTGCCCAAGAGGTTGATGTATCAATTGAATTTGAAATAATTTTTTTATCTGTAGTTAATTTTGGACACTCATCTAAAACCATTAAGATATCTGAATTAATTGATTTTTGTATTTGAATACTCTTTTCTGGGCTTAAAAGAAATTTTTTACCGTCAATATGTGAAGAAAAAAAGGCGCCTTTATTCCTATCAATTTGAGTAAATTTAGATAGTGACATAATTTGAAAACCGCCAGAGTCTGTTAGTATTGGTTTTTTCCAATTCATAAAATTATGTAGACCACCAAAACTTTCTAATATTTTTATACCAGGTCTTAAAAATAAATGATAAGTATTACCAAGAATTATTTGTGTTCCGGTTTTTAAAACATCGTCAGTAAAAATACTTTTTATAGTTCCTTGTGTACCAACAGGCATGAATACTGGTGTGTCGATTTCGCCCTTCGAAGTATTAATTCTTCCTAACCTTGCAGATTTATGAGTTTTGATCAATTCAAAAAAAAATTTTTTTGAATTCATTTGTTTTATTTTATAAACGATATACTTATTATTTTATCTGGTTCTTGAACCGAACCATTTTGACCGTCACCTTTTTTAATTTGTTCGACATATTCCATTCCTTTTACTACCTGTCCAAAAACAGAATAATTTCTATCTAAATGAGGTGCACTTTCCAAACAAATAAAAAATTGACTATTAGCACTATTAGGATCAGAAGATCTAGCCATTGATAATGTGCCTTTTTTATGTGGAGCATTACTAAATTCAGCTTTTAAATCTGGAAGGTCAGATCCTCCGGTTCCTACTAATCTTAAATTGTAATTAGGATTATTACTGTTGCCAAACTTAACATCGCCTGTTTGTGCCATAAAGCCATCGATAACTCTATGAAAAACTACTCCATCGTAATGTTTACCATTAGCTAAAGTTTTAATTCTTTCTACGTGTTTAGGTGCAAGTTCAGGAAAAAGTTTAATTTCAACTTCTCCATTTTTAAGTTTTAAAATCATTTTATTATCATCTCCTTTAACATTTGTTGTAAATAAAAATAATATACTAAATAAAATTATATACTTTTTCATTAAAATTTTTCTTTTATCGATTTGATTACAGATTTTGTAACAAATCTATCAAGTTTACCCTCAAGCCGAGCAATTTCTTTTATAAATTTTGATGAAATAACCTCATTTTCAATATCAGACATCAAAAAAAGTGTCTCAATATTTTTGTCTAATCTTTTATTCATTCCAGCTAGTTGAAATTCATATTCAAAATCAGAAACTGCTCTTAATCCTCTAACAATTATTGATGCATTATACTTTTTACAAAGTTTAACTGTTAAATTATCAAAACTAGTAATTGTTATTTTTTTTTTATTTAGTTTTAGATCATGAAACAAAGATTTTTTTAATATATCAATTCGTTCTTCAACAGAAAATAAGTAGTCTTTTTCACTATTGTCTGTAGTTGCAATAATTAGCTTATCAACAATTTTGAGTGATTTTTTTATTATATCTATATGTCCAAAAGTAATTGGATCGAACGTTCCTGGATAAATTGCTACTTTTGGCATTAGCTTATGTTATCTTCAATTTTAATCGCTGAAACTACTTTTTCTTCACCTGATAATTTAATTATTCTTACGCCCTGTGTATTTCGTCCAGCAATTCTTATTTCTTTTACGGGGCATCTTATTACTCTGCCTTTATCAGTTGAAAGTATTATTTCATCCTCTTCAGATACAACTAATGTTGAATTTACGTTTCCATTTCTCTTTGAATTTATTATTCCAATAATTCCTTTTCCACCTCGATTAGTTACTCTAAAGTCCATAAAAGAAGTTCTTTTCCCATAACCGTTTTCAGTAATAGAAAGTATATATTTTTTGATTGCTTCCTTTTTAGAACCGTTTTTTTTTATTAACTCTTGAGCATTTTTAGTGTTATCAATAACTGACAAAGAAACTAATTTATCATTTTCAGATAAATCTATACCCCTTATACCTTTAGATGATCTACCCTTAAATAATCTCAATTTTTTTGACATAAATCTAATACATTTTCCAAACCTACTACCAAGCATAATATCTTGGTCTTCATTACATTTTTCCACACCAATTATTCGATCATTATCATCTAATTTCATTGCAATTTTACCGCTTGAATTAATATTTATAAAATCCTCCAAAGAATTCTTTCTTATTTTTCCTTTTTCTGTAGCAAAAACAACAAATAATTTTTTCCACTCATTTTCATTTTCGGGTAGAAGCATTGTAGAAGTAATTGATTGATTGTTTTTTAAAGGTAATAAATTGAATAATGATTTCCCTTTAGATGATAAGCTTCCTTTTGGAATTTTCCAGGCTTTTAATTTATATGACATACCTTGAGATGAGAAAAATAAAACTTGGCTATGGGAATTACCGGATAAAATTCTTACTACAAAATCTTCTTCTCTAGTTGTAATTCCAGTTTTACCTTTTCCTCCTCTTTTCTGAGATTTAACTGATGATAATGAACCCCTCTTAATATAACCTTGATTAGTAATATTTATTACAACGGCCTCCTTTTGTATTGTTTCTTCAATACTGTAGTTCAAGACTGCATCAACAATTTTAGTCCTTCTGTGCACTGAAAAGTTAGATTTAATTGTTTCAAGTTCCTTAATGATTAAATTAAATAATTCTTTTTTTGATTTTAATATCTTCTTAAAATAAATGATTAAATCAGACAATTTTTTTATTTCTGTTTCTATTTCATTTATTCCATAAGCCGTTAATTTTTGAAGTTTTAATTCTAAAATAGAATTTACTTGGATTTCACTCAATTGGTATTTAGAAATATTCTTCTTGTTTTCTATAAGCTGTACTAGCTTTGAGCTTTTTTTGATAGACCACTTTTTATTAATAAGATTTCTTTTTGCTGTATCAGTATCTTTGGAGCTTTTAATAATTTTGATAATAGAATCAATATTTTCAACTGCTGTTGCTATACCTATTAAAATATGAGCTCTTTCTTCTGTTTTCTTAAGATCAAATTTTATACTTCTTGTTACAGTTTTTTCCCTGAAATCAACAAATTGGGAAATAAAATCCTTAAGATTTAAAACTTTTGGTTTACCATCAACAATTGCTAATGTATTAAAACCAAAAGAAGATTCAACGCTGGTTAGTTTGTAAAGTTGTCTTCTAATCGTTTCAGGTTCAACTGACCTTCTCAAGTCGATTACGACTCTTATTCCATCTCTATTCGATTCATCTCTGATATCGCTTATACCTTCAATTTTCTTATCTCTTGCAAGATCAGCTATTTTTTCATTTAAAACAGACTTGTTAACCTGATACGGAATAGATTTTATTATAAGTCTTGTCTTTCCATTTTTTAAACCTTCTTCAGCTATTTCTCCTCTTATTTTAAAAGAACCCCTGCCCTTGGTGTAACCTTGTTTGATAATATCTTTGCCAATAATAATTCCACCCGTTGGAAAGTCTGGACCAGGTATTTTTTTCATTAATTGGGAAAGTGTTATTTCATTGTTATTTATATAACTTATAGTGGCATCAATTACTTCACCTAGATTATGGGGTGGGATACTAGTTGCCATACCAACTGCTATTCCACCAGCACCATTAACAAGTAAATTTGGATATTGAGATGGTAAAACCATTGGTTCTTTTTCTGTATCATCATAATTACTTCTAAAATCAATAGTGTCTTTTTCCAGTCCTTCAGTTAAAAATTTTGCTACCTTAGAAAGCTTTGTTTCTGTATAACGCATTGCAGCTGGTGGATCGCCGTCAATTGAACCAAAATTTCCTTGACCATCGATTAAAGGTAAACTCATTGAAAAATCTTGTACTAGTCTCACTAGAGCATCATAAACAGCTTGATCACCATGAGGATGATATTTACCAATGACGTCACCTACTATTCTTGCAGATTTCCTAAAAGATTTTGTCCAATCATAACCACCTTTATACATTGCGTAAATTATTCTTCTATGCACTGGTTTTAAACCATCTCTTACATCTGGTAACGCTCTACTAACAATTACGCTCATAGCATAAGATAGATAAGAAGAACTCATCTCATCATGCACAAAGATTGGTTTGTGAGAGTTGTTGTTTTTTATTTCCGATTTTTGCATTTTATTTAAAATGGAATTTCATCATCAAGATCTGAATTATCTTGAGATGTTTGATCGTTTGGCAAAGCACTTTTTTCGCTAGCATTATTTGTTCTGTTTTTTCCATCTAGCATTGTTAAAGATGAATTATAACCTTGCAATACAACTTCGGTTGAATATTTGTCCTGACCAGATTTTTCGTCCCTCCATTTTCGAGTTGTTAATTGGCCCTCAAGATAAATATTTGCTCCTTTTTTTAAATATTGTTGAACTATATTTACAAGCCCTTCATTAAATATAACGATCCTGTGCCATTCTGTTTTTTCTTTACGTTCCCCCGTAGATTTGTCTTTCCAGCTTTGACTTGTGGCTAAACTCAGTCTTGCGACGTTTTTTCCATTAACCATTTGTTTAATTTCAGGATCTGCCCCTAGTCTACCTATTAATTGTACCTTGTTTAAACTTCCTGACATAGTTAATTAGATTTCTATAGTGATTTTTAATTTTTATAATATAGCATATTTGGATTATAAATATAAGCTCAATTTGTTTTAGGGTGTGCAAAAAATGTTGAAAAAGATATTGATAAAAGGGGCTAAAGAGCACAATTTAAAAAATATTTCTTTGGAGGTTCCAAAAGAGAAACTAATTGTAATAACAGGCCTTTCTGGATCTGGAAAATCATCATTAGCATTTGATACGATTTATGCTGAGGGACAGAGAAGATATGTTGAAAGCTTATCTGCATATGCAAGACAGTTCCTCGATAAAATGAAGAAACCAAATGTTGATTTAATTGAAGGACTGAGTCCTGCTATTTCGATTGAACAAAAGAATGCACCCAAAAATCCTAGATCAACAGTCGCTACTGTAACTGAAATTTATGATTATATGAGAGTACTTTTTGCTAGAATTGGTATTCCTTATTCTCCTTTTACAGGCAAACCAATAGTTTCGCAGTCTGTAAGTGAAATGGTTGACAAGGTAAAAGCTTTACCAAAAAGTTCTACAATTTTTCTTTTAGCACCAGTAGTTAGAGGACGTAAGGGTGAATATAAGAAAGATATAATAAATTATAAAAAAAGAGGCTTTCAAAAAATTAAAGTTGATGGAGAATATTATGATATTGATGATTTTCCAAATCTAAATAAAAAAGTTAAACATGATATTTCAATAGTTGTTGATAGAATAGTATTAAACTCTAATCTAGGGAATAGATTGGCAGATAGTATTGAAACAGTTTTAAATTTATCCGACGGTCTTTTAACTGTTGAATATCAAAATGAGACATTGCCAAAAAAATATAGAAAAAAAGAAACGATAACTTTTTCCTCTAAATTTTCATGTCCTGAAAGTGGATTTACAATAGAAGAAATAGAGCCTCGTTTATTTTCTTTTAATAGTCCTTTTGGTGCATGTGAGGAATGTGAAGGAATTGGACACAATTTAAATGTTGATCCAAATTTAGTAATTACTGACAAAAATAAAACTATTGCTGATGGAGCAATTGAACCTTGGGCAAAATCTACTTCGCTTTATTATGCACAGACATTATCTTCAATTGCAAAACATTATAAATTTAGTTTAGATACAAAATGGAAACAATTACCCAAAAAAATCCAAGAAATTTTACTTTATGGTTCTGATGAGGAGGAAATTAAGTTTTATTATGATGATGGATACGAAAAGTATGACACAAAAAAAACATTTGAAGGTGTTATAAACAATCTTGAGAGAAGATATCTTGAAACAGATAGTGATTGGAAAAGAGAGGAAATCTCTCAATATCAAAGTGAAACAAACTGTGAAAAATGTAAGGGTCTCAGACTAAAAGATGAGGCTTTATGTGTAAAAATTAATAAACAAAACATTAGTGAAGTAACAAGACTTTCGATTGAAGATGCACAAAAATGGTTTGTAAATCTTGAAAATATTTTATCACTGAGAGACAAAAAAATTGCACAACATATTTTGAAAGAAATAAATGAGAGATTAAATTTTTTACTTAATGTTGGTTTGAACTACTTAACCTTATCAAGAGAATCGGGAACTTTATCAGGTGGTGAATCACAAAGGATTAGATTAGCATCTCAAATTGGTTCTGGGTTAACAGGTGTCTTATACGTATTGGATGAACCATCTATTGGTCTACATCAAAGAGATAACAAAAAATTAATTGCGGCTTTAAAAAGATTGAGAGATTTAGGCAATACTGTAATTGTTGTTGAACACGATACAGAAACAATGGAAAGTGCAGATCATATTATTGACCTTGGTCCTGAGGCGGGTCTTAATGGTGGAAATGTAACAGCACAAGGAAATTTAAAAAATATTATTGAAACTCAGAATAGTATAACTGGAAACTATTTATCAGGAAAAAAATTTATAGAAATACCAAAAAAAAGAAAAAGTCCTAGAAATGGAAGATTTTTAGAAATATTAGGGGCAACTGGAAATAATTTACAAAATGTTGACTTAAAAATACCAATAGGAACATTTACATGTGTTACTGGTGTATCTGGAAGTGGGAAGTCTACTTTAATATTACAGACACTTTTCAACTCATTAAATTTGATGTTAAATAATAATAAATCGAGAAAGCTTCCTAAAGCATTCAGAAACTATAAAGGAACTGAATTGATTGATAAGGTTATAGATATTGACCAATCACCAATTGGGAGAACTCCAAGATCAAATCCAGCGACATATACTGGTGCTTTCGGTCCTATAAGAGATTGGTTCGCAGGATTACCAGAATCTAAAACAAGAGGTTACAAACCCGGAAGATACTCATTTAACGTGAGAGGTGGTAGATGTGAAACATGCGAAGGTGACGGAGTTATAACATATGAAATGCATTTTTTACCTGATGTTTATATACCTTGTGATGCATGCAAGGGTACAAGATATAACAGAGAAACTCTAGAAATTAAGTTTAAAAATAAAAATATTGCTGATGTTCTAGATATGACTGTAATCGAAGGTACAGAATTTTTTAAAAATATTCCAGCTATTCATTCCAAACTTTTAACATTAAAACACGTTGGTTTGGGATATATAAAAATAGGACAACAGGCTACGACTCTATCTGGCGGAGAAGCTCAAAGAATTAAGCTTGCTAAAGAATTATCTAAAAGATCAACTGGAAGAACACTTTATATACTTGATGAGCCAACTACTGGTCTACATTCACATGATATCAAAAAACTTTTAGAAATATTAAAAGCTTTTGTAAATACTGGTAATACGGTTGTTGTGATAGAACACAATTTAGATGTTATTAAAACTGCTGACTGGATTGTTGATATGGGACCTGAAGGAGGAGCTGAAGGTGGGAAAATTATAGCAGAAGGAACTCCCGAGAAAGTTGCACAAATTGGGCACAGTTATACTGGTAAATTTCTTAAGGGTCTGCTGACTAATAAAATGAAAAAAACAGCATAAATTTAAAATATATGTTATGATAAATAATGATTAACATTTTGCAGTCACTATCAAAAACTATTCACTTATCAATAGTACTATCTGTGCTCTTATTTGTTGGTTTGTATTTTGGTGGAGGAGACTGGGCATTTGATCAGCTTTTTTGGAGCTGGTTATTTCGTTATTTTCATGTTTTAGCTGGCATAATGTGGATTGGATTACTTTGGTACCTAAATTTTGTACAAATACCAAATATGCCTAAGATAACTGATGAACAAAAACCCGCCATAACAAAGGTAATTGCTCCTGCAGTTTTATTTTGGTTTAGATGGGCTGCACTTGCAACAATCATTACGGGTTTAATTGTTGCTTATTTGAATGGATATGTACACGACGCGATGATTCTGGGAATTGGAAGTGGAGGAAAAAATACTGCAATCGGAATAGGAATGTGGTTAGGAATAGTTATGGCATTCAACGTTTGGTTTATAATATGGCCAAATCAAAAAAAAGCACTTGGAATAGTTGATTGTCCACCTGAAGACAAACCTAAACATCTCAAAACAGCAGTTATTACATCAAGAGTAAATACATTATTATCCCTTCCAATGCTTTTATCGATGGTAGTAGCGCAAAATCTTTACTAATTAATTTTTTGAATCTTTAGAGATTGATTTATAACTTACATTAAAATATTTAAGTATCGGTGTTGCAACATATATCGAAGAATATGTTCCAATAAGAACCCCGATAATCATAGCAAAAGCAAAGCCACGTAAAATTTCACCGCCTAAAATAAAGATTGAAATCAAAGCCAATAGAGTTGTAACAGAGGTTATAATTGTTCTTGATATAGTGTCGTTTATAGAAATATTTGAAATTTCATCAATTTTTAAACTTGAGTATTTAGAAAGATTTTCGCGAATTCTATCGTAAATAACTACAGTATCATTCATGGAGTAACCAACTATTGTAAGGACTGCAGCAACTATTGATAAATTTATTTCTAAAGATAGCAAAGAAAATAACCCTATAGTTATCAGGACATCATGAAATATTGCTATTATAGAACCTATACTAAATTGCCACTCGAATCTAACCCATATATAAAATAGCATTGCTCCCAAAGAAAGAGCTATAGCAATTAATCCCGATTCCAAAAGTTCATCACTAACTTTGGGTCCTACACTCTCCACTCTCCTGAAATTTATATCTGTCTGTAGATCTTTTTGTATATTATTTTTTATATTTTGAATGTTAATATTAATATTTTTCTTCTCAAATTTAATTAAATAATCACCTTGGGTCCCAAATTCTTTAACATTTAAATCGCCCAAATCCATTTTCATAAAAGAGGATCTTATTTGTGAAATATTTACAGATTTTGGGTCAACTCTTAATTCAATTAAAGTTCCACCCTTAAAATCTATTCCTAAATTTAGGCCCTTAAAAAAAACCAATATTATTGCAGATAAAAAAAGTGCTAATGAAAATAAATTTGCAATTTTGAAACCGGCAACAAAATTAAATTTTTTAGAAAAACTCATAAAACTATTTTACTTTCTTTTTTTTTAAAAACTAAAACAGATGATAAATGCCTTGATATAAAATATGCAGAAAAAAGTGTGGTTAGTAGTCCAAGTGATAATGTTACTGCAAAACCTTTTACTGGACCAGATCCAAAAATGAATAATATCACCGATGCTATTAATGTTGTTATATTTGCATCTAAAATTGTTACTATTGATCTTTTAAAACCAAGATCGAAAGCTTGAATATTTGAAAGATTTTTATCCAATTCTTCTTTTATTCTCTCAAATATTAAAACATTTGCATCCACAGCCATACCTACAGTTAATATTATCCCGGCAATACCTGGTAATGTTAGAGTTGCCTCTAAAATAGTAAGTAAACCAACTAACATCATCAAATTTGATACTAAAGCAACATTGGCAATAATTCCAAAAAACCTATATCTCCAAATCATGAAAAAAATCACAAGAAAAAAACCAACTACTAAAGATATTATGCCAGAATTAATAGAGTCTTTTCCAAGATCTGGACCTACTGTTCTTTCTTCAACAACTGATAATGGAGCAGGTAAAGCACCTGATCGAAGAAGCAAAGCTAAATCAGTGGCTTCTTGAAAAGTAAAATTTCCAGTTATGGTTCCATTACCTCCAGTAATAGAATCTTGAATTACTGGGGCACTAATAGCCTCCCCGTCTAGAACTATTGCAATTCTCCTTCCAATATTTTTGCTAGTTGCTCTTCCAAATCTCTTGGATCCTAACCTATCTAATGAAAATGCAACAATTGGCTGATTATTAATAGAGTCAAATTTAGGCTGGGCATCAACAAGATTTGATCCGCTTAGTATCACTCTTTTGCTTACAGCTAAATTTTCATTTGTATCTTTTAATTTGTAATTTTCAAATCCAAAGTCTTTTGAGTCTAATTTATCTGTAACCATTCGAAAAGATAACTGTGCAGTTTTTCCTAATAATTCCTTTATTCTTTCAGGATCTTTTATTCCAGGCAATTCAACTAATATACGATTACTCCCTCTTTTAAGAATTGAAGGTTCCTTAGTACCGGTTTCATCGATACGTCGTCTTACGATTTCAATTGATTGATCAACAGCTGTGGTATTTAAATTTATTATTCCCTGCTTGGTTAATGATATATCAACTGTTTCATTATTATACTCATGTTTTAATTCAAAAGTATTATATTTATTTAAAAATAAATTAATTTCATTATTATCTTTTTGATTAAAAAACTGATCAAATTTTTTAATATCTTTTTTTTTTACATCAAATTTGATATTTTCCTTATTAATTGTAAAATCTTTATAATTTATATTAAGTTCTTTAAGTTTTTTTTTTAAAGGTAGAACGAGGGACTGAATTTTTCTATTAATCATTGGTTTGGTGTCGACTTCTAAAAGTAAATAAGAACCACCCTGAAGATCTAAACCTAAATTAATTTTTTTTTTAGTAAAAATATTTGTGGATTCTACAAAATTAAAGACTGAGAAAATACTAATAGCTACTAATATTAAATATATAAATAAAGTTTTTGTCTTTGAAAAATTTAACACTGAGTAATTATTTTTTTACTTCTTTTTTTAAATGACTTTGAACTGTATTTTTTATCACAACAACTTTAACGTTATCAGCAATTTTAAGTTCTAATCTGTCATCTTCAAATACTCTATCAACAACTCCAATAATGCCTCCAGAAGTAATTACCTCGTCACCACGTTTTAAATTTTGAACCATTAACTTGTGGTCTTTAACCCTTTTTTGTTGTGGTCTAATTAGAAAAAAGTAAAAAATTACAAAAATCAGTATTAGAGGAATAAATTGTGCAAATTTTGCATCCATAATTCAGAATAAATATATTAATAATTTTATTTTAACAACTTATTTTTATAAAAAAATTAAATTTTCTTCAAATTTCTCATGTATGGTGTCAAAGCTTCAGGTATTGTGACACTACCATCAGAATTTTGATAGTTTTCCATGATCGCAATTAGTGTTCTGCCTACAGCTAAGCCTGATCCATTAAGTGTTCCTAAAAAATCTGACTTATTATTTGCATCTTTATATTTAGCTTTCATTCTTCTTGATTGAAATTGTCCACAAGATGAGCAGCTTGAAATTTCACGATATTTATTTTCGGATGGAATCCATACTTCGAGATCTATAGTTTTTTCAGCACTAAATCCCATATCTCCGGTTGATAAAAGAACTAATCTGTATGGAAGTTTTAATGCAGACAGAATTTTTTCTGCGCACGATGTCATTCTTTTAAGCTCCTCTTCACACATTTTTGGATCAACAATACTAACTAATTCAACTTTATTAAACTGATGTTGTCTCAACATCCCTTTTGTGTCCTTGCCATAACTACCAGCTTCTTTTCTAAAACAAGGTGTCGAAGCAACCAATCTTAGTGGTAACGAGTTTAAATCCACAGAACTTTCTCTTACCATGTTAGTAAGAATAACTTCAGCAGTAGGAATTAAATATTTTTTTTGATCAGCATCTAATTTTATTTGAAATTGATCATCCTCAAATTTAGGTAACTGACCTGTACCATACATTGTATTTTCAGAAACTATAAGAGGCGGCGAAACTTCTACATAACCGAATTCTTTTGTATGAATATCTATCATAAAATTGGAAATAGCACGTTCTAATTCGGCAAGTTTACCTTTTAAAAAAACAAATCTTGAACCAGATGTTTTAGTAGCTAAATCAAAATCCATTAGACCTAAGTTTTGACCAATCTCATAATGAGATTTTATTTGAAAATTAAATTTCGGTAATTGACCAACTTTTTTAATTTCTTTATTTGATTTTTCATCTTTACCAATAGGCACATCATCTAAAGCGATATTAGGTATATGATTAGTGATTGCACGTATCTTTTTTTCAAGTTCATCTTGCGTTTTTTTTAGCTTATCAATATCAATTGATAACTTTTTTGATTTTTCGAATTGGGATTTATTTTTAGATTTCGATATATTTTTTTTTTCTTTTTCTAGTTTTTCTTTGTTAAATATAGTTTCTCTATTTTTTTTATCTAATTCAAGCAAATCATTTAAGCTAAATTCTACATTTCTATCGGTAATTTTTTTTTTAAAAACTTTTGAATTTTCGCGAATGTATTTAAGATTATGCATTATCCTTTTCTCTTTTTTTCTCAATTATTTTTACTGATAATATAGATAATTCATACAGTATCAACAAAGGTATTGCTAAACCAATTTGAGTAATTGGATCGGGAGGCGTTAATATAGCTGCTGCTGCAAAAATTATAACTATGAAATATTTTCTTCTTTTTTTTAAATACTCCGAATCTATAATACCAACTCTAGCAAGTAGATTTAATAGAACTGGTAATTGAAAACTTAAACCGAAAGCAAAAATTAATCTCATTATTAAAGATAAATATTCATTTACTTTAGCTTCGAGTTGGATAGGTAATGAGTTGGCATTGCCGAGTGTTTCAAAAGATAGAAAAAAATTTATAGCTAAGGGCATTACAAGATAATAAATGAGCATGCCGCCGAGAAAAAAAAGGATCGGTGTAGCAATTAGGTAAGGTAAAAGAGCTTTTCTTTCATTATTATATAAACCTGGAGCAACAAATTTCCATATCTGCACCAGTATCATTGGGCTACCTAAAAACATTGCAGCAAAGAATGCCAATTTTAAATAGGTAATAAAAGTTTCATGTAGAGCAGTAAAAATAAGTCTTCTATTTAAACCATCGTTTTTAACAGCATTAGCATAAGGTTCCACCAAAAAATTATAAATATTTTCTGCAAAAATGTATCCGATTACGAAAATTATAAAAATAAAAATAAGGGAATGAATTAATCTTTTTCTTAATTCGGTTAAATGACTAACAAATGATCCTTCTTGGGTATCAGTTTTCATTTTTTTTATCTATCTTTTTTTTATTTTCTTTTTCATCAGAACCTACATCATCAAAGTTTTCTTCAATTTTAGAAACTTTTTGTTGAATATCGCTAAAATATCTTTTTATAGATCCAATGGTGCTTCCAATCTTATTCAGAACTGCTGGAAAATCTTTAGGACCAATAATTAGGATGGCTATTACCACAATAATTAGTATCTCTAACCATCCAATTTGTGGCATTAATAATTACTTATTTTCTGAATTTTTATCGTTGTCAGTTTCTGATTTTGACTGATCGCTATCATCAGAGGACATTCCCTTTTTAAAACTCTTTATACCTTTGGCAACATCTCCCATTAAACTAGAAATTTTTCCACGTCCAAATAGTAAAACTACAAGTACAACTACAATCGCTATTTGCCAAAAACTTATTCCCATGATTTTTAAATATACACAATAATACTAATTAAATAAATATCTTTATTCTTCTGTTTTCGAAGATTGTTCGATTGCTTCATCTATATTTGAATAAATATTGTCTTTTTTGGCCTGTGAGTGTTCTTTAAAAAACTTACCTGTTCCAAAAATCGATGAGTCAACTGATTTATCGTCAATAAGACCAGCAGCACTCAACTCCTCGATAGTAGGTAAATCTGAAAGTTTTTGAATATTAAAATGATTTAAAAAATTTTCAGTGGTTACATACTGGATTGGTTTACCAGGCACATCTTTTCTTCCTGAGGGTCTAACCCAATCTAGTTCTAATAAAATTTCAAGAGTATTTGTGGCAAATGCTACACCTCTAATTTCTTCTATTTCTGACCTTGTGACCGGTTGATGATAAACAATAATAGAAAGTGTCTCGACTGTTGCTTTGGATAATTTTTTTTGTTTTGACTTTTGTAGAGACATCAGTTTTGATAAATCAATAGCTGTTCTGAAAATCCATTTGTTTGATTTACAAATTAAGTTAATACCTCTCCCAGAATATTCTTGCTGTAAATTTTCCAAAATTCTTTTGATATTTGTTTTTGTACCAACTCTTCTTTCAATTGTTTCAATATCCAAAGGCTCTTCAGCTGAAAAAATTATTGCTTCAATTTCACGTTCTAATTTCGATTTTTTTTTAGGAAAATTAATTATGTTATTTTTTTCTTTCATAAAATTTACTTATTTTTAAGTCTCATTGGGATGTGCGAGGATCTTTTTATCAAAATATCATCAAATAGGTTCTTTTGCATAATATCAATCAATCCATCTTTGGCTAATTCTAAACTTGCTGAAAACATGGAAGCTAAACCACTTCTCTTATTTATTTTTGATTTTAAAAAATCCTTAGGTATTAATTCATTAATTTTCTTCCAATTATCTATTAATTGCATATTTTCCTTTATTTGTTTTATACCTTCCTGCGTTGTCATTACAGGTAATTTGGGTATGTTAATTCTTTGAAAAGTAAATTGAGTTTGTATTGTTGAATATGATTTGAGTAATTCATAAAGAGTAACCTTGTATACTGAATTAGATATAGATCTTATACCTCCTTTGGTTCCTCTGTAAAAAATATCTCTTCCTATTCTTTTTCGCTTTAGAAGCTCATCTGACAATAATCTTATTAGTTCTAATTTTTTTAGTTGTAATTTAAGTTTTTCAGCAACTTCAGATGCTTTAAAGTCATCTTCTTCGTCTTCTGGTAATAATAATTTTGATTTCAGATATGTTAACCACGTAGCCATTAAAAGATATTCGTAGGCTAAGTCTAGATTTTTATTTTTAGAGTCATTTATAAAATCAAGAAAATTTTCTGCAAGTTTTGTTACAGATATTTCTGTTAAGTCAACTTTTTGATTTTTTGCAAGATCAAGCAAGGTCTCAAGTGGACCAGAATAATTTGGTATCTCTATAGAAATTGATTTGTTTAAAGTCGACTCCATATCTAATTTTATCTTAAAAAATTGTAAAATTCTGAAGTTTTTTTTGATGTAAAAGCATCTATTTTTTTCATATTTTTTAGTAAAATCGAAGATTCTTTAATATCTCCACCACAATACAGTGCCAAATTACAACCTGAGAATACAGCTTTCTTAGCGTTAAATATTATATTTTTGCTAAGCGATTTCATTGAAATGTCATCTGATATAAGTAAACCTTTATAAAGCAATTTTTTTCTTATTATATTATCAATTATTATTTTTGAGTGTGTTGCTGGGTAAAAAGAATCAATTTTTTTATATAAAATATGTGCGGTCATGGCAAAAGGTGAATTATTTTCCTTAAAAAGAGAAAAATCATTTTTAATTAAATTTTTATAACTATCACTAACGATAGGTAGACTTTTATGGGAATCTATATCAGTACAGCCATGGCCAGGTATATGTTTGATTACACTGCCAATTTTATTTTTTTTTAATGTATTTATACATGCTCTACCAAGTGATTTGATTGTTTGCGTTCTTTTTGAGTAACTTCTAGTTCCTATAATTTTGCTTTTTTTATTCTTAAAAATATCAAGAACAGGTATTGTGTTTATATTAACCCCTATTTTTCTTAAAACATAAGAAATTTGATTTAGATAATTTACATAATATTTATAACCAATGGTTTTATTTTTTTCATACAAATGGCCAAAGAAATTCTGTGAGAATATTTTTGTATCAACTATATTTGAAAGCCTTGATACATTACCACCCTCTTCGTCTATTAGAATGGGATAATTTGGATCTTTAATTGAATTTCTTATTTCTTTTGACAGATACTCTAATTGTGAAATAGTTTTTATATTTCTTTTAAATAGAATAACACCCCAAGGTTTTTCAGAATTGATCAAACTCTTTTCGCTATTTGTTAATACAGTACCTTTTATACTTATTATAATAGACTTCCTATTCATTAGTTTTAATTAAATCCCAAAAATTTCTTTTTTTAATTTTAATTTGATTTTGATCAAAATTATAATCGATAATGTTTTGTGTATCACTGTAAAGAAGAGGTAGGTTATTTGAACTTTTATTTAAATTTTCTTTCATGTCTGATCTATTTTTATTTATTTTGCTCATATTTTCCTCTGAAAAATACGTAGAAATAACATAATAAAAAAAAGTTAATGTTAATAAAAAAAAAAACAAATTTATCAATTTTTTTATCATCACATCTTTTTAGGCAAAGAGACACCTAATATTGTCATCCCGTTTTCTAATATAATTGATATTAATTGAAATATTACAAATGAAAGCGGGTTATTCATTTGTCCATTGTTAATAAATTTATATTTTATATTTTCATTGCCTTTACTCCAATACGAGTGAAAAATTGTTGCTAAATCGTATAGGTAAAATGGTATTCTATGTGGCTCAAGTTTTGTGTAAGATTGGTCGATAATTTTAGGCCATTCTATAATTTTCCTTAAAAGTTTATATTCAAATTCATTTGGATTAAAATTTTCTATGTCAATATAAATTTTATGATTTAAATTAACTTTTAGTGATCTAAACAAAGAATTGATTCTTGCGTAGCAATACTGAACATAAAAAACAGGATTATCTTTATTTTTTTCTTGCACTTTAGTAAAATCAAAATCAATTTCTGAGTCATTACCTCTATTTAACATCATGAACCTTACCGAATCTTTTCCAACTTCCTTTAATAGATCTGTAACGGAAATAAAATCCCCTTGTCTTTTTGACATTTTATAAGGTTGCCCATTTTTAAAAAGTTTAACAAGTTGGCATACTTTGCAAATTAAAATTATCTTTTTTTTAGAAAGTGCTTCTACAGCTGCAGATATTCTTTTTATATAACCCGTATGATCGGCACCGAGTACATTAATTAAATAATCATATTTCTTATTTAATTTTGTATCGTGGTAAGCAACATCATTTGCAAAATAAGTCCAAGATCCATCATTTTTTTGTAATGCTCTATCAGTATCATCACCAAATCTTGACGATTTAAATATTAATCTTTTAGTTTTTTTCCAATTTTTAATTTCTTCACCTTTTGGTGGATTCAAGAAACCGTATTCAACATAATTGCCTTTTTTTAATTTATTTACTGTTTTTTTAACATAATTATTTGAAACTAATTCACTTTCTGAAAAGAAATAATCGTGTTTTATACCAAGTTTATTTAAATCTGATTTAATTAAATTCATTGAATATTTTAAACAGCTTTTTTTTAATTTTTTATAAATTTTTTTATAATCATTAAGATTGATTTTTGACTCTTGGACTATAATTTTTCGGGCTATATCTTTAATATAGCTTCCAGGATATAAATTATTATCATTTGGAAATGGTTCATCAAATTTTATTTCACGCATTCTTAAAAAAACTGATTTTGTGAAATTATCAATTTGGCTTCCATAATCATTTATGTAAAATTCCTTTACAACTTTATTTCCATTAAATTTAACCAGGTTAGTTAATACATCTCCAAAAACAGCGCCTCTACAGTGACCTACGTGTAATGGTCCAGTTGGGTTAGATGATACAAATTCAATATTATATTTTTTTTTACTCTTTATGGATCCATACTTTTTTTTAATCATTAAAATATTTTTAATAATTTTAAGCCAAGCAAGATTTGATAATTTAAAGTTAAGAAAACCTGGTCCAGCTATACTAATTGATGAAAATTCTTTACTGCCCTCCATCATGGTACTTTTAATAAGTTCTGCTAAATGTTTAGGGTTTTGTTTTGTTTTTTTGGATAAAACCATTGCAGCATTGGATGAAAAATCAAAATCAAACTTATCTGGCGGTTTCTCAACAGAAATATTTTCTAGATCTTTTTTTGAAAAAATGCCAATTTTAGATTTATTATTAATCAACTTTCTTTGTATTTCTAATAGATAAATTTTATAAAAATTCATTTTAGTTTATTATATAGATTTATAGCGTATCTGTCTGTCATTCCTGCTATGAAGTCACAAACTGCTCTTTCATTCGTTTGGTTTTTTAAAATATTTTTATTTATAAATTTTAGTGGTTTTTTATTAATTTTATCAAAAAGCAGTTTGATGATTTTACCACCTTTACGTGTTTTATTAATTACTTCAGAATGATAATACATTTTTTGTTTTAAAAAATCCTTAATTTCATAATCAAAATTTGTCATTTCACTTGAAAAATTAACTAATATATTTTTAGCATTAACTACTTCACGAAAGTTTTTTATTTTGTTATTTTTTAAGTTCTTTTTAGTATTAACGATAATATCTTTTACCATTTCATTAATTGTATCTCTAATAATTTGTCCTAAAACTAACTCGCCATTTTTTTTTTTAATTTTATTTTTGTGTTTGTAAATTATATCAGAAATAACTCTTATATTCTTAATATCGTCTATTCTAAATAAATTAGCTTTTAAACCATCCTCTAAATCATGACTGTTGTAAGCTATATCGTCTGAAATACTGGAAATTTGTGATTCTAAAGATGGTTGTTTTGTAAAATTTATTTTATTTTTAAAAATTTTTTTTTCTAGGATTTTTTCATAAATACTTAAATCTGTTATAATACCATTGTGTTTTAACAATCCATCCAATGTTTCTATAGTTAGGTTAAGACCATTAAAGTTGTAATATTTTTTTTCAAGCAAAGTAACGATTCTTAAAGTTTGAATATTATGGTCAAATCCACCGTAATTCTCCATGCATTCATTAAGTGCTTCTTCTCCTGCATGTCCAAATGGTGGGTGTCCTAGATCATGAGCTAAACTTAAAGTTTCACATAAGTCTTCGTTTAAATTAAAAATTTTTCCGATTGTTCTAGCTATTTGGGAGACCTCCATTGAATGTGTTATCCTAGTTCTATAGTGATCACTAGAGGTATTTACAAATACCTGGGTCTTATGTTTTAACCTTCTAAATGCAGTCGAATGTATTATTCGATCTCTGTCTCTTTGATAAGGATGTCTTAAATGACTTGGTTTTTCTTTGTAAATCCTACCTGAAGATTTTAAAGGTGTGGCAAGATTAGAATATTCGTTTTTTTGCATAAGATGTGATAAATATATATAATACATTATTATACAAATATGAGTAACAAAATAGAATTCACTGAGTCAGCTAAGACAGAAATTGCTAGGGTAATTTCTGAAAAAGGTAATGAAACCTATTTTAGAATTACTGTTCAGGGTGGAGGTTGCTCTGGTTTTAAGTACAACTTCTCTTTTGACGATAAAATTAATTCAAACGATTCTAAGTTTGATCAAGCTATTATAGATACAAATTCTTTAAATATTATTGCTGGTTCTACAGTAGATTTTAAAAAAGAACTTATAGGTAACTCTTTTGTAATAAATAATCCTAAAGCAACATCTTCGTGTGGTTGTGGATTATCTTTTTCTGTTTAATGTTAATTACATCCTGGAACGTCAATTCTGTCAGAGCTAGAGTCTCTAATATCTTAGATTATCTAAAAAAATCAAATCCTGATATTTTAATGATGCAAGAAATTAAAACTGAGGAAAAAAACTTTCCATTTGAGGATTTTAAAAAAGCTGGTTATGAATCTTATGTATTTGGCCAAAAAAGCTACAATGGTGTTGCGTTTGTAAGTAAGAAAAAAATTGAATTAATTGATACTGGTTTTATTAAAGATGAAAAGAAACAATCTAGAATAATTACTGCTGATATAGTCAACAAATCGGTAAAAATTAAATTTATTAATATATATGTTCCAAACGGTAATCCAATTAATACTGATAAATACCTGTACAAACAAAACTGGTTAGATTCATTCACAGAAAAAATTAAAAAGTTATTAATAAAAAATAAAAATATAATCATCGGTGGCGATTTTAATGTAATACCAGAAAAAATTGATGTTTATGATTATAAAAAATATGAAAATGATGCTCTATTTAAATTAGAAATTAGGAAAAAATATCAAGGATTAATTAATTTGGGCTTCCATGATATTTACCGGTACTTTAATAAAGATAAATCTGAATATACGTTTTGGGACTATATGGCTGGTTCTTGGCAAAAAAATAATGGCTTGAGAATTGATCATTTTTTGGTTTCAAATAATCTATTAGATAAAATAAAAGGAATTAATATAAATAAAAAACCTCGTGCTAAAGTTAAACCTTCAGATCATACACCGATAGAACTTGAAATTATTTAACTCTTCCATAAACATCTTGATATCTTACAATATCTGTCTCTTTTAAAATTAAACCTTTTTGAATTTCAAGAATTTTTACAGTTTTTTT
>CETH01179438.1_pt1 | contig 52665 bp, 74 predicted proteins | sample 361461 | NCBI WGS metagenome assembly CETH01 (sample SAMEA2622695, study PRJEB7988) | marine metagenome | isolation source: saline water (ENVO:00002010), including | reverse complement strand
TTAGCTAAGTAATCTGTTTCAGCAAGTTTTTGATTTCTTTCTTTTTTAATCATTTCAAGTTTTCTATTAGCAGAATCATCTGTCCATGCTTTTTCTTCTGCGTCCCTTGCTGTTTCTTCTTCAGATGTAAAAGCTATTTTTTTGTTAGTTTCTTCACCTACAACTGTTATTTGATTATACCTTACCATACTATTTCCTATGTTTGTTTGCACCCATAAACAATAAATTTACCTTTTGCGATATTACCAGTAGAATATGAAAATATAAGACCTGTTGCATCTATCGCTGCAGTATTATTCCAACCCATATGAGCTGAAACCCATCTATTATTAGTGGCAACTTTCCATGCTGTTGTGCCTGTAGTAAAAGGATGTGCTAATTCTTGTGTTAGAGGATCTCCAACTAGAAAATTAAAAAGAACTGCTTTATCTGTTCCATCACCACAATCACTAGCTACTCTTGCATGACCAGCTGAATAATTCCAGTTTAGATATTGTGCTGAACTTGGTCCAGAACTTTGAATATATTGACCTTCTGTAATCCAAGAATAATCTGAAGTTGAATAGGTACTTCCACTTGCCCCACCTGTTCTCCATTGTACATAACAATGAGCACCTGAAGAAGAAGGAGTTAAGAATCCTATAACTTTATACATATCATAAGTTGTAGTAAAACAATTATCTATTGTTAAAGATGATACAGCAGAAGTAGTTGATGCTTCCCCTAGTTTAACTAAACCACCTTCATTATCAGCTGCACTAGCAATTGTAGTTGTACCTGTAAATTTTAAAAACTGGTCTGTTGTGCCAGATGTTAATCCAGTGCCCCCTTGTGTTACAGGAGTAGTTCCTGTTATTCCTTTTGTTACGTCTATCGTTGCAAATGCCATGTTATCCTTTTGGGTTGTCCGATTTTATCTTAGCAATTGCGTCTTGCCAAGTGGTTGTTGAATTAACTTTATCCCAGTATTGCATGTCTAATTGATCTTTAATACTTGGGTAAGCTACTGCTCTGTCTCTTTGATATTTATTATTATCATATGTTGTTTGTAATTCTTTTTGTTTATCTGTTATTTGTTTATTAGTTATATTAGTTGGGTTTCCATCATGCCAAGTAATTTTATTAATATCATCGTTATCTACTGTTACTTGTGCATCTGATTTTAAAGCTTTTATAGCGTGAATTATATCAGTCATGCTAAAACCTCCGAAACTGTAATTGTTGAACAAGCATTAACACCAGAGCCAAGACCACCTTCATCAACAGACCTATTAAGATATAATGTGCCAGAGTTTGTTTTCCATTGTAACTTATACGTTGTACTACTACTGGCTGACGGAGAGTCCAAAAATGTTGTAGTTAAATTAAACATACGATATTGATTTTGACCATCACTTGCTTGTCTAAAAGGCATTGTGTAATCTGCTGATGTATCAGCAACACCAATAACTGTGCTACCTCGTAAAAGATTAATAGGTTGATTGGCAGATGAACCTCCACATACCCAAGTTTGCACTTCAACTAAAATTTTTGAGCTAGTTGCTGATGGAGTTATAGAAACTGACATGCCAGTTATATCTACAAAACTAGATGAAGTTGTTGAAGTAGTATCAGTTTTAGCAGTTTGCAAAACTTGCGCTACTTTACCAAAAGCTGTTGGTACTGTTGTGCCTTGATTAGAAAGCGTAGCTCCTGAAGGAATACTAATAGTATCACCTGATTGGCCCACGGTAATGGTACCTGTCCCGGTTCTCTTGAGTATTGTGTCAACTTTAAGTGTGCTCATTAAGAAACTCCTGCTAATCTATAAGCACCAAAACCTGTATTGTATGTATCTGATGTGTTTAAATTTGATCCGTGATTATGATATAAAACTGCGTTTATATAATCTGAACTACCATTTAAATAAGTTATACCTTGTGAATTTCCATAAATAACATCTGTTCCATTTTGTCTAACTTGAAATTGAGAAAATTTATTTCCATCACTACTTCCATTTTTATACAAACCTATTCTATAAATATTACCACTATTTAAAGATACTAAACCAACATACATAAAAGCAAAATAATATCCTGCTGTTTGAGGTGTAAATTTATAAGTGCTTGTATCAAAAGCGCTATTAGTATCATATCCTTTAATTCCTCCAGTTGTTCCACTATCATTATTAAATGCTAATACTGTATTTGTATCATTAGCTATTGATTGCCCTGCACTCATGTAAGACATAAAAGATGGAGCACTGTCGTCACCAAAACCCGTAGCGGTCCCTGCGTTAGCGATCGTTACCCCAGACGGCACGTTTATCGTGTCACCTGAAACCCCTAACGTGATGGTAGTCGTGTTCGTGCTACCAATTTGCATGGTAGACGTACCAGACCTAGTATCAATAGTATCTACTTGAATCTTACTCAATTATTACTCCTTTAAGACTTAGGGTTAGCATCTTTGATCGCTTTGATTCGCACTTTCCATGCGTCGATATCTTTATATATCTCATCAAGTTGATCGCCAATATCACCATAAGCTGCTTTTCTTGTAGCTCTTACAGTATTGTTTGACTCTTCAGTATCGCCAGCCGTATCATGTGCTGCTAGTTGTGCATCAGTTGGCTTATCTAAACCATCGACGGTCCAGCTCGCTATATACGGGCCTTTACCGTCCGAATCATCCTGTAAAGCCACATTTCCTCCTGGACCAAAATCAGCAGTTTTGCTGTTCGCTTCACAGTAAAGCTTAACTTTAGTTGATAGACTTGCCATATAGACCTCCTTTAATTTTTAATATCATTATACGTTCCCCTTCAAGAATGTTTCCCAAGAAGATTTAACTTCATCTGTCCATTTTAAATTTATAATATCTTTTATTTCTTGTGGCTCATTAGAAGTATCTGTCCAAACTGTTGTTACTTCATTTGTATCTGTATTTTTATCTAAGACACAAGGACATAAAACTCGTCTATGTCTCACAGTATTGGTAACTACACCATCTTCTTTATAAATAATATCTTCGGCAATTTGTATGATATTATAATCACCTACTATTTCTGTTCTTGCTATTTTTGTTTCTTTAGTTATTGCCATGTTATGCCTTATAAATAATTGTAAATCTAATTTCTTTGTTTGCCCCAAAATCATTATAATTAACTGAGCTTCCTGAAGCGTCAGTAAATTCAACATAATTTGTATTGTTAACTGTTTGTGCTCTCATTGCTTGTGATGAATTTGTATAATTTATAAGCAAACCTCCATGTCCATTTATAGCAGGACTATTTGATATGGTAAATGGTAAACCTGCAATAGCCATAACAGAACTATCACTTGAACCATCTGTTCCTATTCTACCACCAGCTACTACTAATTCACCAATTTTTGTATACTCTCCACTAGCTACTTGATCAGTGCCACCATAATTACTAAAAGTAGGTGTCCATGTTCCTTCTTCATAATCATTTAATAAATTTGATGCTGTTGCAGAATTAACTCCTAAATAAATTCCTGAGCTTGCACTTGCAGGTAATAAATTATTTGAACTTGAAGACCAACCTGATATACCAAATCCTGTTCCTGCTGTAACGCCAGAACCTAGACTTACTGTATCACCTGAACTACCAAGTTCTAATGACGTTCCTGATTGTGGATCTAATTTGTCGACGAATAAAGTTCCCATTATATTACCGTTAATGTTCCTGCTACTGTCACTGTTCCAGTGTAATTAACTGGTCCAGCCACAAAAGCATTTTGTGTTGCTGTTATTGTTACGTTTGAAGTAATTGTTGCTAAGTTTAAATACATACCGTTAAAGCTTGGGTTAATTGCAGTATGGTCAACGCTACCAGTAGCTGGTGTTTGGTAACCTACAGCTGCTCCAATAAATACTACATATGCTGCATCAGATCCTGCTAATGTACTAGATCCAGTAGATAATGTTGTACCACTTGCAGTGTAATCTACATCTGGTTTTTGAACAACGTTATTAACTACGAATCTTACAGAAGAAGAATCAGAAACTGATTGGTTTAAAGAAAAGCTTTGAGCAGAACCATCACCAGTGATAGTCTGAGTTGCCATTGATTTAAATTCACTTGAACTACCTGGACCTATATACGCCATGACTCTCCTACGTGCTTATACTATCTATATACGATACCCAAACATTCAAACTATTCGCTGTATCCGATTTTGCCTTCAAAACGTCAGTGCTTTGAAGCACAACTTTTGAACCGCCATCAATCAATTCTATACTAGATCCTTGAGGAATGCTTACATTTTTTACAATGTAAGAATCAGCTGATCCACCACTAGCTGTGCTAGTAATATAGACATCTGCTTGAATTGTTTGTGTTACTATGTTTGCTAATCTTATGCCTATTATAGCGTCGTCTGAGTTAGAAGTTATTATAGTACGTGCAGTTGTACCAATAGCTACGTCTCCCGAACCATCCGCTGCAACAGCTCTTTCAAAATCCTGTGCCATACCTTACCTATATCATAGCGCCACAGACATTGCAATTACAAAGCCGGCACTTACGCTGCTTGATGTTGCCCATTCTGGTGCTGTTGCTCCTGCGTTCATCTGTAGAACTTGGAGTGCTGAACCTTTCGCTAACCTTGCTGGTGTATTATTTGCGGAGGCATACAAAATATCTCCTGCAGTAGTTAGTGTCATGTCCATTGTTTTACTTGCTGGAAACGTACAAAATACATCTTTTGTCCCTGCGCTAAAATCAACAGCACTATCGCTGTTAGAGCTAGAGATTACAGATCTACCTGTTAAAGTGTCCGGTGCTGCGTCTGTGATAGTTCCTAGTCCTACTTCCCACTCATTTGCACTTTGGTGTGCAATAGCGTAGTAGGTAGTATTTGAATTACCTATTCCAGCTACAAAACCTTCAAACCCTGAAACAGCGCCTGCTAAATTTATAGTGCCTGTGCCAGTGCTTGTCGTCGTTTCCTTTACGCGATCGTTTAATACTAACGCCATGTTATTCCTATGCTAATCTTAATATAGCATTAGATGCGTCAGCTGTTGGGAATTGAATTGTAAAAGTACCACTTGTACAAGTTTTGTCCCCACCGAAATTCAACACACATACAGATTTATTACTCTCTGAACTGTTATAGATCAAAGCGCCATAAGCTGTAATAGTTGCTGAAGTCCAAGACGTATCTGCGAAATCACATACCGCAGTTGTTCCATCTGCTACTGGTGTAACACTTGTTAAAGTATTCCCACCTGCTGAATAACCAGAACCGGATACTTCGTTAGTTGCTGTACCATCGCCATAAGTAGCTGTTGCTGCAGCTAAAGATGAAGAGTTAGTGTACAAAGCAATTTTAAAAGTATCACCACTGGAAGCAGTGAAATTGTGCGTTCCTTGTAACACCTGAGTTTTAAAACTTGTTGTTACAGTTGATGATGATATTGCCATTTTATTGTCCTCCTTCTATAGGTCCTGTTGGACCTGGTTTACTAAAGCCTGGTAAGAATGATGGACGTGGCATTCTAATAACCCCACTCTGATGTTCATCACGTCTTCCGCGACCAATTTGTTGCGCAGCGACTTCTTGTAAAGCCATTTCATACGATTGATTATACATTTGCAGCATTTCTGCTGGACCTTTCAAATATTTGAAAGCTTCGACAAGGCAGCCATACAACATAAGTGCAGGTGCGTTATCACCAAGCCAAGTATTGCTATTAGTAGAAGTTAATCTGTCAGGCAATTTAATTAACCCTACTTCTACATAATTAGCAGTAGCTGGCGTTGGAACTACATATATAGTATTATAATCCCATTGTGAATAATATTTTGGTGTTCCTGTAGCATCTCTATCTGGCCAATATTCATTCATAAATGTAACATCTCTTTGTTCTAAATATGTTCTATCTCCTGTGCCAGCAGCAGGATATATCATAACACTTCTTATAACAGAAAACTGAGTAGGAATTGTAGTTCCTCCACCAGGTAAAGTTATAAAACCATTTCCTACTGTAAAGTTAGAATATTGATAAGATCTAAAAACAGGTAAATCTATATCTCTTAAAATTTTATTTTCAGTGTGCTCAATAATATCATTGACAATAGTATCAGTTAAAACATCGCTAGATGTTTCAGTATAATCTCTTATTTGTTGTACTAATTCAGTGTAAGTTGTCATGCGCTCACCGTAGTTGGTCCAATAAATACCACACTTCCTCCACCTGCACCAGTGGCAGAAGGGGTAGAAGTAATTGTTATATTAATAAAATCATCCGTTACACTTGTTGGAGTAAATCCTGAAGCAGACATTAATTCAGAAGGTGGTACACCAAAACGATTAGTACCCATCACTCCCATTCCTTGAAACTGGGTTGTAGTTCCTTCAGTTCCACTATTTGCTGCATCCCAAAACATAATTGTATCAGAAGTTGTATAAGGATGACCCGGAGAAAAAATAGAAACACTTTTACTTCCAGCTGTAAATCTAAACGGATTTGGGGGAAGTAATTGAGTAGTTGCTGGTGCTATACGTGCAGGTCTTGGGTGTTCTAACGCTTGAGGATCTGGAATATGTTCATGAGGCATTAATTGAGGTGCCTTAGGTTCATACTCACTTGTATGCACCCACATACCATTCCATTCTTGCACCATTTCGTTGTAGGGAAATTGTAATCCACTACGATCGGAAATAGCTATTGCATATTTTCCTTTAGCGTAAGCCATTTACTATACTACCATTTACTATCGTTAGGTCCAACCCAATGATATTTACCACCTTTTGTAGCAGCACCCATCCCTTGAGCCGTTCCACTAATAGTTCCTTTAGCAATTTTAATCTCTTTTCCACCTAACTCTCTATTAGTTCCTGTTGGTGCATTTCCTTTATCAGTTGCTGCTCCAACATTTTTAATAATGGAAGGTGTACTTATTTGACCTCTACCGTAATGACCTATTTTTTTAGTAGATGCATCACGAGTATTTGCCTGTTTATTCCATCGTGGGTTACTCATTAGTCCTCCTTTTTACATTCACAGTTTCCACAACTGCATTGTCCACCACAGCATGATCCGCCGTTACTACAATGACATTCATGGTCACAATGTTTACATATTGGCATATTACCTCCTATGGTATATACGCTTGCGCCGGTTTAACTCTAAACGAGACTCTTTCTCGGTTAGCATCAGCGGTTCTCTCAAATTCCTCATCATATACCGCTTTTAACCCTGATGTTAACATCGGGGCTCTTTTTAAAGAAACATAATAAGCTAATCCAGAAACTAAACAAGGAAGAAAATAGAAAGGCACATCTGCAGTATTTGAATAGGCACCTGCATCCATGATTCTATTTATATAGAAATACTTCATTATGTAAGCTTTATCGGGGTTAGGATAAACAAATAAAGTCATGTCGTGCTCAGGTCTTCCTGTGCTAGTAGATCCATTAACGGTCACTTGACCATTAATTAAACAAAATTGTGTTGGTCTAGCATCACCTGTATTAGTTTCTCTCTTTCTGCTTAAATTCATGTATTCTGTTCTGGAAATTTTAGTGATTGCTACATCTGTAGTATTTTGATCACCATCTAAATTTGCAGTTGCATTAGCTGTCGTTGTTATTGTTGCATCAATAATATCTACAACTTTTTGATCAACAGCATAATAATTTGTACCAGCAGTCATTGTTTGTGTTGCGTAATCAATGGTCCATAAATTTAAACCACGATTAGCCCAATCAGAAAACATAAGGTTTAAAGATCTTCTAGCAGTTCTTAAATCATAACCGCTTCTTACTTCAAGACCGCATCTTTCAAATGCTTCTTCTATAATTTCCTCTATCGAGAGGTTAAATGTTCTCGTACCTGAATAAGCCATTTAAACCTCTACGAGATAGCGTCGTATTCTTTTATAAACTCAATAACTATACTAGCAGTATCGTCGTTAGTAACAGAAGAAAAGTTAATCAAAACATCGCCAGAATAGTTAGTTGCTTTTGTGTTCTGTAAAGTTCCTATAGAACTAAAGTCCGCATCATCAGCGTGATTACAAGACCATGCAACTGGATTTGTTCCACTGTTATCCCACTCTACTAAAAGTGTTTTAGCAGGAGCAGTAACGCTAGAACTCCACCACATTTTATTTATATTTACATAAGTACAAGCTGTTCCATCAGCTCTTGCATTAAGAGCCGACGCATCCACTTTATATGTTTCAGCTGTGGCAGATGCTATTTTAGCGGTGAATGAAAAGATAGCTTTTCTATCTCCATCAAATAATTTTTTTACGTATTGTGCCATTTAATTCCCCTTGTAAGAGGGTGGGGCCATTACTCCCCACCCACGGTTATATTATTTTACCAAGTATCTCCTGAAGCAAGGTTTTTACCTTGCATAAAGTCAATCTTGATCCATGCTTGACCAGCAGTAGATAATGCTCCAGTTGGAGTATAAGTCAATACTGCTTGTACATCTGAGTTATAAGAAACTCCGTCTGCACCAGTCTCTGCTTGAAATACACTTTTCCACGATGCAGTTTGTGTAGCATCCACAGTTACAGCTCCACCAGTATTACCAGTAGTTGTAACTGCACGCGTAACACCAGTAGCAATGTCTGCTAAATAATCCGGATCATCAGATTTTCCAATTTCCATTGGATCTGCTGTTCCAGCATTAAACGCTTCTGCTACCCATATCTTAATACCAGTAATGGTAGATTGATAAGGAATAGTTCCTAACGCTCTGCAATAAACATCTCCTGCCACAGCCGCTGTTCCCACAGTAATATTACCAGTGGTAGCGCCACTTGTAGCAATTTTAGTTACACTTTTAAAGTTAGCTGCTGTGCTATCAGTAGTATAAACAGTTCCACTATTTGGTCCTGTTATAGTTTCGCTTAAAGCTTTTCCATTAACATCTGTTCCTGTAACGGTAAATGTAATTCCTGAATCATTACCATCACTTGTAATGCCAATTTTTCTTGCCCACGCTCCGTCAGCAGTTGTTGAAACTGCACTTCCAAGAGCTGGTGCATAAATTGAATTGCCATTAACAGTAGCACATAAAGCGCCATTTAATGTCAAGTCAGCTGCCGCTGAAGTTGTTTGTGTAGCGCAAATACCGTCTGTATCTGCCGCTGTTGGTTCTTGAAAATAACGAGCTAATGAGTTGGTTACCCAGTTAGTGTCTGTTAAATCTTTACCACGATAACCACCTGATGTGGCTCCGCTAATTACTGGACCCGTTTTAACCGGACCCTGAAAAGTTGTTGTACCCATTTGTACTCCTTTGGCTGTATAGGCCTTTTGTTACGTCGTCTCTATACCGTCTGCCTAGCCAGTCTACGTAACTATTTACTAGGATAAAGGGGCGAACTAATTTCGCCCCTTTAAAGATTAATTAAGCTCCTGGTGAACCAAAGATACCTCTCCAGTCAGACCAGCCGAAGCTGTATCTTTCTCTAGCTTTGTATCTAACATTACCAGTATCGAAATCGCCTTCCATAGCAGTTCTAATTGGAGCTCTTACAAAGTGTTTAAGTCCATTAGGTGCATCTGTTTTAATGAAGAACGCATCAGTATCAGTAAGGAAGTTGTTTACAACATATCCTTCAGGTACCATACCCATTGATTTGATTGCGTTGATATCATTATCAGCAGTGCCTACTCTACCAGCAGATTTCATTAGTCTCTCAGCTACGAACTGAAGGTTTACTGGTATAATCATTTTCATACCTCTAAGAGCAATTTTCATTCCTCTTTCGTCCTTCATGTCAGCAATATCAATTAACATCTGCTCAAGCGAAGTTTCGTTTAAGTCAGCTGCAGTTGATAGCTCGTTCTTTTGGTCGCCACTAAGAGTTGGGTGGTCAGTCGCACAAAGCTCCTTTGCATCCCCACCAAGATAAGAGTTGTTAAACGCTCTGTTAAGAATGTTTGCAGCTTTAACTTGTTTAGTGTTAGCCATAGAACGCGCTAATGCTTTAGTATAGCGAGTGCTAAGTTTGTCGTAAAGATTATCCTCTACAGCTTCTTCTGTAAGTGCAAAAGCTAAAGCAATAGTCTCGTTGGTATACCTAGCAGTGTAAGTTTCTTGAGCATCTTCGTATGATACTCCTTGACCTTCCGGTTTTACAGCTGCATTGGCAAACCCGCCAAGCATTACTTCTTCTTCGAAAGCACGATCAGATGATTCTGTATCGAATATTTCTTTGTCTTGATTTTCGTAACGGTCATACTCTAAACCAAACAGGGCGTTTAAACCAGGTTCGAGTTCTTTGACCAATTGCATTCTTGAAATAACCATTGTTCAATATCTCCTTAGGTTTATACGCCAGCGCCATTGTTATAGTACAGATGCTCGTTGAATCTTACAATCCAGTTAGCATTAGCACTAGCAATGTCACTGTTTTCAGGATCTTCAGAAATTCTGATGATTCTTAATTGAGCAGCACCGCCTGCAGCAGCACCTAACTCAGATTTAGATTGACCATTGATAGTAGAACCCGCAGCATAAACTTGGTCAGCGTTATCGCCAACAGCAGTTTGTCCTAGAGTTGCATTATCTTGAATTTCGAAGAGCATGTTTGGATCATCGTAAACAAACGCGTCTATATCGCCCACAGTAGGTGTTATGCTACCAGGGTAGTAGTTTGACCATGTTGGTTTTTGTGTAGTAGGGTCATTGTAGAAACAACCGTTGAAAACTCCAACGTTCGCAGTGTCAGCGTTTCCACTAACTTGTATAGTTCCTGCAGCAACTAACTTAACGATATCTCCTTTGTAAATCGCAGTAGCATAGCCATCTGCAATTTTGTATTTAGAAGTACCGCCATTTTGAATGCCGCTTCCTAATTCGCCTACAGGTCTTAAACCAAATGGCGCATCATTATTAGCCATGATTTTTTCTCCTGAAAAAATTTTTAAAAACACACTCACCGCGAGTGTGTTAAAAATGTGTAACTATGTGTTAGGAAACTTATTAACTAGGTTTCTTGCCACCAAATGTTACGCGAGAGCTTCTCTCTTTCGAGATTGGCATGCTAGGGTGTTGTTCCTTAAGAGGATCATTTGCAATCGCATCATCTTTATCTTGCGTAACTTTCGCAAAATATTGTTTACGCTGCTCAACAATCTCATTAGGGATTCTTGCTAGCATTAAACCTCCAACAGCTATAACACCTTCATATTTACCTGAATCAATTTGAGGCCATTCGTTGGTTGGATATTCATCAGCTCTGACAAATTCCCATCCTTCTCGTAGTCTAGCGGATACATTTTTTTGATCCATCTGTCCTACTGATTCGGCCCTTACCCATCTGTGCTTAAAGCCTTCGGGTGCAGGTGGTGCGTCTAGTTGTGACGGTGGAGTCCATACTTTAGGACGCTCTTGTTTAGCCCTAGTTTCTGACTCGCGTGACGGTAGTTTAGTTTTCATTACTTTATCATTCATATGCCTACTCCTTCACGTACTTCGCATATTCGCTTAGTGGCACACCTAATTTTTTTGCTATAGCAACTTGTGATGGTGTGAGTCTCACAGTGCCTTTGCGCGCCTGAATTGGTCCTCCTCTATTTACAGAGGCAACCGTTTGAGTCGGCGTTGAACTTTGAAACTTATGAGGGAAATTATCCTTCATTCGTTTATCTAACTCATTATAGTATGATTTTGACGATGGGTCAACACCTTCGTCAACTAAATTCTTGTGAATTGAGAATGCTGTCAGAGTCATAGGTTCGTCTTTACCAAACCATTCGTTCTTTTCTGCCCATTCTTCAGCCTGTGGATCAGGTGGTGGAGCAGATTGTTGAGGTGGTTGATAAGCTGGCTGTTGTTGCTGATATTGCTGAGCTGCTGGCGTTTGCCTAGCTTTAGCCATTCTTTCACGTTGAGCAATAGTTAACTTTGCTCTTTCTGATTCAACAGCTAATCTAGCAAGATCTTGTTGTGCAGTTATAACCGCGTCTGCATCACCAGCATCCATGGCAGTTTTTAATTTTGCCTTAGTATCTTCAGTTTCAGCTTTTACACGTTGTTCGTATTCAGCTATATATCCTCTATCAAGATTGCTCGCTCTATTTTTTATATCTTCATTTTGAGCTTGAACACCTTGAGCAAATTCAATAGCAGCTTGTTCTCGTCTTTCTGTTTCTCTTAATTTTTTTGTTAATTTATCTATACGGGATTGAACTTTTTTCCCGTAATCTTTCATGTCTCCTTCTGAAGCTGTATCAGCTTTATCTTCTATAACAACTTCTTTAGATTCATTGACTACTTCAATATCGTCTTCCTTATTAATTTTCTTTTCTGTATCGTCTAGTTTGACATCAACAGAATCTCCGTCAGAAGGTAGATCAACCATTTTTTCGTCAGCTTGCGCTTGCGTTTCTATCGTTGCAGGCATATTTTACTCCTGTTTATTTGTATTGCAAGATATCCTCTGGGTCTTTTACCACAGCAATTATCTCGTCCTCATTTAGTATTCTCACTTCACCACCTTCTATTCCAAACCTTGATCCAGCATAACGACCAAATATAATCCAATCATTTAATTTGCACCACGGTCCATTTGGAAACCTTGTTTTATCTGTATAACAATCTGGTCCCATTTTAAGAACCAACCCAGTGACTGTTGTATAGCCACGTTCTTGCATTGTTTCATCTGTTAATATTACACCACCTTTTGTTTTACCTTGTCCTCTGTACGGTAAAACCAACATACGCCAACCTGTTGGATCAGGTAAACGCTCCAATACTTTTTCTGTAGGTAAATGTTTTATATCGGCGGTAGCATCTTCTTGCAGTTTTTTAAGAAATCTATTTTCTTTATCTTCTGCTACTTTATTATTTTCATCAGCCTCAACAGCTAAATCTTTTTCTTCTAACGCAAATTTACGTTTAGGTATTATTGTCTCCGTCATTATCTTCCTCTTTCTGCAGGTCTTGAATCTCCTGTTCCATTATAGTGTAAGCTTTATGCTCACCAACTGCTTTAACATATTCGTCCATCGTTGGCAAGCCTGCAGCTATAACTTCTTTTAAATCTTGTTTGCGCGCTCTAATCTTTTTTAAAATTAGATAAATCGCGTTTTCATCACGCATAAAAATTATTTCTTTCTAGCTGTTCCGCCTTTAGATTTTTTAATTCTTCCGCCTCTAGATGCCATTGTTTTAGCGCCAGAATAAGCTCCTTTACCCATAGATTTTTCCATGCCTTTAGATTCATTTCTTCTAGATGCTAAAGACTGAGATTTTTTCCCATTTCTTGCACCTAAAGATTCATCTAATCTAGCATTATAACCTTGAGTCATTCCACCTACTTTTTTCTTAACTCTACCACCAGATTTATAAGTAGTAGTTCCAAATTTTTTACCAGGTGTTTTACGAGCTTCTCTTCTTGCATGTATTTTTCCAACCATACTGATCTCCTTAATATATTTTTGTTATAGGTCTTTTATTGGGTAACATCAAGTTAAATCCTCTTGGCTTAACTGATGTTTGAACTACACCACCGACTTTTTTCTTAACTGGTGTACTTCCGTATTCTTCGGTCCAATCTTTTGCTATTTTAGGCTCATTAGCCCACATCCATTTTCTTTGTTTTTCTGATTGAAATGGCATTATTTTTTAAACATATTAATTGCACCAGCACCGGCCTTGATGCCGAAGCTCGCAGAAATCGCAATGTATAAGAGATTGTGGTAGTATGACGGCAAATCTTGCAGGGCAATAAACCCTTTATGTATATGTTCTTGAAAAGGCGTGAAGACTAAAACGGCAGGCAAAAGTAGGACAATGAGACTTACCTCATCTTTCCACGAACCTTTCATTTGGTCTACAGCACTTTGCTCCCATTTCACTTTTCCAGCGATTTGATCTTCTTTTAATTTCTTTGCAGCTTTTATTTCAGTAAGCTTTAACTCTCCCTTCATTTTCTTTGTAGCCACGAAGCCTTTGACTCCATCTGCTACCACGCCCAATAAGGGCTTAGCTAATAGTTGCCACATATTATCCTCCTACTAAACTCACTATACCACCTTTTGCACGTCCTGTCGCCCATATTTTTTCCATGCCCCAAGGCATAACTCCTGCACCTGGATGAACAAAAGCTTGTGAGTATAATCCTTTTTTTAATGTGTCAGCGGTATCTGCTGCATATGCATTTTCCATGGTATCAAAAAATCCTTGTTGTTCCATAGCTCTTTGTGGTGATTGTCTTGGACCATAATATAATTGTTGTTGCCAAGCTTTTCTATCATCTAAAATATTTCGGCCAGAATTCCATCCTCCTCCACCACCATATCCAGATTGTAATTGATCATATTTTCTACCAATCCAATCATCAGCTATTGTTCTATTAGTTTCAAAAAAAGGATCATCTGAATCTATATCCATCAGATTACCTTCATTATAAAAATTACTATAAGCGTTAAAAGCAGCTTCTTCTGGAGTAAGTCCTTTATCAAGTTCAGATTCCATCATGTATGTTAATACATCTTGAACAGTTTCACTTGATCCTGTAGTTCCTGAACTTGCACCAAATACACTACCAAATCCAGTTCCCATAGGTTGAGTTATATCATAATCTTCAAATACTCCTCCATAATCGGTAGAACTTGGTTCAGTAGGTTGATATGTAGATGCTTCTTGTTGTAATGTAAGAGGAGGTACTATAGTTTGATCATTGCTAGTAGAACCAGTGTTATTTTGACCGGTTCCAGGATTATAACCAAAATTTACATTGGTAGTATTTACTGCCGTAGATGTAGTTGGTGGTTTAGGTGACCAAGGTACACCATTATCCTGATGGGGGTTAGCCATAATTAATTAAAGTTAAAAAATTGAAATCCTTCTTCGTCGGGATTAGCATCAAAATATCTTTCCCAAAAACCAGGTCCTTCTTCTACTATCTCTTCTTCTACCTCAGGCATAGCATAAGGTAGTTCAACACCAGTATCGCCATAATCAAGGTATAAATTAGAACCCCCTAAACCCGAAAAAGGAAATGAACTTCTTTTTCTTTTAACACTAAATCCTTTTGTTGGTGCTCCATATTTTTCATCCGGATATAATCCATCACTACCACTATATGGTAATGGTGCACCATAATCTTCGTCTCTATAAGGATTATAACGATCTGGTTTCATTTTTGGAACTATATCTGATCCACCAAATCCTGGTTCGCCATAAAGTAAATCATTTTCTGGATCAGCTCCTAAACCCATTGCATCATAGTCAATTCCAGATTGCATAGGTTCACCAAATCCTGGTTCTCCGTATAATAAATCATTTTCTGGATCAGCTCCTAAACCCATTGATTCATAGTCAATTCCAGGTGGTGTAGCGCGAGGATTTCCAATAAAATTACGATTAATTATTTCAGTCATTCTATCATATCCTGGAACTAAATCACCTTCTCTACGTCCACCAGTGTATCTTGAACCTTCTCCTTGTCCAGTATATTTACCTGGTCTATACCCTTCAAATTGATTAGCAAAAGCTAATCTATCTGTTGTTTGTTGATTTCTCCAAGCTGTTTCAGCTATATCTCTGTATTCTTGTGCTTTTTGATTGTCAGTTGCCATATCAGCAAGATTCATATATTTATCATAAAAAGCTTTATCTTTTCCAGTCATCATAGCTTTTTTATCAGAATTATATTGATCACTATTACCATATTTATCTTTGTAGGCGTTGTGTAATCTAACACCTCTCCCTATGCCTTCTGATAAACCACCAATACCCTCTAAAGCTCTTTTACCCATTTCCATCATTGGAGTAGTAAAATTAGAACCCATTGTTTTGGCGTCATTTACAAAATTACCACCTTTTTCTTTTATTACTTCCATGATGCCACCTTCTTCTTCGTCTCCGTAAGCAGCTGGTGAAGTCATTGCAGCTCGTGCATTGGCCCAAGCGTTAGGATTTGATTTTGCGACTGTTTTAGCTTTACTAGGTGTTCCAATAGTGCTCATGTAATCAGCACCACCACCGGCATTTGGACGAGAGCCAAAATTACGCATGTTATTGTATTGATTTGCTCTGTAAGCTGAACCTTGATAATTCGGTCTGTTATAGTATGCGTCGCCTCCACCTAAACTTGTATTGTAGTCTGGTGTTTGGGTCATTGCTTGTCTGACTTTCGCCCAATTTATTGCCATGTTAATCTCCTAAAACTAGCCCAGTTTTATATAATTGATTGAAGCACAAGAATGACAACTATGGCAACGATACCGGCTTTAATCCAGTCTTTCATTCCCCAGTCACTCCATTCTTTGAGATGTGCCCAAAGATCTTTTAATAACTTCATATTTACCTCCTAATGTATAGTTGGTTTTTGATAGTCACCTGAATATGAACCATCAATAATTTCGTCCGCTACTATAAACGAATCTAGCATAACTTCAAAGACTTTTTGTGCCTCTTCAGGACCTAGCGCATTTATATATAGATTTCTGGTAACAGCAGCCAATCCTGCAGCTACTAACAATTGATCATCAGCATTTCCATCAATCTCTTGTAAGGCAAGAACTTCAGCTTTTTGCATTACTTCAGCTATCTTTGTTATTTTGCTTTTTACCATTTGCTTTTCCTCTCTCTTTCATTGCTGCAATTCGCTCATTACTTCTGCTTCTTGCATCCTCTCTTAAAGTTATAAGGTCCTCCTTAATTTCGTCTACAGTTTCTTTCTCCTGATCTTTTATCATTCCGAAAGATTCTTTCATTACTCCTAACTCATTAGTACTCTGCATTTTTTCACGCTCTAAGTCAAGCTTTTCAGCTTCAACTGCTGTCTTCATTAATGTGTCTGTTTCATCTTGTTGTGTTTTCTGCATAAGTTCTGCAGCTTTAAGGTCAATTTCTTGTTGTTTTAATTTAACTAATGGATCTTGATCTTCTAAACCACTTCGTTGTTGTTCTTCAGCAGCCATATCTTTAATTAGTTTTGCTTCTACAACAGAAATTTCTGCTTCTTTTTGAATCATAAACATTTCTTGCATTTGTTGAATCTGTTGTGCAACTTGTTCTTGTAATGCAGGATTTTGTTGTGCCTGCGCATTTAACTGTTGAATCTGTTGTTCTAACTTTTGTGTTTCCGGTAACATTTCTTTTTCAACTTGTTCCGCCGCAAGAATAGCAATATGTGATAAAATATGTCCTTCCATCATTGCATATAATTGAGGATTAATTTGAACAGGTCTTGTAAACATAAATTCAGCATGTGCTTCTACATGTGCTTTATGATTTTGTTTTGGAAAAGCTTTTGGTTCAGTTCCACGCATAGCTTCTGAATTTTCTATAGCAGGGCTTTTTGGTGGAGGTGTACCTGGATCTGGTTTTAATAATGCATCTATATTATCAACATCTAATGCTTGATAAACTCTTCTGTATGCTTCACGTAAATTATGTAATGCTGGATTAGCAATTGCCATTTGTAATTGCTGTTGTGCCAACATAACTCTTTGTGACATTGAGAATATATTAGGATTGGATATAGGAAGTATATCAACACGATCATCAAAATCATTTGCTTTAATTGTTCTATTACCACCTTTAACCATGTAAGGATATTCAGGTGGAAGATACAATTGAATACATTTTGCAAGTAAATTAAATTCTACACCTTGAGCGTAGTGTAATCTTTTATGTATCGCACTCATCACTTTAGTTCCACGCTCTAATAATGCAAGCGTAGTACCAACAGGGTTTTGCTCATTACCTTCACCCATTTTCATATCTGCTATTGCTGCAAATGATTTACCTGCATCAACACAGAAACCTAATAATGCAAATAAAGTTTGTGAGGGTTCTCTATAAGGTAATGGTAATAATGATTCTTTTATTGATTGTCCTGTGACATCAACATCACGAAACTCGCCTGGTTGTAAAGGTTGGTCATGATCACGTATACGCATTCCTCTAGCTTTAAATCCTGCTGGAAGATTGGCAAGAGTACCTGCATCAATTAACTGTCGCAAAACACTTGTTGCAGTTCTTGACAACCCACCAAGCATGTGGATTAAGCCAAATCCATAGAAGCCTAATCCTGGGAGGAATTTGTAATGAGTAAAATAATCTATTCTTCCTTTAGCTGGATCTTGTTGTCTCCAGTTTCTACGAATAGATAAAACCTCACTACTGTATTGATCAATAGTAATTATATAAGGAAGTTTAATACCTTGTGGATCTTCAAATCCTGGAACGTCTATATCAACATGCATTTCTAATAAAGTGTGATACTCATCTCCTTCTGGAATTTCTTTTGAAACTCCTTCTAATTCATCAACTTTTTCTTTTACTTCATTAGTTGTAGATACACTTCCTGATACAATTGGAATATCTCTATAAAAACCATTTACTTGTTGTTTACGTAAACTGTTAGCATCAACTTTTGTAACGTGAGTAATTCTGTTAGCATCTTCTAAAGAAGACGCACCATAATTAATCACACAATCTTCTCCTGACACAAATTTAGATACAGGACGCATTAATGTGCCATCATAATATGTTTTCTTAAATGCTGACCCTGAAAGTGGTAAATAAAATAATAATTGGTCCATATCTGGATCATATTCTTTCATGACATGCGTAATCATGTAATTCATGTAATCTTTTACTCTTTTAGCTTGTTCTTCAACTTCAGGAGTAATTTCACCAACTATTTCTGTATTAACAGGTCCAGCTGGCGGTAATAATTCTTTATATGCTTGTGCTTGAAATTGTGTAACTGATTCTGCTAGTAAAGGATGAATAACACCACTTGCACCTTCAAAAGGTTGAGTTCTATCTTCATACTTAAATCCAAGCATGTCTAAACCTTTAATATAAGTATCTTCCCAATCTTTTCTTGATTCTTTGTCTGATTCGTATGAAGCAACACATGAATCAGATAATGTTCTTAAATCTTCTTCAGAAATGTAATCAGCTAAGTTTGCATCAAAAGGAATGTTAGTTTGGTCTAATTGTGGTTGTAAAGGGCTTCCATCCGTGCTTACTTCTACACTCCCATCTTCTAATTCATTTATTGATGGGTCTGGTTCAAAATCTACTGTTTTTTCAATTTCAACACCATTACCATCTGCAATTTCTAAACCATCTGTTAGTGCTTCAATTGCTTTTTCTATTGAACCAGCAGAAGGCATTCTTGATTTAATAGCCATTTGATCCTCTTACCATATTTTGTTTAACAAATCCACCTTTACTATAAACTGGGATAGTTGATTGACCAGGAATACGTTGTCCTGTGTTTATATCACGCATTTCAATTAATGGAATCTTTTCCCACGTAAATCCGTTCCCGTCAACTATTGTTGTGTCTTTAAATTTAAATCCACTCTTTTTAGCAATTCTTTTCATCGCTTTTACTCCTATCTCATCATAAAACTTATCTCCACCTTTAGGTATTCCACCATGTGCTTTTTTCATCTTTCCAGTGGATAATCCTATTCCATCATAACCTTTATCTGCTGCCATCTTCATTAATCCTTGTAAAAACACTTTTGCGTAGTTTTCAGACTTTTTAAACGGCGCATCTGGGTGAACTTGACCGGTTGTACCTGTAGCTGTCTTTTGTTCTTCCACTTTTTTCTTTAAAGTTTTAACATCGGTTACTAATTTCTTCATAGCACGCTCAATATTCCTTAATTCCGCTACATTTTCCGGTAATTCACGTTCTACACGTGGTAATTGCATAATATTTTCTTTTCTAAGCCTTGTTGACTCCAAAGTTTGCATTTTTTTGTCTAATTGTGCCGCAAAATCACTCATTTCAGCTAAAACATTGCTTTTATCGAGCCTTGGTGCGTATTTATACCCCTTTTGAGCAACATTTTGGTGTAAATCTGACTGGATTTCTTCCATAAGTAGTATTTTTCTGCCATTTTCATCAATTCTTTCACTAAATCTACCCCATCCAAAAGGTGCATTACCACTATCAGTTAAAGGTCCTCTTCCAAATTTTTCACCACTAAAGTGACCGGAGTCATATACCTTCTCTCCAGATCTTACAGAACCATGATCAAAGTTAAAATAGAACTTTAATTCGCCGTATCCAGACCCACCTGGCACAAATTGTGCACCATCATGTGCTGGTGATTTTTTACTTTTGTAAAAAAATCCTCTACCTTCACTCATATCACCTAAACGGTATAATAATTTCTTTGTCCAAAAAGGAATTGGAACATCAGCTGTCATTACATTTCTATCAAAAATATTTAATGCTTGGTATAACTGATTAAAAGCTTCTTCTTCTGGTATGTTTTTAGCTGTCGCTAATTTTACTATATCTTCTTGAGGTACTAAATTTTTTAAAACATTAATATGGTCTTTTTTTATAATATCATTAGCACCGTGGTACATTGCAGGAAAACTGTTTTCCCACATTGGTCTAAATTTATCACCAGTGTTAAGATCAACATTTTGACCTCCATATCTAACAGCTAATAAATTTACATCATCCATACTTTGTCCTCGCATTACATTTAAAAGATGTTCACGAACTTTCATTCCTGTTGCATCTTGGGGAGGTTGATGTAATGCTGTTAATAAGCGTGGATCATTAGACGTTACATTTAAAGCCTCATCTGAACCGCCATAGCCTCTTTTTTCACGTACCTTTGTTAACATATCAACTAGATCTTTTGCGCCACGTTCCACGGGTGCTGCCATCGCAATATCCATATCAATCTTCGGCATCTCTTTGTTATAAGTTTCAAGGAGCTCGGTCTTCGATAACTTTCTTTTTGGATCTGCTTTTGCAATATTATTTAGTAATGCTTCTAAACCAAACTCATCAAGTTCTGTTGCTGACACACCAGGCTTATTTTTAATTGTTCCAAGCCATTGTTGTGCACCCATTTTTACATCAGGCATTTTTTCTATTTCATCAACTGTGGAAAGAAACATTGCTGGTTTATCTTCAGCCGCTTGCGCAACAGCAACGTCTGTTGCTTTTTCTGCCTTGCCTGCTGATTTAATCATATCACCAACGCGGGCCACGGCCTTCGGTACTTTAGACATCGTTCCAAATAAAGCAGCAAATCCACCTACATTAAACTTTTGTCTTTCAATACTTTCTTTAGGATCTAATAATGGTAAGTCTTCCATAGTAGTGCTTGTATCATCTAAATCTGTATCAATCAAGCCACCATCTTTAACTAAAACTCCTAAATAAGGATGTTTATATTTAGACGCTGCGTAAGGATACTTATACAGGCCTTGTGATTTTATTAGCTCTGCAGCTTTTGCATCTGGTTGTGCTTCTAAAAGATATTCAAATAACTCTTCGTATTCTTCATCTTTAAAACGAGGAATTTTAAATTTATCACCCTTCACACCATACCCAAAAGCTTTAGGGCTTTGACCTTCTAATGTAAGAATACTAAGGGCTTTTACTTTTTTTAATAAATTTTCTAATCTATCTAATTCATTTCTTAATGCTTGATTAGGTTTAGCACGTAACGCTGTTGCAATATTTTTTATTGCAGCTTCTAATGATCTTTGAATGTTTTGGTTTACCGCAGAAGGAGAAAGATACATTGCTTCTCCAGATCCACCAATATCTAAAAAAGGGCTTTTTCTATTTACTTTACCTGTTTCTGAAAAAGGAAAGATGTGTGCAAAGTCAAGTAATTTTTCTCTTAATTTATTTGTGGGTGTATTAGGAAAATATTTTGCAGCTATTGCATATAATTTTTTACCAAGTTTAGATTTATTATCTGTAATTCTTTTTTTCTCTTCTATTAAATCATCTACACCACTAGAATATTTTTTTACAGCAGATGATAAATTATCCATTATTTCTGGATCTTCTGCATTTAATTTAGTAAGAAAGTTTTCTGGATTTTTATAGTATAAACCACGTGCTTGATTAGTTAGCACTGTCATTTCAGCTTCATTTTTTGGATTAAATTTTTCTCTTAAAAGAGGATCTGTAGTTCTTTTAAGACCAGATTTTTTTACCCTTATTGCCGGTATACCTGCAGCTATTTTTTCACCTTCTGTCATCATTAATTTGTGATCAAAATTTTCAAATCTACCTTTTAGTTTTGGTAATGGTACATCGTCAGGATTATTTTTAACTTTAAGTATTGTTGTAAGGTTTTTTCTACCTGTGCCTGTTGATCGAGCAAAAGGGCTTTGAACCTTAGCTTCACTTACTTCATCTGCTCCAAATTTGTTAATTCTACTAAGAGTGACAGGCATGTGATCAACTTCTTGGGATGTCTTACCTACTTTAAGTTTTTTTGGATCATCTATTGGTTGTCTTATAACATCCATAGAAAATCTTCCAAAATTAGGATCTTCATTTACTCTTGCAAAATGCTCATCAAGATATTTATCATTTTGCTTGTGTGTAAGTTTTCCTGGTTTTTCTCCTCTACCAAGAAAAACTTTATATTCTAATTCTTTTTCATTTGTTATGTATGGAAAAAGAGGTGAATTATCTTTAGGAGATGTTTGAACTCTTTTGACTAAACCTTCAAGGCTTGTATCTAAAGAACCAATTCCTTTACTAATTCCTTTAACAACGTTTAGTACGTTTCGAACCATTACTCACCAAGGACGTCAAAGTAACCAGCTGCAGGAAGACCTGCAATACCAGTGTACGCAGCAGCTTGTTTTTTACTTGTAGGTAAAACTGTTTTTATTCCTTTCCAAGGTAAACCAAGGCCAGTTGCTTTTGCTTTATTCCACATGCCTGGAGTTTTTATTGCACTACTAACCGCGGTCCTCGCACCTTGGGGCGTAAAGAATGAAGCCAGTGAACCTAAACCAAATCCTGCAGCTTGTGCTCCTGGGTCCCCGTATAATTCAATTCCGTATTCATGTTCCGGCTTACTTCCAAAACCTTGTTGCCCAATCCACGCTGTGATTGGATTCCAGGATTCTTTTAGATTAGTTGCTGAGTGACGCATCATTGATGCTTGGCCGTCATTATCTATTTTAAAGACTCCGTAATTAGGTAACTGTAAATCACCATGCCTGGTCCACGCAACATTTGGCCCTCCTTCCAATTCTTTAAAATTTTTAATATAATAAAAATCTTCATCTTCATACCAATCGTTTGTAGTTAAATATTTATCTTCTAAAAACTTAAGTTCGCCTTTAACAGCGTTTGTTACTTCTGCATTACCTTTGTATTTAGCAACTAATGATCCAGGATCATCAGCTTCATTTACGCTGGTAATATTTAATCCTAATTTATTATTTAAATGAGTAATAACCCTATCATCATTTAACATATAATCTTTTTTAAATCCCTCAAAGTAATTTTGCATTTCAGGATGATTTAATTGATTTTTAGCTATCTTTTTAAAATTATCACTTTCTAAAGTTGTAGTTCCTAGGTTTTTAAAATAGTCATAAGGACCACTATATTCACCAAATGGATTTAAAATAGTTTCTGCTGCCGGCAAAGCTTGAAGAAATATATCAGATAAAGTTTTACCTGTATTATAAGCTGTAAAACCAGTATCAGCTAGCATCCCATATTGATTTCCAACTTGGTCTGAATCAGGAATAAATTGTTCTTCTAAATTGTTAGGATCTGCACTATCTACAACGTAGTCTTCATTGGATTGTGAAAAGTCTTTAATAAGACTTGGATCACGCATATTTCGTGTAGACTCGTAAGCTAAATCTAGCTCAGTGAAAGTTTCACCAGGCTTAAATTTTTCCTCGTATCGTTTTCTTTGGTCTTCAATAGTTGCCATTAGTAGTATGTCCTCCTATGAACATTTTCTGTTTCCTCATCCATGAAATCGTCTTTCAACTCAACGTAGTAACCTTGACGATAGCGCATCAATGCTTGTGTCATGCTATCAACATAATCGTCATGGTCCCCAAAAGGGAATGCTGCACACTCCTCGATAACTTCTTCTGCCCAACGCCTGCCTACTGGCGCATAAACTGCGCCTGATTCAAATATAGGTGCGACACTGTTTACCCTTGAATGTTTATCATTTCCCTTTGACGGTGTAAAGTTAATTACAGGGACACCCGCTTTTTGAAGCTCATGTGTAAGTGGTAATCCACTTGCCTTTGCTTCTACGAGAACCAATTCAGGTTCCCAATACTTATATTCCTCTTTTGCTTTATCTTTTAGTTCTGGAAAGTTCCACCTCCCACGTTTTGCATCCAATAAAATAACACACGGCTTATTACCATCTTCTGGCGTAAATACACCCCATGTTGTAATGGCTGAAAAGTCAGATGTTGTTTTTGCGGTAAAAGCTGTATCGTAGGATTGAATCACGTATTGTAATTCAGGGATATCTTCTTTCTCCCAGTCTTGCCACCACTCACGTTTTATAAGTGCACCTTCCTCGGCTACAGGATTCTGCATCCACTGTGCATTCCATTTACTAACAGGTATGGACGCTTTAACTGATTGTAAACCTTCCATGGACCAAAAATTACCCCACATCGGTTTGTCATTTATGATTGCAGGAAACTCAACTACTTCCCATTGGTCAGCCATGTCGTCTTTAGCCTGGGCCTCGAGCAGCTTACCAGTAAGATCTTTTATTGACCAACGCGTCATGACCAAAACAATCGCGCCGCCAGGTTGTAAACGCTGACGTGGACCGGAAGTATACCACTCGTAGTGTGACTCTAGGACCGTGGGCGAAAGAGCATCTTGCTCAGAGTGTGGATCATCAATGATAAGTAAATCAGCACCACGACCAGTAATAGCACCACCCACACCAGCAGCAAAATACTCACCTTTATGGTTAGACTCCCAACGGCCAGCAGCTTTTGAATCGGCTGCCAAAGTAACATCTGGAAAAACAGAATTGTACTCCTCTGATTCTATGAGGTTTTTTGCTTTACGACCAAATCGAATAGCAAGTTCCCCTGTGTGAGTCGTCTGTATCAGTTTTGCTTTTGGATGTCTACCCATGAAGAACGCCGGAAATAAATGCGACGCAAATTCTGATTTTGTATGTCTTGGTGGCATATTGACAATAAGTCTTTTAAGCTCACCGTTTGCAATACGATTTAGTTTTTCTGCATAAATTTTGTGGTGTTTACCTTCAACGAATTCTGGCCAAACCGTCTTAACAAAAGACAAGAAGTCGCCTTGCGTTTTTTCACGCTTTTCCTCCAGCTTATGTTTAAGAATCAACTTCAGTGTATTCGTATCTAGTGATTCTAATTTAGAAACGTTTTCCATTTTTTAAAAATTTTTTGACTAGGGTACCTTATAACGTTTTTCTACCATATTGTCACTCTCGAACTTGCCCAAGCAAAAAATAAAAGCATGCTTTCTCTAAAAGGGGGGGAGGGGGCTTCGGAGTTAGCCTTTGGCTCAGGTGTAGCGGGCGCGAGCGGTTAGCGAGCGAGAAAAGGCCCGGGCGGCAATTTGTCGCGCGGCAATTTGTCGCACCCCAAGATGTAGTAGCACACAAACCCAACGACATACTATATCCCGGCCAACTTATCCACAGCTTATCCACAATTAATTTAATTAGCTATATACATTATAATAAGACTATGATACTCGTTAGATAGAATTAGAAAGGACTACTAAATGACTAAATCTGATTTTAAAACAAGAGTGGGAATGGGTTTCTTCTCTTGCAAATGGATAAATAATAAAGGCGAAGTATCTGTTATTAAAAGAGCAATACTTGGTCAATATGCTTGGCGACATACTAACCTTGCAACGAGAAATAGTATTAGAGAGCATAATAATTATGTATTAGCTTATCGTGTAGGTAATGGCTTAGATGCTAACCATAGACGTTGGGCTAATATTAATACTAATAATATCCTAGAAATAAATGGTAATAGAGTATGATTAGATTACTTGAAAGAGTTAAACTTGTATCATTATTAATTCTAGAATTCTCAATATATGTGGCGATGTTATTCGCCATATATTTCTTTACTATAACACTTTGTGCCATGATGGATAAGTGTTCAACCTATTATTTTTAAAGGACTACTATGACAGAAAATTTACCAAAGGTCATTACAAGTAATGGAAGTGATATTACACCATTATTAAAAGAGATGATTGACCATTTAAAGTTAGAAAAAGAATTAGGCAACGTTGATAAGTTGGCTGATGTTAAAGTTCCAATGAGTTCAAGTGCTGATTGGAAGTTAATCTGTGGTGTCTTATGCAATTCAATAGTTGAATGGGCTGGACAAAACAGAAACAATGGTGGCTTAGACCTTATACACCATATGCAAAGCGATATTGGATATTTAGTTAAACGATTGGGTTTAGTAGAATAGAATAGTAGTCGCTATTTTACTATTACAGGGGGATATTTTTATCCCCCTTTTTTTATGCACTCAACTCTGCACCTGCCTTCCCGGGAACTGATCACGCTGGGCCCGGGACAAAGTGTCGCACTTCGGGGAGTTAAAGAGTTTGAGTTAGGTTTGGGAGTTTGACTGGCGGGCGCCCGCGGGAACAAACACCTGGGCTGTGGATAACTTGTGGATAAGTGTGGAGTTTGTGGAGTTTGGGGGAATAGAACGGACTACTGGCCAACCGAGTAAGGACTAAACCCCATTACCATCTCCTTTTGAGGCAAGAGCCGAATAACTCCGTTTATCTTGCCTCGTATTGTCTGCAACAGTTGACTACGCCGTAGTATGTTAGACAATTCTTTTGCTCTTTATCGGTTAAAGGAGAACTCTCCTCGCCCCTGCCTGTTTTTATCGGTTATAGTATAGAACTCAGTTATAAACTACACTGTAAGCCAATTGGCTAGTTATTATGAGGGTGCTTTGCAACGACTTACCTCATAACTAACTAAACATACTATACATCTTTCCAAACCATGACGCAATAGGTCTATTACTTTTCTTGTGGATAAGTTTCCAAACCCCATCATGCCACATGTAAGTATATGTGTAATCTTTCGTCCATTTGTTCCAACGAATCATAGTAATCCTTTCTGTTTCTAATGACATCTATATCACGAATCATCTTTCTCGTCAACTTTAATTCCCGGCGCGCCCGGTGGTTACGGACCAGCTCATGGCCCAAGGACCAAATTCCGATCTTGAGGGAGTTTGGGAGTTAAAGAGTTACAGCTGCAGGAAGCACGCAGCTTCAGAGATGCAGCACATGCTGCAGGAACATCCACAGGATGTAGAGTTTCAGGGGTAATAATAGTATAAAAAACGGCACATTTCCTTCTCTTTCTATAGTCTCTTCAATTGGTTTGGCTCTTCACCTGACTGGTATATAGATCCTGGAACGCTGGTTGTCAAGCTCCCGGGCAAAATATTTTCCCAGTTTTCTGGGCTTTTTATTCCGAAGCTCGCACGGAAGTTCCCCGGCGCGCCCGGTGCGTGAAGCAGGATCCGTCATCTGAAAAATGGCGGAGTTCCGGGAGTTTGGGAGATTGCGAGCGGAGTTTACGCTGGAGGTCCCGCTGCGCGCCCGGCCACTTATCCACAGGTTATCCCTGCGACAAATAGTCGCAGGGAGTTTGCGGAGTTTGAGAATCAGTTAGTTGTTTCTGGTTCTCCAAATACCGATTCGTACATCTTGTCCAAAGGACTTCGGTTATCTCTATTTGCTTCAGCAACAGTATCAGCATTTTCTTTCATGACAGGCACTATCTTATCATAGTGGTCAGCAATCCTATTTAAAGTAGCTGTACTTCTGTCTAATGATTCTGTAATTTCTCGTAATGCGTCCACTATTGGATTATTACTATCTTCTGGTAAAACCATATTAACTCCAATCTATTTCTATCCCTTACTTTTGCCTCTCACCTACTGGGTCACTCACTATTAAAGGATAAGTATAATATAACATTTCCAATCGACAAATTCAACACCTCTTTCCAATTAGTTGTGGATAACTTTTTGGTACGAAGGTGAAGACGCCGGGCGCGCCCTGGCTGCAGGATGGAAGCTCACGTTTCAGGAACAAACGGCAGAAAACTGGGGAGTTTGCGGAGTTTGCCAGCTGCATCCTGGATCCCGGCCTCCAGAGTCAGGAAACTGAATCCGCGGAAAACTGGGAAAAACTGTAAGAGTTTGCGAGAGTTTGCGCACCGGGCGCCGGGCGCCCAGCTGCACGGATCCTGGGCCGCGGCTAAAGGTCGCAGTTAAGGGAGTTTGGGAGTTTGAGGACTCAAGAGTTTGACGAAGTCTAGGTCCTTGAGCGGACCCTCATAGATCCCAGGCACTTGGAACACGGTGTTTTCCCCAAGTTCCTTGGTTTTACATCCGTGAAACAGTTTAACTTGCTCTGCCAGAGGCAAGTTAACAAGGATATAAGACTGTGAGCCAGCTGTAGCATGACGCATATTCCATGCAATTTGGAATGGTGATAGCGTCACTTTATTATTACTTCCCAGCACTTTCAATTCAACTGTGAAGAAACCTGTATCTCTATGATAAATTAAGCAATCTGGGAATCCTGGTGTAACATAACTTTCAAGGCGTGAAACAATATATTCACCACCGTCTAAGTACTTCTTTAAAGTCTTCCAAAAATTTGTTTCCGTCTTTACGGTCATACTTCTTCTTGTTTTTGTTCACCCTTTGTTTCCACAGGGGTGATGTCTTTAGGTCCTTCGCTATTGGATTCCTTTTCGACTTCCAAGACTGTTTGTGCTCCTTCTTTTTTAAATTGTCCATCAATACCTAATTCCTTTAAAGCTTTTAAAACGTCATCACGCGACATAGAGTCGATACTTCCTGTCCTGATTTCTTTACGGTCAATGTACAATCCGGCAGCTTGCCCACGCAACCGCTCAGCATTAACAGCAGCACTATAAGACTTTTCTGCCAATGATTTCTCACGCAGTCTTGCCAACTCTTGTACATGCTTATTTAACTTTACCTCGTGTGTCTTTTCAATTTCAGCTCTACGTGCGATGATAGCTTCTACAACCTTTGGGTACCTTTTACCATTTAATAATTCAGATGCCCTCACATTAGCACTATCTTCATTATACCCAGCTTGTCTTGCACATTCTGTTGGAGTCAACCTACCCTCATTCTCAGAATATATCTTAACAAACACACGTTGTTTATCTGTCAATCCATCCGCTCTGATTGGATACTTTTTTGACATATTTGTGGCACCACTTGTGGCACCTTTCAATCTTTCATCTACCATGCAAAACCCCGCAGTATAGTTGAATATTTACTCATTTTTATTTCCAAAAAACAAAAAAGTGCCTTGCGTCGTCTAGAGTAGTGACACATAGGTGACACATAATAAGTCATTGATTTATATAACTTAATCGTCAATTGTGTCACTGTGGCACCAGTTTGGTCCCCGGTAACAAAATAAAAAAAACTTTTGAGCAAATATACCACTATAGGTGACACATTACAAAATATAAATTGACCGATTTCTGCCATTTCCTCTTCCTATCCATCCTCGAGCTATTAATTGATGCACAAATCCATGCACATGTGACTTGGAACGTGACCCTATTAATTGCTTTAGCTCCTCATAAGATGGTGCTATACCGTTTTGATCTATAAATGCTTTTATTATATCAAATACTATTTTTTGTTTGGGTGTTAACCCTTGTTTATCTTTTTTCTTCTTGACCTTTTGCATCTGGATGACTCCAATAATCTTTCCTTACTGTATTTAACATTTCATTCTCACCCCACTCATCAATCGCTTCTTTTGTAATTGATGCCTCAAGGGTCTTTTGTATTTCCTTTTCTTCCTCTGTTAATTCTATCCTATTTGGTCCTTTCTTTCTAACATATGTATGAACCTTAGACCATGTAATAATATACTTTGACGCTTTGGGACGTACATATCCACGTGTTGGATCTAATGATGGAAACTCTGGATGTGGATCTGTATCAAAATTATTCTTAATATACTCCATAACCTGTTCATCATTCTCAAATTGTTTAACAACCTTCTCAATGATTGTCTTATCTAACCATAAATTAATTTCGTACGTCTGCATGTCCCACCTGTAAATATTCTATTTTTTTAACCCATCCTTTTGGTATTGCTATTGCTCCACCACCATGATTATCTTCCCGGTCCAAGCACCACGATCTCATAATCACTACTTTATCACCATTATTCACAACCATCCATCCAACCTCCTGGCACGTCGCCAACGGGGCTGCTATAATTTCTTTTATATCAATCCACCCTGTCTCTGTATCACGCGCATCTTCCCACGTAATACGAACCATCGGTACAGAATTAATATCCATTAATTAAGTTTATTCCATTTATTAGCTATATCAGCATACCTATTTTGAATCTCTTGCTCTTGATTAGTTGTATCAAATTTTGCCTTAGCACGTTCCTCTGCACCTTCTGCAAATTTGTTCATTATTTCAAGTAACATCAACGTAGGAAACACTACACCGTGCACCTTTATCTTACTTAACTCATTAAGTGTTTGATCTGCATTACTACAATCATCTTCACACTCACGTAAAACTTTATTCATTTTATTTGCTGCTTCTACTAATTCTTTCATTCTATTTCTCCTTTAAAAGCCTGGGTACTCGGGGCAAGATACACCATCCATTGATTCGTAATAGCCTACAGCATTATTCGCTGCACACATTTCTTCCTCATTCCCCTCAAACATTGCGTCATAAAACGCATTACGTGCACGCTTTAATTCATCATGCACGTTAACTTCTTTAATTATTGGTTCATTCATGTTCCAAATGCCCAACTAATTATATACTGACATACCATAATAAAAATTGCTATTTTTATTGGTAAGAATAAAAACCACATCACAACCTCACTGCCATATATTCATAATCAAAATCACCATGCTTTTTTTGAACCAATGTAACAACATTAGATAAATATTTATTATAAGCATATGACTTGATCGCACGCACACGGCGCTCATCGCTCGTGGGCGAATACTTTTGTAAATGTGGACCCATAATGTAACCACGATAATAAGTAATCTTATCACCTGGTTTAGATTTATTTATCCACTCATCAAACTTCGTTTTACTAATCATAATTCTTTTAAGTGAGTAGGGGGATTCTTTGACTACCCCCAACCTTTTCCCGTCCAGTCAACATGTCCTATGCTAACAAGTACTTCAGTACCAACCCTCGCACCCTCAGTCATTCGACCATACCTTGCGAGAACTGTGCCTTACAACCTGGAGACTGTTGTTCAGCCATACTCGGAGAATGTTGCACCATCCTCATTTACCTTATTATAGCATGTTCATATGAACAAAACAAGTACTTTATTTGGCAGAAAACAAGGATTTTTTAAAGTCAAGTAAAATTATTTTCTTGACACCATTACAAACCATTACAAAAAAACCTGTCAAGCATTTTTTTCTTGCACATTATCAACACATAATGTACACATAAAGTTCTCAACTTCATTTCATCTCGGTGGACTCCAGGCACATTCGTTGCAGGGGGTCCCCAATTAAAGGAACGCATGGTAAAGTACTGGAAAAAGTTTTTAAAATGGTTAAAATACGAGCCACATAAATATTATATGAGAGGCAATGTTTCTAGTAGCAAATCTACCACCGACAAAAGTATATATAAAAAAAGAATATCTGTATGACCACGAGAAAGGTCACGGAGAATTTGTAGAAGGTGTTTGGATTACTGTTAAGTCAATCCAAGGCAGAGCACTCTACTTTGAAACGTATCTGCCGGAATATGGTGCTCTTTATGATAAGCTCCCTATTAGTGCTTTTGTTACTTCCCCTGATATTAAAGATAGTCTTGAACTAGAAGAACTAGAGCTGTGGGACGCGTTTAGCTACCACATAACTGTTGTAGAAAAATCCTCACTCGCTGGCACACGTTGTAAATACCTTGCACCATCAAAGAAATGGTACTATGGTGAATACTTATTTACGATTGACAGTTGCCATGCGGATACAAATATCCTTAATGTAAATTACTCAGAGGTCCCAGAGGAGCACAAATCGTTTAATATACTAGAATTAGATAATGGACACTACGCTGCCCAACCTAATAATAGAGTCATATTCTACGATAAATCTTTAACGCCTTCACAAACATTGCAACCTGATTTCAAGGTGTCAACAAAATATTATTCAGTTGAAAATAAAAGTAAATGGACAGCTGGCGATGATACTAATTATTTTTACGGATTAAAACAACAAGAATGACAATTAAAGTATGGTTATTATATTTACTAATCTCAATGCCTGGTATGCCTTCAGTAAAGAACAATTCTTTTTTGTATCCTAACGAGGAAGAATGCATGCAAGCATTAGTAGATTATCTTAATATATATGAATCAAAAAGCGCAGAATATAAGGCTGGTTTAAAGACTACGGGATATTGTTTACCCTTTGATGCTTTTCCTATACAAGGTATGAATATTTTATGAAATCATTATTTATTCTCTTAACAATCATTACAGTCGTTGCCGTGGCAACAGATGCTAACAGTGCTGATACAAATACAACGGTGTCTTCGACCGTAGTAACGGACAAGGCACCACCAACTGCTAACTCACCTAGTGTTGTAGTAAATAACTCTGACGTGTGTAAGACAGCAGCTGCAGGTGCCGTGCAAACCCAGATCCTCGGTATTAGCAGCGGTATTACTATCACTGATGAAAACTGTGAAAGAATAAAATTATCTAGATCTTTATATTCCATGGGCATGAAAGTAGCAGCAGTATCTACATTATGTGCTGACCCTCGTGTCTGGGATGCGATGTATATGGCAGGCACAGTTTGTCCATACATGGGGTCTATTGGAGAAGAAGCACGTGAGAAATGGGAAGCTAACTCTGATATGATACCTGAAGGATCAGAAGTATTTAAGAAAGTAGAAATGATTAAACAAGAAGAAAACAAAACAACTGGATTAACTGATGGACAAAAATTTGCGAAATTTGTTTTATTTGGCATGGCTATGCATTCTGGTATTGTCGCCTTTTTCCCTTAGAGCTGAGTGTCCTGTTACAGCAACAGGATTATGTACGCCAGGTGTAGAAGAGACAATAGTAGAAGACATAGTAGAAACCACAGAATACCAAGCTGATGGATATACAGTCACAACAGAAACTACCACAACAACGACAACAGTAACTACAACTAATGAAGATTCAGGTGATTTACTTGATGGTGATAATGATTATGTCACATCTAAATACGAAGGTGATATGGATGTGGACTGGGGAGGACAAGGTCCTGCAAACATGCCCTCAGGCAACAGCTGCTACGGACTAGGTGCTGATAAGTGTGCACAAATCACAGGTAGTGGTAACTCAACATCAATAATGGGTGTGAGTGGCATGGGTACTACATTTATTAATACAATAGATATTTCTGACTTAGATATAGAGAACGGAGGGAGAACAAACTACACAATTAAAATAGACAAACAAGATGCACAAGATCGTATTTATATGCATGTAACGGGACGTAATGGTAATACAAATGTATTTAGTGGCACGGATATATTATCTGAATCAGGTGTTGCAACAGGATTTGCTGAGTATGCAGGTGGATGGGATTTCTCTGGATCTATTACAAAAATAATTGTGGAGGTAGGTGGACGCGATATCAACCTGGCAATTGGACCGCTTTTTGATGATGTAAAAATAAATGTATTATACAACGTGGTAAACACAATCGTTAGTGAAACAATAACCACTGTTGAAATGTGGGTAGCGATGGGTGGTAGCACAGAGACTGAAGTTATTGATATTGTTGAAAATATTTTTGAACACAATGACATTGTTGTTGATGGTCCAGGTGATGATTTATATTTTGAACCAGAATTTGATGAGCCTGACATGGATGTATCTTACGAAACTGTTGAGATGGAAATGGAGATGGATTTTAATTTTGAGATGGATTTTGAAATGGATATGCCTGACATGCCAGCCATGGAGATGGAAGAAATCGAAGTAGTTGCATTAGAATTTGAAATGGAGATGGAAATGGAAATGGATTTAGAAATGCCGGAGATGGATATGCCTGAACCGGAGATGGAGACACCACAACCTGAAATGGACGAGGTCCAAGAAGAACCTATGCCAGAACCAGAAATGGAAGAACCGGAATCTAAACCAGAAATGGAGGAGGTAAAAGATGAACCTACTGAAGAACCTGCTGAAGAGCCTACTGAAGATGTGGCAGAAGAGGCAGAGAACAAAGAGAGCGTATCAGAGGTTGAAGCAGATGAGGAGCAACCAGAAGATATGGAAGAAACAGAAGATAAGGGTAAAGCCGATAAGAGTAAAGACAATGAGAAACCTGTAAAAAAACAAGAGCAAAAAGAAAAAGCTGCTAAGAAAATTGTAAAGAAAATGGGTGATAAAGGTAGATATGATTCTACTAACCAGACTAAAACACTCATAGTCATGCAGGTGCTAGGTGACACAAAGACTTTTTTTGACTCACAGCAACAGCTAGAGGATAGGGTCGGATTCTTTACAGATATGGTAATTCCTGATACAAAGATAGAAGATAATAATATAGCAGGCTATTTTTTATTTGTCGGAAGTGATGGCCTGATGAATCAAATAGAGGAGAGCCAGTGGCAGAATTAGAGGTAGCAGGTATTAAGTTTCGTGGCGGGAAGATATTCCTGGTATTGACCGCACTCACCACAGCTGGTGGTGCTTTATGGGGCGGCTTTGAATTTTACAAAGATTATCTAACAATGAAACAACAGATCCAGGAATATGTAGCACCGGATCTATCAGAATTTGATAAGAACATTGCGCTAACAAAAGAAGAAATGTCTAGCAAGACAGAGCTCTTACAGACAGAAATTGAAATGCTAATGGGTGAAATGGAAATGATGATGCAAGAAATAAGACTTGTATCAGATGTAGCAAACGAATTAAAGAATGACCTACGCCAGGACGTAAGACGTATTGAATCTATTGTTAATGACGTTGAACAACAAACCAAAGAGGATTCTAGAGACAATGCGCAAGAATTAAAAACAACTATTAAAGATATAGAAGATGATATGAAAAAACTAGAAGCTGACATAAAAGAAGCACAAGCAGAACTAGAAGAGAAAATAGATAAAAGGATTAAACGTGCTTTAGAAAACCCATTAGGAGCATCATGAAGATATCAGATAACACTAGCATAAGTATGCCTATGAGAAACCTAATTGGCCTCATCGCGGCCATAGGGATTGGGATATTTGCTTACAGCGATTTAACACAAAGGTTAACCCAACTTGAGACAGCAAGACAATTGATGGAAGCCGATTTGTTAAAAAAAGCTGAGCAGACCCCTGTAAATCAGGAGCTCTATATGTTAATCGAGTTTCTAGCCGGACAGAATGAGGTCATGGAAAAAGAAATACAATCAATTGAAAGTAATAATATAAATATAGATTTTTTAAAAACACAGGTGGAGAAAATGCAAAAAGACGTAGAACAATTAAAAGATAAGGTAAGACAAAATGGCAGTAACTGAGGTAGTATTCGCAATGATGATGATAGTCAATGGGTCCATGGATGGATTTATGAAGACAGAAGGTTTAGCTCATTGTCTTAAAGTTAAAAGGGAAAGTGAGCGCAATTTGGCAGATAACAGAACAAATGTTATTCGTTATGAATGTGGTCAAGTGCTAGCAGAATTAGAACCAGATTCAGAAGGCGTATTAAAAATAAAAAAGATTATAGAACGTAAATAATGGAACCTGTAACTATAGCTTATATTTTTTTTGGAACACTCTGGGTAATAGGCGTACTATCCTAAACCATAAACACACTGGACGTTTAGATCCATCATTCCATACCTCAAGCCAAGGACCGTCACCTACTTTAGCATAGCCCACGCGTGCAGGCCATTGTTGCTTTCTATAGTTGCGCGTACTCCTTAACTTTCTTAAGCATTCCATGCACACCGTTATTTCTTCCTGGGGTTAATAAAGTATCTAACTTTAATATTTTGAATTCATCTTGATCAAACTTGTTAATGTCCTGGGCGCTCGAGCCACTATACACGTCTGCTATCATGCTAACCATACCCTTCGATATAAGCGCAGCTGAGTCCGCCGTAAAATATATTTTATCATCAACAAAGTGTGGAACTAACCAGGTCTGTGATTGACAACCAGGCACCTCAAATGATTGAACTTTATGTTCATCATTCATAGGTAAAGAATTTTTACCAAAGTCCATAATCCAAACAAACTTGTCTTGATCGCCGTCTATATTATTTAGAACTTGCGCGTATCTTTCTAACTTTCTTTTTATCACTCTTCCTCTTTTTAAATAATTTCATCCAACTTAATCTTGGTCCAAAATAAATTGCTTTATATTTTTGATTTAACCAATCGTATGCCCAATACCACTGCCAAACGTGTTTACTGCTCATGACATTCTATAGAAAAACGATAAAACTCATTTTGTTCATGCCATGACCAATCTTTTCTCATCTTCATACATTCTTCTTTTATCATAGGTTCGTTTAAAACAATCTGATTTCCAACGTAAACCCAATCATTACCATCAAAACCCCATAGACTAATGACTAGGACAAATAATTGGGTCATTTTAGTCTTTTACCCGGGTACAAACACACAGCCCACTCTCTTAAAGCCCGATACCGGGCAATTATAAAGGTTTTTATTTCCCAGAAAACAGCCTTTTCTTCTCCAGGATCCCAAACAGCCATTCTTTCGTGTTTTTGTCGTAAAGACTCACGATAACTAGCATCTAGTATATCTTGTTCCTTTTTCATGTGATCATAAAAGTCTTCAGTCATTTTTATTTGGCATTTGAATAACATTATCACGTTCTTTAAATTTTATTTTAGCATTAAATGCAATCGTGATACGTTGTCTGTTACTTCTATTAACATCTACGTCGTGTAAAAGATAAGATGGAAAACATAACACATCACCATCGCTTGGAGCGTGTCCCATCATACTAGAGTGAGGCATGTGATCAGGAATCATTTTATACATTTGCTCATGTGTAGCAAATCTAATCACACCTGTGTTGAATCCTTGTACATAATACACACCAGATAGATCTGCATCTGCACGGTAGTGTGAATGAAATATATTATTGCTTCCTACTTCATTTACATTAGTCCAATAATTAATAGCTGCATCCATAGGTCTTTGTGGAAAGTAATGATCCATGTAAGCTGACATAATCATACCAATCGGTTTCATTAATTCTGCTTCGCATTTGTATTTCATCATGCTACGCCAGCATCCAGCGTTCGTAGCTGGTAATCCTTTTGGATCCTTTTTTCTTTCCGCTTCTATCTCTGTCTTTAATAAGTTATTTAAATTCTCAAAATTATCCCATTTTTTATAAAATAATCTTGTGTCTTGTATTGGTACTTTAGCTATTATTTCTGTCATGATTCTCCGTTGCACATTTTGGACCACATAAGAATATCATTTTATATTCTTGATCCGGGTTAAATTTTTTATCCAACCAATATAATAATTTCTTAAACCATTTACCACAGATTGAGCATTTAAATTTAGGTCCTGGGCGCACGCTGCTTTTATCATACTCCACAAAGACCCTCGCATTCATCCGCAAATTCTTCATCAAATGTTTCACCAAATAAATTACCTTGTGCTTTTGGTTCCAAGAAGTTTATTTCTCCAAGTGGTTTAGCTGATTTATGTAGATATAATTTAGCTTCTGAATTTTTTAATCCATTTCTAATTAAGTTATCTACTTCCACCGCATCGGCAAAATCTTCTGGATAATTTTTCTGCATGTTTTTCCATTGATCATTGTGATGATAAGGACAACCTATACATGATGACTTACCAGGCATAGGATGTTTCTTTATGTCACGGTACCATTGTAAACAATCCATACGTGACATCTTCATTTCTATTAAAGGCCAACGTGATGTCAACCATGGTAGCCTAGCATTTTTCATACGCATGGCTTCATCTGTAGATATACCTATCCATTGTTCTACAATTACATCTTTAGGTACTCTATGTCTTGGCTTTACACCAAGTAATTCTCTAATCTTTTTTTGTATAGGGATAACTTTATAATCATGTGTACACTGACGATATAGCATCCCTACACGTCCACCTTCACGTGCAGCAAACAACGGTGGGTTTGGTACACGTCCAGCAAACGACTTTTCCTCTTCTTTTGACCCTGGTTCTGGGTTCGCTGCTTTGATAAGATCCTCACGGATACTACTTCTCTCCACAGTTATAAGCGGACAAATCGTTATTGCTTTTCTTAAATATTCTACATGCTCATACACAAACTTAGGCTCCCATCCCGTATCAGCAAATATCATATAATCTGGTTTATGTTTTGTTAATCCTTCTTGTGCCATCAATGCTAAACATGATGATTGCACACCTGCGCCTAATGATAATATACGCATAGTAGGTTCACGTTGCTCGCCTTTACCTTCTGTGCTGTCGTATTCTGCGCGGTTACCATTTTTAAGTAAATTCGTTGTTTTAAAATATTTAGGTTCTACGGTAGCTGCAACTGCAGCCATGTTATTTAATTTCTTTTGATCAACTTTAGTGGACATTTGTTCAAGAACTTTTCTTCTTTCAAATTCCATTTGTTCTGCATTAATTGCAAAATTACTTTTAACATTACCAGCTCTGGCTTTGCCTTGTTCTCGGTACCCGGGTTTTTTAGTCTCTGTCATAGGCCTCTAGTTCTCTAATTGTTCTGATGATTTTTTGCGTATAATATACGTCTTCAGCATATATTGCAAGTGTCATTACTAACTTTTCTAAATCAATTTCATCGCTAAAATGCTGGTTAATTCGCTCCTCTCTAAACTCATTATAATGATGATTCTTATTTAGTAACTCCATATAGTAAGATATGGATTCGCACTTTGTCTCAAAGATCCTAAGCCCCCACGTCGCATTAGGATTACTTAGCGGCTTTAGTTGATCATCTGTTGAGTCAAACGTGCGGATTCCGAGGAGGTTATTACCCTCACGAGCAAATCTAGATTTACCCCAATTTGATTCATGCACAGCTTGTGCAATTATTAAATTAACTGGAACCCTTTCTTCTTCTGAATGCATAGAATTAAGATGTAACGCACACGCACGCACCTGTTCTATAAATTCATCATTGGTTTTATAATCCATTACTGGATTAAAGGATAAACAAACTAAAAGTGTCTTACAAATCCAGTTCATTCTTCCTCCTCTTCTTTTGGTCTATAAACATCTACATGACATTTACATTTAGGACACGATAAATTAGTGACCATGCCATAAGTTTCGTCGTCTTCTATGTCGTGATCTGCACCCCATATTAATTCTGTTTGACAATGCCAACAATTCATCCGCCCCAACTATCTCCTAAATCAACATCTACTTTTGATGGAACCTCTAATTTAACACAAGTCTCCATGACTTCTTTTATTTCATTAGCTTGTTTTTCATTTTGTACTGAACAATCTAATTCATCATGCACTTGAATCAAAGGAATCACTCCTAAGTTTTCGTACACTTCAACCATGGCTTTCTTTGTCTGGTCAGCAGCTGATCCTTGAATCAATCTATTAAGAGCCTTGTAGGTGCCATATCTTTTTATAGCTTCCCCATATTCTACCTTCGCTTGATTCAATGGTAATGGTTTATGAACACCCCATTGTGTTGGTTCCCATAAATCAAATCTACATTTACGTCCAAGTAAAGTACGAATAACTCCTTTAGAATTAGCCCTATTCATAACTGCCTCCAACATGCCTTGCATAAATGGTACACGCGCACGGAAGTCATTAAGCATAGTCTTAGCTTCCGATGGCTCTAAATCTAGCTCACGAGCTAGTTTATTATATCCCATTCCATACATTACACCAAGTCCAATAGTCTTCGCAAGACGTCTCTCACAACCCGCCATATCGGCCGTTTGTTGGTGAAAGTCGAGGTCTTTTTTATGATATGCTTCCTGTACTTCCCTAGCACCGGGCTGTTTGACGAGGCAGGCCCAATGAGTAAGTAGCCTTGGTTCTTGTTGCGAGTAATCTGCTTTGAGCCAATATTGACCCATCTCAGGAATGAATAACTTCCTAACATCTTTCGCAAACTGGCCACGGCTGGGGACCTGCTGTAAGTTAGGGTGATTATAAGAAAAACGGCCAGACACAGTCCCACCAGTATCAGACCTAATTTGATTAATGTGAGCATGTATTCTACCCTCCTCTGAATAGTTCATCAAACCCTGCAAGAATGTACCTCTTAACTTATTTAATTCACGTGCTTGCATGATTAATCTTGGCAGTTCATGTGGATGATCTGTCAAAAACATTTTAGTAAATGATGGCGCATCTGTCTTAGCTGTTCTTTCGTATGGTAAACTTAACGCATCAAAAGCTTTTGCAATTGAAGCTGCTGCCCATATCTCTATGTCCAAACCAGTTAAATGTTTAATGCGCTGCATTAATTTCTTTTCTTTATTATGAAACTTATCGTTTAACTGAATACATTTATATGTATCAAACCTAACACCACGACGTGTCATATGGAATATAACATTAATTAATTTACATTCTACATCGTACACTGTTGTAAGATTGTCTTTAACAATCTCCCACGATAACTTCTCGTGTAACTTGTAAGTTAAATCTGCATCTGCTTCCGCATACTCACCAACAAACTCTGCTGGTAATTTATACATTTCTGATTTTGGATTTACACCAAATGCATCAGCGGCTTCTTTAAGCTTTTGCTCATTCTTAAACTCTCCTAGATATTCATGAACAATACTATTGAGTGTATATGAATATCTATTCTCATCTATTAACGCAGCAGCTACCATCGTATCATGTATTCTACCTTTAACTTCTATACCAAGTGTCCATAACCAACCTATATCATACTGCGCATTGTGAAATACTTTTTCAATTGAATCATCATGACAAATTGATTTTATATATTTTACAACTTTCTTTTCATCCATGTTGCCACCACCCTCATGTCCTATAGGATAATAAGCTTTAAAAGAAGCAGTCGCTACGGCAATGCCAATAACTTTTCCTTTTTTAGTTGGCCACCCTGGGCCGTGTTTCACGAGCTCTGGATCACATGTCTCCAAGTCAATCGCTACACGTCCCTCTATATGTGGAAACTCCGTGGGTGCTACCCATTGTGAAGTCACTGATTTAAAAAGATCCTGTGTCATTAATTTCTCCTGCTATTGCTGCATAACCACACATATCAATGAAGTTATCCAAGTTGTTTTTCTTACCTTGAGTGTTTCTTGATATCTTCATCAGAACCATCATCAATGCCACATCTTCAGCTGTAATACTAGCCATTGGTTGTAGCTTTTTATCAAGATATATATTCCAAAATTCTGCAATTTCTGCATGGTTTTGAAATGCATCCCCATGTGTTTCGTTCCTATCACCAGTGACAAGATCTCTAGCTTTCTTTAATATTTCTTCTTTAGTCATGCTCATATTATGAACCCTCCTTCTCTCTGTGGTTGTACTATATGTAGTTGGTTACGAGCGCGTGTAGCCCCTACATAAAATACACGGCATTCATCATCTGAATCTTTTTCCATTGCTTCTTGTGACTTTCTTGATAAGTCTGTAAGCAACATTACATTGTCTGCTTCTCCTCCTTTTGCCCCATGAATAGTACTAAGATTAATCTTAGGATTGGTTGATACCTGCCCTCTTATTTCTATGGCGCGTAAATATTCTTTATCTCTATTTCCTACTTTATCAAAAGCTACATCCCATGGTCTACCTCCCATCAGTAATCCATGATGCATAACTAACTCTTCTAATTCATATTGTTCTTTGTCAGCCATCTTAAGATTTTTATGACCTCTTTCAATTCCTATCTGACTAGACATATATGAATATATATCTTTTACATCTGGTAATGCTACATGCTCACCATTATTTAATTTCTTCCAAGCTTCTACAGCATTTAAAAGTTTACTAGATATAGGTAATTTATTATTTCTTTTATACAACATGCCTTGTAATCTAATGTCACGCTCTATTTCATCAAGCATATAATTTGTTCTAGCCATGACTAGCCAACTACCTGGATCTCTTAAATTAACTCCTTCTGGATAATTGTGATAAACAGCTAAGCCACTATTCTCTGTTCCATACCAACTCTTTGCCCTTCTAAATTTAACTCTATTAATTATTCTGTGTGATAAGTTTTGTATAACTTTAGAACAACGATAAGATTGTTTAAGTGTTTCTATCTCACCTGGTAACTTAATAAAGTGTCTAACATCAGCTCCTGCCCAAGTATATATAGCTTGATCATCATCGCCACATACATAAACCTTTTTAGCATTTTGAGAAATCTTATCTACCATACGCCATTGTAATGCGCATAGATCTTGAGCTTCATCTATGAATACTACGTCTAGTTTAGGAACTGGACCAGACTCCAAATACAATTCAATCATGTCTGTAAAATCAAATACTTCTTTTTTCTTTTTAAATTCTTCTAGTGATCGTTGAGCTCTAAGTAATGCATGCCATGAAACATCTTGTAAATTAGAATGATTATAATGGTGCTCTAATTCCATACACTTCATACGTGCTAAATTAACCTCATTTATCAATATGTTATCCGTCGTAAATATACCCCCGGAATCATTACCATCTGTCACAGATCCTAGATCCATGCCAAATGTTTGTGCAAACTCTTTATAATTATCACGCGACATAACTTCAGCTTTGGTTAAACCTAATTGATGAAACGCAAATGAATGTAGTGTTCTAAAATATGGTAAGTGTTGCTCTTCTAAATCAAACTTCTTCATTGCCCGGTCACGCGCCTCGGTTGCAGCTTTCTTAGTAAAGGCTAGAAAAGCAATACGATCGGGTGGTGTGCCACGTGCCAATTCTTCTTCCACACGGTTCAATAGTGTATGTGTTTTTCCCGTACCAGGAGGACCTAATATAATTTTAGTTTTAGTTTCCATTTCTAATCCTTTTCTCTTCTAGTCTATGACAATTAGCACATAATACTATGCACTTCTTCCATTCTTCTTTCATCTTTTCAAATTGTTTTAAACTTGTTCTCCAGTATCTAGATACATTTAAAAATTTATCTGCTCTATTTAAATGGTGAAAATCTAAAACAACAGGGTCATCCTTATATCCACAATGAGCGCACCCTTGTTTTAATTTTTCATCATTCATAGATTTACTAATAAAATCATAAATTCTTTTTTTATTTCTTTTATTGTTTTGTATTTGTTTTTCAAATCCCTCTGGGCTTCTCCAATCCTCCCCATATGTTCCATCTTTTTTTAATCTATTTAATCGTCTACCAATATATCGGTATCCATCCTCTCTCGTATCACCAAATTTAAAACGGGGCACCATCAACCTCCTTTATGTCAAACGCTGAATCTTGTTGCTGATATGCAGGCACACCCCACACTCTCACTGTTCTACCTTTAAGATTATATTTCTCACTCTTACCTTTTAAATGTCTTAATGCTTGTACTAACTGACCTGTGTTAAAGTAAGTAAATTTATTTCTTGTAAGATAATCTTGTAAGTCTTTTAATCTAAACCAGGTAATCCCATCTTCTGTCCATGGTTTACGTAATAATAATTCGTCGCGATTTAGGGCTTGGGCACGATCAGTACAAAACTCCTGGAGGTGAGCCTCAAACTGACCGGCCAATGACCCATCATCAGAAACAGGAATAGTATTAAGATTAACCATTAATCTCTCTATGTTTTCCTGCCACACTGACTGTTTTACTAGAGGTGGCATGTGATTCAAACTGTTCATACATTTCTTTTGAAACTTAGTTTGTATCTGTAGCTCCTCTGTCTGTAATTCCATTCGTGCATCACCAACATCCAAGAACCAAACTGGTGGATCTGTTTCTAATTTTGTTAATGCACTAAACTCTAATGATGCTCCATTACCACCTATACCATGCTTTCTTCCTCTACATACTTTAGCATTACAATAAGAACTAATTGGTGGTTCTTTACATCTATAACTATATTCTTTTTTCTCTAATTGTTTTTGAACTGTCACAACCTCTGATGCTGATAGAGGAGGTGTCATATAATCCTGGTTGTATTTTTCTAGTAATGTTTTCCAATTGTCTGGATCAAACTTACGTAGGTATACACCTATGTTAAACAAACCATTATTACGTGTGCCTTCTGGAAATCCTTGTGAGCATAATTGTTGTAAACAAGGTGGACCATCCTTTATGACTTCATCAGATACTTGGATTGCAACTTTGTCTATATCTTCTACAACGTATTTATCGTATAAGGTGTAGAACTCTGGCAATGACGCCGCTGTTCCATCATCTTTATAGGCATATCTCGTTGTACTTTTGGAATTATAATATGGAAGATTTAGGAAATTACCTAGATCTCCTTTTTCTATTAATATGGTTGATTGCTTGGGGAATACTTCTACAGAGGAATATCCGAGACCAGATGCAACCTCTCGTAATTTCTCTCGTACTAATCTGGCGGATACTGGGTTTTTAAGAAATAAAAATATATGCATCCCACCACTCTTAGATCTACATGGAACTAAGGGTAATTGTAAATTTCTAATTGTATTTATTATTTTTTTGTAATCAATTGGATATGTATCAATATCAATACAGCCCCAACGAACTGTATTATCTGCCATAATAGGAATGATCCCTAATGAAGGACCATTACCATTAAGGTGTTCTAACCATAATTCATCTTTAACTTCTTGCTTGACAATATAGGATTTACCCTCTTGCTTACCGTCAGCACGTTTCCCTTGGGATTGGTGCTGACCATAAGCTACGTCTAAGCCTTCAAATATAGATTTGAATCTTTCCACTAAACCTCCAGTTTAAAGTAGAAGACTTACCTAAAACGGTACGTCTTCTTGGCTTTCATTATTGTTAGATTTAGGTGCCTCTTTTACTGGCTCCCCCTCTACAGTAGGTTTAGCTTCGACATCTCCTCTTGATGCTGCTGTTGAAAATGATTTTGCGTCATCATATAAGCCAGCATCCTCAACTTGACCTGCTTTCTCAACTTGATACCCAAACCAACTTCCACGATCATTAGACTCACTAACAGTAGTGAGCTTGTAAATCATAGCGTATGTTGGTGGAGTAAAACTTCCCGATGGACCATTAACTTTTTGTGTCAACATCAAGCTGTTCCAACGTCTACTCTTTTTTAATTGAGTAGATGTCATGCTGATAACAGCCTGAGACCACGAACCATCTTTTCCTTGTACAAGGACATAGTGGTATGCGGTTGTTGCAATGTAGTTACCATTAGGTAATACATCTTTAAACGTCATTTGGTCACGTTTAGTTTGTGATAGGATTCCACTATCTGCATGATGGGATTCAACGAACCCTCCACCTTGCTCACGTGGTTTCCACTCTACGTATCGTAGTTGATAAAGAACAGGAATCACGTTAAGTGAATCACTGACTTCTTGTGAGACAGTATTATAGAACTGTCCAACCTTAGCGCCATCAACGTGTTCCGCTTTTGACGGATTAAGTTGTGGACTATTAGATTGTAGTATGTTGATGTAAGGGATCGCAATATCTCTTGACATGTCAAGATTGCCGAAACCACTTGCATCTTTAGAATCACTAGCAAGAACTGCTAGATCTAATTTTGTCGCTTTAGCGACTGCCTGTGCTTTTGCCATTGGCCGTTCTCCTTTAGTCTTTTATCGTTGTTTTTTGTCCTACGAAAGCCCCAAGCAAATCCATAGGTAAAGCATTACCTGCTTCATGCTGCTCTCGTATGAATGCGCGAAGGGTGGAAGGTTCGACCCATTCACGTTGCATTGATTGATAACCTTGATCATTCAAAGTATTAATCAACGACTTAGCTTTCTCATCTTCATTCCTTCCAAAGCTACAACTGACCTGGTTCTTTATTAAATCACCAAATCCATTGTCTCTTAACCAATTAAATGCTGCTTGCTTTTTTTCTTCTTTTATAGAAGCACCATAATAATTGGAAACCTTTAAGTGTCTGCCATCTGCTAGTTTTAATTCTGATAACCCAACTTCTGAAAATAAGTTAGGTAGTACATTTTCTGCTAAATGTTTTTTATAATCTTTTTTCTTTTTTAATTGCTCTTCTAAATCAGCAATTTCCTTATCGGTATCTGCTACATCATTTGCAACTGCACCAATCTTACCCATGTTGTCCTGGGCCGTGGTCCCCGAATCTTGTTGCATTTGTTTAATTAAGTCTTCCATATTATCCTCGTATATCTATTTCTATATCGTAGTATCGTTTCTCATCACGATCCCACTTTAAAACTTTGAACCGTCCTCCATTCATCTTGCTAGCAATTGCACCAGCAAGCGCTATTATAGCAGGATCACCAATTAATAACAAGTAGTCATCATCATTAAATGTGGATAACTCTTTAGTTAATTTATGAGTGAGTGGTCCAGAAGATAAAACTATTTGTTTATTATCCGGAAGTAAAACTTTTAAATCACCAAACTTTTCAGCTGATCTAATATTTCTTCCCATTTCTTGTAAAACGTAAACTGTCATAATTTTATTTCTTGATTTGCATTATAACATGGTATATAATGTAATGCAAGAATAAAGAAAGAATTATGTATAAATTTAAAACTGAGCCATATGAGCATCAGAAAGATGCGTTAAAAAAATGCTGGAATAAAGAATCCTTTGCTATCTTTGCAGAGATGGGAACAGGTAAAACTAAAATTGCATTAGATAATGCATGCATATTATATAATAAAGGTAAAATAGATCGGTTACTTGTGGTTGCTCCAAAAGGTACGTATATGAATTGGGTGGACCAGGAAATACCCACCCACGTACCAGACTATATTGAAAGAAATGTATTGGCATGGAAACCAAACATTACGGATAAATATGAGCAGCAATTAAAAGCTATTCGTGATTCTAACGATTATAAATTTAAAATATTTGTAATGAATGTAGAATCTCTTTCTACAAAGAAAGGTATTTATTATGCTAAATTATTTTTGACTGGAAAGTCAATGATGATTGTAGATGAAAGCACAACAATTAAAAATCCACAGGCTAAAAGAACTAAAAATATTTTATCATTAGCCAGAGAAGCCAAATACCGACGAATATTAACAGGATCTCCAGTAACCCAGTCACCAATGGATTTATGGGCACAGATGGATTTCCTAGATCCTGAGATACTTGGTCAACAAAGTTTTTATGCATTTAGAACTCGCTATGCAGTTGTTATAACAGCAAATGCTGCTGGTGGCACGCATAAATACCAGAAGATTGTTAAATTTAAAAACCTAGCACAATTAGGACAGTTAGTATCACCGCATTCTTATCGTATTTTAAAGAAAGATTGCTTAGATTTACCGGAAAAGACATTTACTAAGCGTGAAATAGAATTAACTGATGAACAAAAACAAGCTTATGGTGAAATGAAAGCTAACGCTATGACTATATTAAAAGGTGAGTCATTAACTGCTGTTAATGTGTTAACACAACTAATGAGACTACATCAAATAACATGTGGGCATATGAAGACAGATAGTGGTGATACCTTAAATCTTAAAAATAATAGATTAGATGAATTAATGCAGATACTAGCAGAGACATCTGGTAAAGCAATTATCTGGGCCAATTACATTCATGACATATTAAATATAGAAGCAGCTATTAAAAAAGAATACGGTCATACTTCTTATTGTACCTATTATGGTGCAACCAAGGCAGAAGATAGACAACGTTGTATTTATGATTTTCAAAACAAAATGAATGATTGTCGTTTCTTTATAGGAAACACGCAGACAGGTGGATACGGAATTACCTTAACTGCTGCGAGCACAGTTATTTATTATTCTAATAATTATGATCTAGAGAAAAGAATTCAATCTGAAGATAGAGCACACCGTATAGGTCAAAAGAATCCAGTGTTATATATTGATTTAGTTTCCAAAGGGACCGTTGATGAAAAAATCATTAAGTCCCTTCGGAACAAGGTTAACATCGCTAAAGAAATTAGCGGTGAAGAACTTTCTAAGTGGATTTAATTTTTATTTGTTTTGGTCTTTCAGCCTCAGGTATTTCCCTGTGGTAAGAAACCTTAAGTAATCCATCTTTCAGTTCAGCATTGTTAACGACAATCTGTTTATGAAGTTGGAATCTTTTAATAAAGCTTCTATCAGAAATACCTTTATGCATTAAATCTTCCTGCAATTCTTTTTCTTTGCATCCAGAAATACTTAAAGTATTTTCTTTTACCTCAACTTTTAAATCTTTCTCAGCGAACCCTGCAACAGCAAATTCAATGACCCCTTTGTCATCTTTTTCTTTTATGTTGTATGGTGGGTAAGTTGAAACTCTTCTGAAATTATCAAAAAAGTCATTTTGAAAACCAAGAAAATGGTTACGTAATATATCTAGTTCGTTCATATAAACCTCCTATTTAAGCAAGATTAGTAGGACCCATTACGGCATCCATAAGTATTATATAAGGGTTTCGTTGTATAAATCAAGCTTTTTCATAAAAGCATTTGTAGCTCTTACAAATTTTTCACCAGTTAATTCAAATCGTTGAAATGTTAAATCACGTGAGCACATAAGAACTACACCCTGGTCTATTTCAGTATCAAATAAAGCATTGTGGGCCGCGGCGTACGCTGAAAGTTGCATGAGATAGTCTTGTATCCATTCACGTTTCTTTGGTCTATTTGTTTGTTTAAAATCCATAATGGCAGGTCGTCCTTTATATACACCAATCATATCTGCTGTTCCTGCATACTTTCCAGGATTATATAAGTGAACTTCTGATCCCCATATTTCTGTAATGTCATTAAACGCCTCATCTATTATTTTTTGAGCCATTTTTTCTGCTTGTATACCTATTTCCGTAAGATCTTTGTATTTATCTCCGTTCACAAAACGTTCTATATATAGGTGGAGCGCGGTGCCAATTTGACCAGCACTCTTAATGATTTGCTCAGCTTTTTTTTCACCTACTTTTGCACGCCATTGTTTCAAAAACGTTTTATCTTTTGTTTTAGAAAGTATGGTGGTAACAGAAGGTAATGCTTGACCATCGGGTGTAAGATATAATCTTCCATCCCCTTCTTTACGTTTTAGTTCTGCGTAATTATATTTCTTAATTAATTGCACTGTGACATTATAGCACAGATTTTATAAAAGTTCTAATGCTAATTTAGTTGTTTCATCAACTCTTCTGGTCCATCCTTTTCCAAAGGTACCAAAAGTAGAAAGACTTTCATAATATTCTTGTCTGGCTGCTTGATATTGTTTTATACTTTCTTCTAAACCATGACTATCTACATGCTCATTTACTTTAGCCAAGGTCATAGGTCCAATGCCACCGTCTACTGTAGTGCCAATCATTTTCTGTAAAAATTTAGCACCGCGTCCTGGTCCTGCATTAACTCCAAAATCAAATACACATAAATCTAAACCAGAAGGTAAATCATCACCTTTCATTTTATCCCAATAACCTTTTTTATAAATTGGTGCTACGTCTTCGACTGTTAAATCTTTCATGTCTTTTGTACCACCGTGTTCTTCATATACTCTTTTAGTAACACCAAGATTTGTTTCTCCACCTGGGTCCTCGGGGTGGTTAACATAACCACCTTCATGATGTAAAATTGTTTTTAAGCAGTGTTCATAATTATGTTTCATTATCTATCCAATTTTTTATTTATATTTTTTACTTCGTTTTCTATGACCGCTATTCTAGCTTCCATTTTTGTAAATAAAATTAAAGCTTCTTCTATACGATCTATGTCTCGTTCCATAGCATTAATACGTTGCGATGTCATACCCCATGTAGCTCCAAGTGCTATAAAAATTCCTATAATCCAAATAGCATCTCTTACACTCATATTAACTTACCAAAGATATTATGCCACCTCTTGCTGCAGTAGGCATTTGAGTGGTTGGGCCTGTAGGAGTACCAAATTGATTCGCTAGTGCTGCATCCGTGTTTCCACTATATAAACTAGCTGCCGCATTAGGATTCATACTTTGATTAAGAGCAATAGATGAGCCTGTAGTGCCACCTCCGAACGTATTTCCAGAAGTAGCACCGACAGACGTTGGGCTAGAAGATGCAACTGAAATATCTTCAGTTACATCAGTTACCGCAGGAGTGTTTGCAGACTCCTCACGGATTCCTTGTTTGGCTTGCGCCGCTTGTTTCATTTTTTCAAAGATGTTTATCTTTTCAGATATTTCTTCTCTACCAGTAGGGTCTGGTTGTTTATAAGCATTTACTTGATCAGTTCTACGTTGTTGATTTAATACATCTTGAGTTTGTAATTCAAGTTCTTCTAAATCACCATTAAAGTTTGCACCAATAGTTTGTAATGCATTTTTAACAGCAAGTGCTTTAGCTGCTGAACCATATTTATGATAAGTAAAAGGATTCCATATTCTTGCAATATCTTCATCTGTTGCTTTTAAAATTTGATTAGCTGCTTTTAAATTAATTGGATTAGTTAATATTTTACCACCTTGTCTTGCAAGTAAAGAAAACATAACAGCGTGTACCATGCTTACAGCCGGTATTGCAGCTCCAGCAGTTGCAGATCCTCCAATAGTTCTACCTGGTAAGAAAGATCTAATAGCTCCTTGAAGACCAGAAATTTGTGCTCTTCTTGCTATGAATGTACTAATATCAGGCACACCACCACGGAAACCTGCTTCTAAAACTGTTGCAAAATCTGTTAAATCTTTCGCTGTTACAAAACCAGTTTTAACTTGTTTTGCTCTTCCGTTTAAAATTTGAATTGTTTTTGCATCCGCTCCGGCATCAATTAAATCATCCGGTAAAGATTTCATCCAAGGTTGAAGGTTATCTTTTCCTATACCTTTTTGTGCTATATTTAATCCTTCATCAATAGTAGCAAATAACTTTCCGTTCTTATCATCAAGACCTAAATTTTCTATAAATTTTTTAGGATCAATTTGTTTAGCAGCAGCAACACCTTCTTGGTTTAATGCTTTTGTAGCAGCAAGTGGTGAATTTAAATCTAAAAATGATTTTCCTGGCCATGCTTTTAATGCACTATCATATGCTGATTCAATATGCCTTCTCATCATACCTCTAAAAATGTCATCACCTACAAGAACTTGTAAATGTTTCATAGATTGAGGTGATTCTAAAAGTTTAGCTGTATGTAATAAATCATCAGCATACTTAGAACCTTGTTGTCCAAGTTTAACTTGATAACCATATAACATATTTTCTGATAAACCTAATTGCTTTGCAACTGGAGAACCAAGAAGCATTTGTCCTTGTGACCAAAGATCATCATAACGTTTTAATGCTGATTTACCTGCCTCACCTAAATCAACTTGTCGCATTGCATTTTGAATTGATTGAGAAAATTGTTCAGCAAAATTAATAGCAGTGGCGTTAGTTTTCATGCCACCCATTTTCATTATTTGTCCAAGTTCATCTAACATTGCATCTGCACGGGCTAATGTAACTGAACCAGGTTCTTGTAATATATTATCAAAAAATGTGTTTAATCTATTTTTAACTACTGTTGGAAGAGGTGTACCATCTAAACCTTTTCCTGTTACTTGGGCCATGTGTGCTTTAAAATCTGTAATGATTGCGTGTGGAGAACCATCACCAATATTACCAGCAAGCTTTACATTAGCTCCTCTAGAAATTGCATGATCAAACCATTCTTTTCTTAATTTAGTTAACTCTTTAGTAAGATTGCTTACAGTGACTTTAGAAGAAGCACTAACGGCTTCAGATAATCTGTTATAACTAACTGATGGAGCAATACGATTAGTCATGTCATCTAAAATAACATTCATTTTTTCTGCACGTTGAGCAAGGTTCTTTGCTCCTCCTCCACCAATTAAAGGAAATCTTAAAAATACATTTGGAAAACCTTGAACAGATCTATATTTACTTACGTCGGTAATACCTAATATTGCATCTGGTTCACCAGTTTGTTTTATCCAACCAGTTTTACCACCATATTGTCCTTCAGGAATAAATTTTTCAGATAACTGCATACCTTTAGTAGTTAATGTTTGATCACCAGCTCCTAATAAACTTCTCGTAAAGTTTCTAGTCAAATTAATAGAAGGTGCTATAAAAGCGCCCATCGCTGTTAACTTTACTTCTTGTTCAGCTGTATCTACTAAACCTCTTGCTCTTTCTGCTACACCAGGTCTGTTAATTCCTTTCTTACCAAACACACCTGCTTGGTTAGCTACGTCAAGTGCTGTTTCATATCCATAGTCTGCTGTTAATACACCAACAATACCACCAGCAAGTGCGCCTGCCATTCTTCCCCAATAAGGACCACCTTTCCAAAACTTAAATCCACCTTGAACACCTTTACCAAAAGCTGTTGCACCTTTACCTAACATGGAAGGTTGAGCAATTGCCCAGTTCTTTGACATATTATATCCAAGAATATTACCTCCAATACCACCACCAAATTTCATTATATTTTCAGCTTCAGGAAAAGGGTTAGGTGAACTTGTAGTTAATCCATAAGGGTCTGGCATTAAATTTACATCAACATCTCCACCACCTTGAATTTCTTGTGCAGTGTATCCATTTTGTCTTGCGTAAGCTAGTAGCCTTGCTTCCAATTCATTTTGATTAACACTACCAGGATTTTCATTTTCTTTCTTTTGCGCTTGTGCAATTACTTGAGCAATTTCCGCTCTAACTGTTTCAACAGGTCGTCTATTTGCTAAGGCTTTCTCGTATTGAATTTGTAATTCTTC